>Ga0210401_10000305_pt1 | contig 60786 bp, 55 predicted proteins | sample IncBWH32MmetaG_FD_150866 | JGI IMG/M metagenome (GOLD analysis project Ga0210401, IMG submission 150866) | Forest soil microbial communities from Barre Woods Harvard Forest LTER site, Petersham, Massachusetts, United States - Inc-BW-H-32-M | ecosystem: Environmental > Terrestrial > Soil >...
TTTCGGCCCGAACTTATGTGGCGCGAACCAGCGTCGGGACCGTGTGCCAGATGCGGATCAGGTTCAACGCTGTGTTCCCCAGCGTGAATTCCACCGCCGTTTTTGCCAATCCTCGCAGCCGAAACCGCCGCATCCCGTGTTGCTCTTTCAACGTTCCGATCCTGGGTTCCACGATTTGTTTTCGTCTCGCGTAGCTCGCCCGCCCGGCCGCAGAACGCAGCTTTTCTCTCATCCGCCGCTGCCCCGGATCGCGCGCCGCTCCATGCGACCGCACCCGCCGACCCCGATTCAATTCGTGCGCCAAATGCGGGTCCGGCACATACGCATCGATCCCTCGCTCTTCCATCGCTCGCAGATTCTCTTGCGAGAAAAATCCGCTGTCCGCGCTCACCTGTTGCGGCCGTTCCCCACACTCCTGCTCCACTCGGTCCACCATCGGCACCAGCAACTCATGGTCCGACCCCGCCTGACTCACTTGCTGCGCCACGATCAAATGATCCTCGCTCACCGCCATCGTCCCCGTGTACCCCAGCACGTATCCTTGCCGCTGCCGTAAAAATCGGCTGTCTTCATCCGTTCGCGAAAGCTTCTGCAGCCCCGATTTCTTCAGCCGCTGCAGTCGCGCCGGAAGCTCTCCCAGTTTCTGTTCCAGCTTTTCCAGCGCCTCGCGCCCCACCTCCGTCCCCGCTCCTTCGTTCGGATCCTCCGCCTCGCACTGCCGCTGCCAGCGCCGGATTTGCTTCCGGATCTTCGCCCGTTCCCTGCGCAGCTTCTCCTCCGTGTCCACCGAATCCGCCGCCGCGTTCGCCGCGATCCGCGTCGAGTCGATCGCCACGTGTCCCAGCTTCCCCATCCCCAAACTCCGCGCCAGCTCCACCACCTGCGTGAACGTGTTGTTCACTCCCAGCTTCTGGCGTCTCCGAAAATCGTTCAGCGCCCAATAATCCGGTCGCGCCCCGCCCGCCAAATACCGCAACGCCAAATCTTCCTTGATCCGTTCCTCCAGCCGCCGCGAACTCGTGATCCCCACCGCGTACGCGTACAACCACACCTTCAGCATCAGCGCCGGGTGATACGCCGGATGCCCCTCCTCGCTATACACCTTCACGAACGCTTCCAAATTCAACTTCTCCACCGCTCGATGCACAAAAAAACACAAATGCCCTTCTCCCAATACCTCCCGCACGCTCGGCGGCAACAAATACCCTTGCTCCGGGTTGTACTCGTAAAAATTCGGCATCGCGCAGCCTCCTGCGCGCTAGTATATCTGCGTTGTCAAATCGAGTTGCCACACAGGCTGAAGCCTGCGCTACCAAAACGCAGAACCTCGCACTTGTTCTGCGAATCAAATCTATATAGGATTTGGAGAGATTCCCCGGTGGGCCACCCGAAGCCAGGAACACGACATTCGGAAACAGCGTGCGGCTCCGCTGGCGCGGAGACACTGCGAAATTCAGCCCGCCTGAATAAAAGGAGGAAATGATTATGAGCGAATATGCGAATCCCGAAGTCCTGGTGACGACCGAATGGGTCGCCAGCCATTTGAACGATCCCAATCTTCGGCTGGTTGAAATCGATGTGGACACTTCAGCCTACGAACAGGGCCACATTCCCGGCGCAGTGGGATGGAACTGGCAAACGCAGTTGCAGGACACGCTGCGGCGCGATCTGGCCGACCAGCGCAGCTTCAGCCAGCTGGCCGGCAATGCGGGCATCAGGCCGGAGACCACCGTGATCCTTTACGGCGACAACAACAATTGGTTCGCCGCGTGGGGATTCTGGCAAATGAAATATTACGGCCACAAAGATGTCCGCCTGATGAACGGCGGGCGCAAGAAGTGGCTCGAGGAAAAGCGCGGGATTTCGACGGATGTGCCGAAAATTCAGCCTGCCATTTACGCGGCGAAGGCTCCCGACGCCTCGATTCGAGCCAAACGCGAAGATATTTTCTCCGTGCTCGAGCGGCGTTCTCCCGCGCAAATGGTGGACGTGCGGTCGGTCGATGAATTCAGCGGCAAAGTGATCGCCCCTCCGGGCATGACCGAAACGGCGCAGCGCGGCGGGCACATTCCAGGCGCGGCCAACATTCCCTGGGCGCAGGCCGTGGCCGAGGACGGCACCTTCAAGCCCGCCGACGCGCTCCGGCAGCTTTACGCAGACAAGGGCATCACGGGCAATCAGGAAGTTATCGCCTACTGCCGCATCGGCGAGCGCAGCTCGCACACATGGTTCGTGCTGAAGTATCTGCTCGGCTACAAAAACGTGCGCAACTATGACGGCTCGTGGACAGAGTGGGGCAACCTGGTGGGCGCGCCGATTGAGAAGGAAATCGCGGCGGCGGCGAGATAGAAGAACGTGGCACTTGATTCGTGACCCGTGATTCGTGAAAAACTCTGATTGCGCCGCGCTTGTCTTTCTATGCGGGTTCCGCTCTGTACGCAGGACTATCGAACAGGAGTTGCCGCCGATAGATTATTCAATTCATTCCGCATGATTTCCACGGCCTGCGGCGGGGGACCGACGCGGCGGTAGCGGGAAATTTCCGTGCGATCGTGGATTCCAAACGGGAACAGAAATTTGCGCCCGTCCACTTCGTAATTATAAAGCGTCGGCAGCCAGATGCCCGGGGCTACTTCCTCCTGCACCATCACCACGTGGCCGCCTTGATAAACTTTTCCGGCAACCCCTCCGGCGAACGGAATGTCCGTGGCGACGTCCGCTTCCAGACGAGCGAATTGCGCCTGGGCTTCGTCCACCCAGAGAGTAGCGTGAATGTGCGGAAATATGGCCGCGAAACGGTTGATCGGCTTATAGTTCGGGTCCGGGTCCAGCAGAAATTTCATCAGCGTGCGCGCCCCGGCCAAATCGCTGCGCGTTTCCCGGCCGGCCCACGTCACGCGAAACGCTTTCGTGGCCGTGTCCACGAGTTCGGCATGATCGCGCCGCCGCTTTTCAAATTTTGCCAGATCCTCCCTGTAGCGCTCGTTCGGATGCAAGGCCAGGTCGAGCGCGTTGACCGCGAATTCCAGTTCTGTGCGATACAGATCAGGAGATACAGGAACCCCATTTTCTGACATCTTCAACTTAATATTGCCTGCGCCGGAAGGCACAATGCGTTCGGTAATGTCCGTGACCATTCCTGCGTTTTCATCCTTGCGCGTGACCACGCGCTCGATGCGTTCGAACTCCTCGAGGGCGCGATCGTCCCGATGCTGATTCTCAATCGCCCGCATGATCAGGGAATGAATCTGCTCGGGACTGGGCGCAGGATTTCCCGTGATGATGGCACCCTGGCCGGTGGCCTGCGCCTGCGCGGCCGGAACGCTGAACCACGGCGCCATGACGATCGAGCACACTCCCAGCGCCACGATGTTTTTTCTATACCCCATGGGTTTGCCTGGCTCTCTTGAGTGGGACCTGGCCCTCCGCCTGGCCTAGAATCTGATTCTACGGCGGATTGGGCGGTTGTACCTGGAAGTTTCTGCGAAAAACAATATGGGGGAAAATACCCGAGGTCTTCCTGAACCGTGAGCCATGCCGTGGGCAAAATGCGGCGGCGATTTCAACGCTGGAAGCGGCGTGGCGTACAAATAAGAAGGGGGCGATCCAGGTCGATTCGCCCCCTCCCTCTTGGCCCGGCTTGTCGGAGGAAAGTCGGGCCCTATGGTCTTGATGTGTTTTGTAGAACCCTGGTTTCACAAAAAAGTTTCAGGAGTGCGGAAAACTTTGCTGATCTACTGTGTTTTCCCCCATTTTCGATCCGGGTGAGGGCCCTAAGTTGCACTTGTCAAGGGGTTTAGCACCGGGCATGTAGCGGAGGGGCATTTTACTATCCCCGCGAGTCCAACCGACCGGGATAGACGAAAAATCGCCTGGAGATGCCGCCCCGGGAACGCCAATCTCCCGATTGGCGAGGAGCAAACCGCCAATCGGGAGATTGGCGTTCCCGGATTTCAAACCAATACGCTTCGTCTTTCACGTTTGCCCCGGAGCGCATACAATGGCCGTTTCTATGCCAAGCCACGATGAGCCGCGCGCCCAGGTCACCGAAGCCGAGGTCGTCGCACACCTTGCGCGTTCCCGCAAACCGCAAAGCCTGCGCGAAATCGCGGCGGCGCTGGGCTTGCGCCACTCGGGGCGCCGCGCTCTGGTGAAGCTCGCGCGAAAAATGAAGAAGCACGGCGAGATCCACGAATATCCCAACGGGCGCGTCGGCCTGCCCAAAGAAAAACAGGGCGCGCACTATGCGCAAGCGCCGCAAAAAAGCGCGCCACACCAGCACGGCCCGGGGCAGCGGCAGCAACCCCGCGCGGAGTCGCGCCCGGCGGTGAGGGCGGAAGCGAATCAATTGACGGGGCGACTCGTGGCGCATCGCGATGGCTACGGCTTCGTGGTGCCGGATACGCCGCGAAAAGATTTGGACGGCGATCTTTTCATCGGGCGCGATGCCATTGGAGACGCGATGCACGGCGACCATGTGCTCGCGAGCATCGAGCGCCGCAAGCGCTTTGGCGACGGGGCTGGGCCGGGCCGCGCGGAGGGGCGTATCCTGCGCGTGATTGGCCGCGCACACGCGACGGTCGTGGGGCTGTTCCGGTACGGCTCGCGCGGAAATACGGTTGCGCCATACGAATCGCGCCTGCAGCAGGAAATCGTCATTCCGCCGGGCGATGAATTGACGCCGGAGCTGCAGGGGAAATTAGGCCTGCACCCGCCAAGAAGAGGCGTGCGTTTGCCGGAACTCGATGGCGCCGTCGTCAATGTGGAGATGACGCGCTTCCCGCGCGGCGGCGTCGCTCCGGCCGGACGCGTGATCGAGATTCTCGGGCGCCCCGGCGATTTCGGCGTGGACGTGGAGATCCTGATCCGCAAGCATCATCTGCCGCACGAATTTTCCGCGGAGGTGCTCGCGGAGGCTGCCGCCGCGGCGCATCCCGTGGGCGACGCTGAGCGTGCCGGGCGGCGCGACTTCCGCGATTTGCCGATCGTCACGATTGACGGTGAAACGGCGCGCGATTTTGACGATGCCGTGTACGTGAAGCGCCTGGAAAACGGCCACTGGCAATTGCAGATACACATCGCCGACGTTTCGCATTACGTGCGGCGCGGAACGGCGCTGGATCGCGAGGCCCGGCTGCGCGGCACTTCGGTCTATTTTCCGAATCGCGCTGTGCCTATGCTGCCCGAAGAACTCTCCAACGGCATCTGCTCGCTCAATCCGAAGGAAGATCGCCTGGTGATGAGCGCGATTATGGAACTCGACGCGAATGGCGAGATGGTCGCGTCGGATTTCGCGCGCGGCGTGATCCGCTCGGCCGAGCGCATGACCTACACCGCGGTGAACGCCGTGCTGCAGAACGACGCGGCCGCCACCGCCCGGTATGCGCAGCTCGCCGAAAATTTCCGCGCCATGCGCGACCTGGCATTGATCCTCAATGCGCGCCGCGCGCGGCTCGGTTCCATCGATTTCGATTTGCCCGAGCAGGTGTTTGAATTTGACGACGCCGGACAGATGACCGGGATCGTTCGCAGCGAGCGCAACATCGCGCACCGCCTGATCGAGGAATTCATGCTGGCCGCGAACCAGGCCGTGGCGCGCTATCTGGAATCGCGCGGCATCGGATCGCTGCATCGCGTCCACGAAAAACCCGACCCCAAGAAAATCCTGGAATTCGAGGCGCTGGCGCAAACGTTCGGATATTCGCTGGGCGTTGAAAATCTGGCGGAGCGGCGCATCGAAGTGAAGCATGGGAGTTCCCGCCCGCAGCGATTCGATCGCGGCGCGCGGCACGGCCGGCGCGGAGCGGGCCGCGAGAAGCCCATGACCGTCTCGCTGCCGGGCGTGATGGATATCGCCATTCGCCCGTCGCATTACCAGCGCCTGGCGGAAAAAATCGCGGGCAAGCCCGAGGAGCGCATCGTCTCCTACCTGATGCTGCGTTCGCTGAAGCAGGCGCGCTACGCCGCCGACCCGCTCGGCCATTTCGCGCTGGCTTTCGACCAGTACACGCATTTCACTTCGCCGATCCGCCGTTATCCCGACCTCGTCGTGCACCGCGTCTTGAAGTGGGCGCTCGATCATCTCGAATCAAAGCCCGAGGCGAAGCCCGCGGCCCACGCGGGTTCCGGCAAGCAGGAATCCACATTCGGCCCGTATCGCCGCGGCGAACTCGAGGCGATCGCCGCGGAAACGTCCGAGACCGAGCGCCGCGCCGAAACCGCCGAGCGCGAGTTGATGGCCTGGAAAACCGCGCAGTTCATGGAGCAGCATCTCGGCGAGGAGTACGACGCGCTGATTATCTCCGTGCAAAAATTCGGTTTCTTCGTCGAGCTGACGGAAATCTTCGTCGAAGGCATGGTCCCCATCGACCGCATCGCGGAACTTACCGGCGAACACGTTTTCTATCGCGAGCAGGACCACGCCATCGTTTCCGGCAGCGGGCATGTTTCGCGGCCCTCGTCCCACGAACAAGGGAAGAAGAAAAAGTCCGGCCGCGGAAGCTCCCCCGCCGGCCACATCTGGAAACTCGGCGACCGCATCCGTGTCCGCGCCGAACGCATCGACCCCATCCGCCGCCGCGTAGAGTTTTCCCCGTTGGCGTGAACCCACAAGTAGCGCAGGCTTCAGCCTGTGAAGTTTCGTCCTCGCAAGGAAGCACCCCCACAGGCTGAAGCCTGCGCTACTCGAAAGCATCGAACCGGTTGCAATCCCCGGCGAAGTTTGGGTACAATCAAACTAGTTTAAACTAGTTGTTTCGGAGGGTGGATGGCATCCGTCGGGGCTTTTGAGGCGAAGACGCACTTGTCCGATCTGCTGGACCGCGTCGCGCGAGGCGAAAAAATAACCATTACGAGGCACGGTGTCCCCGCGGCGTTACTCATACCTGTCGAGGAAAAACAGGTCAAACCCACGCACCGGGAAATCGTAGAAGGAATGCGGGCTCTTCGCAAAAGGGTCAAGCCCGGAAAGATGACCGTCCGTGAGATGGTTAAAGAAGGACGCCGGTTTTGAAAGGCATCGTAATCGACGCCTCCGTGGCGCTTGCCTGGTGCTTTCCGGATGAGGCCAACGACTACGCCGACTCAGTGCTCCTCGCACTCGAAAGCCAATCAGTCATCGTCCCTGCGATCTGGGGCTTGGAAATTACCAATGCCTTGGTGGTCGGCGAGCGGCGCAAGCGCATTCGCCAGCCTGAAGTGCGGCGTTTTGTCGAGCTATTGAATGGTTTGAGCGTTGTCGAAGATGGACAACCATTCGCCGATACGGCAAGCAACGTCCTTCCAATGGCGCGGGAATATGATCTTTCGGCGTATGATGCGGCGTACCTGGACGTGGCCGTCCGTCACGAAATACCACTAGCCACTTTCGACGCGACGTTGCACACGGCATGCACCTTGGCAGGTATCAAGATTTTCAAGGGAAGAAGTTGAATGCCGGCCGTCAACTGTAACTCTTGACTGGAATTCGCATCTGCAATAGTGTCTGCGGCAAGGAACCCACGGAATCCAAAGTTTTCTAGACGGAGGCAATCTATGCTTCGCACAGTTTTCGTTTCAGCATGTCTATTCCTGGCGGCTTCGGGCTTTGCTCAAACCAAGGCGCCTGCCAAGAAAGCGTCAGCGGCAGCGATAGCTACTGTTGTCCCAGCGGGGTCAGAAAAATGGGGCGATCTTCCAGCCGCGGCCATGGTCGGCACCCCGTCGGTGGATATGGGAGGCAAGATACAACTGGCGGTCGTTCAGGGAAATCCCATGGCGGCGGGCGCGCCTTACACGCTGCGCCTTTCCTGCACGGACGGCACGAAAATCGCGCCGCACTGGCATCCCACAGCGGAAAACGTGACGGTAGTGAAAGGCACGTTCGCGCTGGGCATGGGATCGAAGTGGGATCCCGCGGCGTTGAAAGATCTTCCCGCCGGAGGGTTCGCTTCCGCTCCAGCCCGCATGAGGCATTTTGCAATGTGCAAGGGAGACTCGGTCCTCCAGGTGCACGGAATTGGCCCGTTTCTGGTCAACTGGGTCGAAGCGGATAAGCCCAAGTCCGGAAATTAGTGGCCCATTGCCACCGTCCTGAAATGAACCGGGGCCGGTCGCGTTTGGTTCCCGCGATCGGCCCTGGTGATAACTGTGGCCACGCAGACAGCCCTTTACTTCGCCTTGGGTTGCCAAAGGGCGATTGCCGCGCCGGTGGGATCGATGAGCACGCTGAACGAGCCCATGCCCATAACTTCCGACACGTCCTTCATCACGGTGGCGCCAAGCGATTTGGCCTTCTTCGTTGATGCGGCCACGTCATCAACCAGCACATAGGCCAGCCAAGCCGATGGCGCGCCCGGCACGGGATGCTTCATGATACCTCCGCCGGTTCCCTCGCCGACTTTGATCATGGTGTAGCCGCCGCCCGGCGACGGGATGTCTTCCAATGTCCAATTGAAGAGCGATCCGTAAAATGATTTGGCCTTGCTCACATCCGTTGTGTTCAATTCCACGTGCACGAAAGGGTTTGCCATGGTTTTCTCCTTTGAAGTTGGATGATGCAATATAAGACGTTTATTCGTGCCTTTCTTGGACCGTTTTCCCGCGCTCTTCTATGCGCGCCTGTAAGTTAGACGAATGGGCGTGGCCAAAATCGACAGGTTTCTTGAGTTTATGCGAGGGCCAGGTTTCGAATAGCACAGGGAGGAGTGCCTGTGCCACCAAAACCTGCTCAAACATAGGAGTCGAGAGGGAATCCTGGTGTCGATTTCATGCCGCTCCAATCGTTTAATATCTGGCGGTCCGAATCCGGTTTAGCATATCGGTTGGCGCAGGGCTTGGCTGAGCAGCGCCGGGTGGACCGCGCCCACGAATTCATCTGTTTTTTAAAGGAGATCGAGCATGGCTAATTTTCTGCTCTTGCTGCACCAAACGCCGTCGAGGTTCCGCAACTTGTCTCCCGAGGAAATTCAGAAAATCCTGGGCAGCTACATTGCATGGCGGGACGCCCTGGTGAAGCGCAATAAAATGCGCGCCGGAGAGAAGTTGACGAACGATGGAGGCCGGCACCTGCGCGCGCACGACGGGAAGGTCTCGGTGACGGACGGGCCTTATAGCGAATCGCAGGAAATTCTCGGCGGGTTCTTCATGATCGAAGCGGCGGATTACGGAGAAGCCGTGGAGATCGCGCGCACCTGCCCGCACCTGGGCGAAGGCAAGTGGATCGAAGTGCGCCAAGTGGACGCGGTGCATTAGGCCATTCGTAGCGCAGGCTTCAGCCTGTGGGGTTTCGTCGCCGCACGGACCAACCCCCACAGGCTGAAGCCTGCGCTACTGGGGGAATCCGTGGGGCAGCGTTCCGAAAACGTGGATCAACTGGTGGACCATTTGTTCCGCCAGGAATTTGGGCGGATGGTTTCGCGGCTGGCGCGCATTTTGGGCGCGCCGCGTCTGGCCATGGCGGAAGACGCCGTGCAATACGCCATGCTCCAGGCGCTGCAACTCTGGCCGTATCAAGGGGCGCCTGAATTTCCGCAGGCCTGGCTGGCGAAAGTTGCCTACCATCGCGCGCTGGACGTATTGAAGGGCGAGCGAAAATTGCGCTTCTACGACGACGAAAAAGAATTCGAGCTGAAAAATAAAATCGAGGAATTGCAAACCACCGGGACCGCGGAATCTCTTCGCTTTTCCCAGGAAGTGGCCGACGAACGGCTGGCGCTTATCTTTGTGTGCTGCCATCCCGAACTGCCGCGTTCCGCGAGCGTCGCACTCACTCTCAAAGTGGTCTGCGGTTTCGGAGTCGAAGAAATTGCCCGCGCGTTTCTTTCCACCGAGACAGCCATCGAGCAGCGGCTGGTGCGAGCCAAGCGCACGATCCGCGACCGGGCGCTGCGCTGCGAAGTTCCGGATCCCGGACAACTCGAAGAGCGGCTGGGCGCGGTGTTCGAGGTTCTCTACCTGCTTTTCACGGAAGGTTACGCGGCCACCGCGGGCGATCGCCTGATCAAAAATGATTTATGCGCCGAGGCCATCCGGCTGGCCGATTCGCTCGCGGAAAATTCCGCCACCGCGCAGCCGGAGTGCCACGCGCTGCTCGCGCTGATGCTTTTTCAAGCGGCGCGCCTCCCCGCGCGGACCGACGCGCTCGGAGATTTGATTCTTCTCGAGGAGCAGGACCGCAGTTTGTGGGATCGCTCCATGATTCACCTCGGCTTATTGCACCTGGACAAAGCGGCCCGCGGCGACAAGCTCTCCGCGTATCACCTGCAGGCTGAGATTGCCGCGATGCATTCGACCACCGGGCATTTCACGCTCACCAACTGGGAAAATATTCTCGCGCTGTATGATTTGCTGCGGGAAAAGCAGCCGACCCCCGTGGTTTTGATCAATCGGGCCGTAGCCGTGGCCCAGATCCAGGGTCCTGCCGCCGGCTTGGCTGCCCTGAAGGCGATTCCCGTGGACAGCCAGGTCGAACAGTATCCTTTTCTACACGCCGCGGAAGGCGAGTTCCATCGCCGGCTGGGACATTCGAGCGAAGCGGAGATTTCCTTTCACCGGGCGCTGGATTTTGCGCGCACCGAACCGCAGCAGCGCTTCCTGTTGCGAAAGCTGGCGGCGCTGCGCGGCCCTGTAATGTAGCGCCAACCTTCAGGTTGGCATCTGTACCTCACGCAAGTACCCGCCTAAAGGCGTGCGCTACATGAGCCCAGCGGCGCTCTGTGCATATCTGTGAAGAGCATGAGAATCGCGAGTTTCGGAGGGCGCGAAAAAAGCCCGTCCACATCGACTTCGATGTGGACGGGTAAAGGATGTCAGTTCTTTGTGAAGAATCCGCCGATTGCTTTCGGAGTGAGCAGGTGTTCGCGAAAGTTCTAGTCCTTGTCGTATTTCAAACAATCCTGAAGCTGGCGGAGCGATTCATCTATGGCCTTGATCGCCTCCACGCGATGCCCGCCAAAATCATGGGCGGCGTGCTCCAGGTGTTCCTTGGCGCGCCGCAGTGAACCAATGGCTTCTCGGATTTCGGGGTGGGGTTCAGGCAATGCCGCGGGCGCGGCGGCCGGCTGGGGAGTTGCCGCCGGAACTGCCGCGGCAGCTGGCGTCTTGGGCGAAGCTGGGGTTGATGTAACCGACAAACACAACGCCAGTGCAAAGATCACCAGGGATGACAGAGTCAGGATTTTCAGTTTCATTGTTTGCTCCATGACGTTCATGATTTTCTCGCAGGCTCCCGAAATAGCCGGAGACGTGACCATTGTAGCCTCAATGGAACTTTTGGAATCGGCGGGATGGACCCAATGTCGCAAGCGTAAATACTGGCCTCTCGGCGCCCATGAACTGATCCTGATTTCAGCTCATTGCAGAGCCAATTTCAATTCGCCGCCATCGGATGCGAACGTCCGCGAAACACTTTTCTTTCTTATCTTCTTCTCATCGGGGCGCGATTTCGATTATTGTAGGCGTTCTCACTGGGAGGTGAGCCTTGGCTGTTCGCATCTGTCCGCATTGCAAGGCGGAAATTTCCGCGCCGGAAGCGGCGGCGCGATCGAACGACATGGAGTGCCCGAAGTGCGGGACGCGCCTCGAGGTCGCTCCCGGGGGGCGCACCATTTCCACTCTCTGCGGGCTGGCGGCAGGCGCGATCGCCTGGCGGCTTTCAAGCGGTTCGACGAGCGATCTGGGCGCCGTCCTTCCGACGCTGTATGCCTTTCTCGCGTTCGGAATCGTTTCGCCGCTGGTCCTGATGTTCACGGCAAATCTGCGCAATGCCCCCGCGGTTCCCGTTCCCGAGCCTGCTCATGCGCCAGCTTCGGCAGGGCATGGCGCCGGCGGCCACGACAGCGGGCATCATTAGGCCTGGAGGTCGGAGGTGAGAGACGGGGGTTGGAACCACGAATTGAAGTGGCCGCAATTTCGTTGGTCACGTTTAGGATTTCTGTTTGGGTCTGTTGTGTGCAGGGCACTTGCACCTATGAGGTAGCCGACAGAAGCGAATTGTTTCTGGTCCTGACATCGTCCGCCGAGGCGGACGGTCAAGTTGCTTCAAGGCGGCGGCCGCGGAGAGCTTGCTGAGCCCGATGGATTTCTTGGATGCCACTTCGCTGCCTCTTCAATAACCCGCCATCCCACTCTAGAGGCAAGCGCGTATCTCCCTTATTTACAATGAATAACGGCGATCAGTACTAATGCTAATCCCACTTTCGTACTATTGCCTACACGGTACTGTCACCGCCATACTGCCTTCCATGGCACGGTATTCAGCTATTCTGGGTCGCCGAATCGTCGTCACTTACCGCGCCGGTGAGATTGCCCTGCCCGCGACCGGCGAACTGGCCGCTGACTCGGGCAAGTCCATTTTCCTGGAAGAGAGCTACCGGCAACAGGGCAAGATAAAGACCTTCCGTTGGGAAATCCCCTATCCCTCCATTGTTGAGTTGCGCGAGTGCCCGGAAATTCCCAGGCCGTCCGCGTCCGTAAACGAACCCCGGGAAGCCTCCGCCGAGCCTGCGCGGCAGCCCAACGCGCTTGAGCTCAAGAATCGCCCCGCCTAGCTTTCCTTCTTCACTGCCGATTTTCATCCGGTTTTCGTTCGAACTCCTGTAGACTTTTCCTCTTACAGCTTTCCAAAATTTCATTCGCTCAGGAGGATTTACGCCATGAAGCCGCCGGTTGGATTGATTGGATTGGGATTGATGGGCCATCCGATGGGGGCCAACCTGTTGAAGGCCGGCCATCAACTCACGGTGTGGAACCGTACGTCTTCGCGCGGCGATGACCTGGTGGCGCAGGGCGCGAAGCGAGCCGCGACGCCGCGTGCAGTCGCCGAGTCCTCCGAGGTGATCCTCACGATTGTCAGCGATCCCCCCGCGCTCGAATCGGTGCTGTGGGGGGAGAGCGGCGTGTTGGCGGGACTGAAGCGCGGCAGCGTGATCATCGAATCCAGCACCGTCAGTCCGGCCCTGGAAAAACGCGCGGCCCTGGCGGCGGCAGCTCAAGGCGCGGAATTTCTGGAAGCTCCGGTGACCGGCGGGACGTGGGGCGCGGAAAAAGGCGAGTTGGTGTTCATGGTGGGCGGCGAGGCGAGCACGCTGAAGCGCGTCGAGCCGGTGCTGGGCGCCATGGGCAAGAAGTGGTTTCACCTCGGGCCGGTCGGCGCGGGGCAAACGGTGAAGCTGGCCATGAATTTGTTGCTCGATGTGCAAGTCGAAGCATTTGCCGAGGCGCTGGCACTGGTGACGCGAGCGGGCGTGCCGGGACAAAGCCTTTTCGAGGTGATGCAGTCCAGCATGGGCCGCTCGGGCGTGCTTGACTTGAAAGGCGCAAACATGCTGAAGGGCGAATACAAGCCCAGCTTTCCCCTGCGCCTGATGCACAAGGATTTGGGCCTGGCACTCGATCTCGGCAATCAATTGGGAGTGCCGCTGCCCGCCGCCGCGGCCTCGCGCGAAGTATTGAATGCCGTGAAGGGCTCCGTGACCGAGGACGTGGATTTCTCCGCGCTAGCTACGTTTTGGAAGCACCCGCGATAAGGCGGATTTCAATTTCGTTCTGGCAATGCGTGCAAGATTCAGAATTTTCAGATTAGAGTGGAATACTCTTGTTCGACGCCGCTCGTGGGAGGACGAATGAATAGCGCAACTTGCATTGTTACCGGAAAGGGCTCGGTGACAATTCCTGATGAACTACGCCGGAAATATGGAATACGTAAGGGAACTCGCGTGGCGATGACCGAAGAAGATAATCGAATCATCTTGCAGCCGCTTACGTCGGCATATATTCGACGGCTCAGAGGTTGACTCAAAGGTGAACCATCGGCTCTTCATTATTTGAAGGAGGGCCGCAAGCTGGACCGCGAAGTATGAGGCCAGCGGTGTTCATCACGGCTTCGCGGCGGGCGGGAGGAAACACATGGGCAGGTCGCGCGAAGTTCGCAGGCCGGCCGAAGCGTCCAGGATTGCGGGAATGCAATTGACGACGACCGATGCGGTGGCGATGTCGCCGTGCGTGCCGCCGGGGATGGTGAGCGTCAGGTCGGGATTGCCGGCGATTTCGACGGTGTCCCCGGGGTCGCTTGCGCCGACAAACATCTGCAATTCCATGTAGATCTTTTCCCGGCTGCCGGCGAAGCCACGCGCGATCTGGTGCACGCCCGCAACCTGGCCCGGCGCGACTTCCAGGAACGAAGTCTTCACGCGTTCGCGCGCGACGACCGGCTCGATCGTTTCCGAAATGTCATCCACGCCGAGGCCCAGCGCATCTGAAACCATGGCCACCGATTCCGGCAGACCATGATGCTTGATGGCGCCCACCGCGACCTGCGCGCGAAATTCCTCGACGCTCATTCCCGCGCCCACTTTTTTCTGCAGCGGCAGGCGGCGCTTGGACGCATCCACGATGCGCACCGCCCGCGCCGATTCAATCGTCTGCGATGCCGCGCTCAGCGTGATCAGCAGCTTGTCCATCACGTAGCCGGGATTGATGCCCGTGCCGATAAGCGCGACGCCCCAAGTCTTGGCCTCGGCATCGAGCTTGGCCGCCAGCTCTGGATATTTGCGGAAGGGATACGCCAACTCCTCGCACGTCGAGACCACGCAGGATTCCGCAGCGAGGCATTCCAGGAGCTGATCCATCACGCTCGGCAGATACGATGACGTGGAGTGGATGACGATATCCGGCGATTCGCCAAGCATCGCTGTGGCGTCATCGGTTACCGGCACGCCCCACGGCGCGTCCGCGCCTTCCACAATGTCGCCCAAATCCCGCCCCGCCTTGGCCGGATCGGAATCGATCGCCCCGATGATTTCGATCGAATTCTTTTCTCTCATCAGCCGAACGATGGCCGCGCCGATCGGCCCGACGCCATATTGCACCGCTCGAATTTTCTTTTTCAAAGCTGGCTCCATCGCGCGCCCCGCGCGCCATGCCTCGCAAATTTGGAGCGAACACGATAAAGCAAACGCGCGGCGCGATCAACCGGATTCGTCCGCGGTTTAGTGGCACAGACTTCAGTCTGTGGGGTTTCGCTCGTCGGGACGATTCCTTAAATCATACAAAAAAACCACAGACTGAAGTCTGTGCCACTGGATTCACTTCGTCCCGACCGGCACGCGCCGCTTCAACTCTTCAAACCAATTCTGCACGACGTTGATTTGCCTCGGCGCGACCTTCGCTTGCTCGGTGGGTTTGAGCATCAGGAAGCGTTGGCCATCGGGAGAAACGTCGTAGTTGGGATTCGTAAACTGGGTCAGCTCGTACGGTCCCTCAAAGAGCATCCGGGGCTTGCCCGCAGCGAAGCCGGGCTGAGTGGTAATATCCACCGCCATCATCTTGCCGCCGCTGCGGTAGAACAATTCCCACCCATTAGGATTTCACACTGGCTCCGTGCCGCCTTCCATCGAGATTTGTGACTTCCCGCCGGGGCCCAGATAGGGCTGCGCATAAATCTCAAACCGGCCGGATTCGTTCGAAATATAGGCCAGCCAGCGCCCGTCAGGGGAAAACCGGGGCACCGATTCGTCAAACGGTGTTTGCGGGAATGGCTGCGCGTTTGCGGGAGCGGCTTCCTGCTGCAACTTCGCCAAACCGAAGTTCAGCAACTTCGTCCCCGACTTGGTCAGCATGATGTTGCCGGGCTTCAGATCGCGATGCGTGATGCCCTTGCGATGCGCTTTGTCCAGCGCGTCGGATATTTCGATCGCGTATTGCAACACAGGATGGCGGACTGAAGGCGGCAAAGTCTGCGGATGCTTTGCGGTTCAATCATTGCTGATCGGATGATTTTAGTAGCGCAGGCTTCAGCCTGTGGAGTTTTGTCAGCGCTCGGACCAAAACCCACAGGCTGAAGCCTGCGCTACTGGGGCCGCTTGCCCTGCCTGTGCGAGGGGCGGATAATTGCCGCGGCGTGATGGTGGCACCAGAATACGCGGCAAATGACGGGGAGGGTTTCATGCCATCGACAAAACTGTCAGAGAATGAAATTGCGGCGGAATTGCGAAAGCTCAGTGGATGGAGCGTAGTGAACGGAAACCTGCACCGCGTGTTTGAGTTCAAGGATTTTTCGGAGGCATTCGGGTTCATGGCGCGTGTCGCGATCGCCGCGGAAAAGTTGGACCATCATCCGGACTGGTCCAATTCGTGGAACAAAGTCACGGTGGATTTGTCCACGCACAGCGCGGGCGGGCTGACGAAGAATGATTTTGAGCTGGCGGGGAAGATGCAGCAGATTCAAGGCGGATGAGGAGCGGGCGCTGGTTCCGCATTGAGGTGGGTTTGGTAGCGCAGGCTTCAGCCTGTGGGGTTTTATGAGTGCTCGGACCAAAAGCCACAGGCTGAAGCCTGCGCTACTTAAAGCTCATTTCAACAAAAGTTCGAAGAAGAGCGAACCGGGGATCGGGTTCTTCTGGTACGCGGGGATATCGTGGAATCCCAGCGACCGGTAGAGTTTGTGCGCCGCTTCCATGGAGGGAAGCGTGTCCAAGAGCATTCTCTTGTAGCCAATCGATCGCGCCTCTGCAATCAATTCTTTCACCAGACTCCGCGCGGCGCCCTGGCCGCGAAATGCCTGGCGCACATAGAGGCGCTTCAATTCGCAATCTTCTGCTTCGAATTTGCGAAGCGCACCACAACCTACGGCCTCTCCCAGATTTCCCGGGCTCTCGTCGATTGCCAGCAGGAGCCTTCCGCTCGGTGGGGAATAGAGGCCGGGCAACGAAGCCAACTCGCGCTCGAAATCCCCGAGGCACACCTCCACTCCAATGGTGGAAGCGTATTCGCGAAACAATTTGCACGCCTGCGCAATGGTTTCTTCGGAGAGAGCCGGCACGGTACGAATCATGACTGCCTCGATTCAGGATTGTGTATCCACCGAAGCGCCAGAGCAACGCTTTTGAGTACTTCCCGCGAGCTTGCCGATCCAAAATGTCTCCCGGCCCTTCCCAAGCGGCACGTTTGATAGAATGACTCGTCGGAATTCATGCGGTTGGACGGCCGGGGAAGTCACGAAAATGCCGGAAGCGATCATGCAGAAAAGCGTCGAGGACGAGCGGGTGTTTGAGGGCTACCGGCGCTGGGGATATCTGGCCGCCAGTCTTGATCCGCTCGGCTTCCTCATGCCATTCGTACATCCTGAACTGATCGTCAATGGTGAAGCCGCGGCGGCCGCTCGAAAATTCTACTGCGGGACGATTGGCGCGGAATTCGTTCATATCGATGACACGGAACGGCGGCGCTGGATCGCCGAGCGGCTGGAAAGCGAACCGCCGCAGCCCGATCGCGGCTATATTCTCGAGCGGCTGATTCGCGCGGAACTTTTCGAGCAGGTGCTTCAGGCGCGCTATCTGGGGAGCAAGAGATTTTCGCTGGAGGGCGTGACGGCGGTGATTCCACTGCTGGACACGGTGCTCTCGGCGGCTGCGGCGGCGGGCGCGGAGCAAGTGGTGCTGGGGATGAGCCATCGCGGGCGCCTGAACGTGATGGCGCACATCGCGGGGCAGCGCGCGGCGGATATTTTCGCGGGCTTTGAGGATGTGGACCCGCGCAGCGTGCTGGGCAGCGGCGACGTCAAGTATCACGTCGGCGCGACAGGCGAATACCGTACTCGCGAGGGGCGCAAACTCAGCGTCCATCTGGCTTCCAATCCGAGCCATCTCGAAGCGGTCGATCCCGTGGTCGTGGGGCGCGCGCGCGCCAAGCAGGCGCGCGCCGGTATTCCGGAAGGATTCAAAAAAGTACTTCCTATTGTTCTGCACGGCGACGCGGCGTTCGCCGGGCAGGGCGTTTGGGCGGAGACGCTGAATTTGGCCGACATCGAGGCGTATTCCGTCGGCGGCACGATCCACGTAATCGTCAATAATCTGCTGGGATTCACCACCGAGCCGCGGGAATTTCAATCTTCGCGCTTCGCTTCTTCCCTGGCCAAGCGGCAGGCCGTACCGATTTTTCATGTGAACGGGGAGGATCCCGAGGCGGTGGTGCGTGTGGGGCAAATCGCGCTCGAGTATCGTTCCGCGTTCGGCAGCGACGTGGTGGTTGACGTGATCGGATACCGCCGCCACGGGCACAGCGAAGTGGATGATCCGACCATCACGCAGCCGCTGCTGTACGCGAAAATAAAGGATCACGCGCAGCTCTGGCAAATTTACGCGAGAGAAATTGCAGTGGATCCATCGGCGACGGTCGCGGCCGTGCGCCAGGAACTGGAGAGCGCCCACCAGACCGCGGGCGCCATGCAGAAAAAACCGCGCCTGCGCAGGCTGCCGGCGTACTGGTCGCCTTACAAGCGGGGCCGCTACGACAGTGCGTATGAAGTGGACACGGGAATGGCGGCCGCGGAACTCGGGAAGATCGCGGATTTACTGACCAGTTATCCTCCGGATTTTGCCGTCCACCCGAAAGTGAAAAAACTTCTGGAGCAGCGCGCCGAAATGGGGCATGGCAAGCGGCCCGTGGATTACGGAATGGCGGAGGCGCTGGCGTTCGGGACGCTGCTGCTCGCGGGCACGCCGGTGCGCTTCACGGGACAGGACACGCGGCGCGGCACGTTCAACCAGAGGCACGCGGCGCTCGTAGATACCCAGAACGAGACGCAATATGTGCCGCTCGAACATCTGGCCCCCGGGCAAGTGCGCTGCGAAATTTTCAATTCCACGCTGTCCGAAGCCGGCGTGCTGGGATTTGAATACGGCTACAGCCGCGACTATCCGGAAGCGCTGGTGCTGTGGGAAGCGCAATTCGGCGACTTCGCCAACGGCGCGCAAATTATCATCGACCAATTCATCAGCGCGGCGGAAGACAAGTGGGACTTGCCTTCGGGCGTGGGGCTGCTTCTGCCGCACGGATATGAAGGGCAGGGGCCGGAACATTCCAGCGCGAGGATCGAGCGTTATCTGCAGCTTGCGGCGGAGGACAACATTCAAGTCTGCCAGCCATCCACCGCCGCGCAATATTTTCAATTGTTGCGGCGGCAGGCGCTGCGGCGCTGGCGCAAGCCCATGATCGTGTTCACGCCGAAGAGCATGCTGCGGCATCCCGACGCGTCTTCGCCGATCGAGGATTTCGAGCGGCCGCGATTTGAGTGGGTGGTGCCGGACCGCGAAGTCACATTGGCCGAGCGCGTTTTGATTTGCAGCGGAAAAATCGGGCACGAATTGCGCGCAGAACGGAAGCGGCGCGGCGACACCAATACGGCCATCCTGTTTCTCGACCAACTCTACCCGTTTCCGAAAAACGAGCTGCGCGCGGAAATGGCGCGCCATCCGAATGCGCGCGAAATCGTGTGGGTGCAGGAGGAGCCGGCGAATATGGGCGCGCTGTCGTACGTTTTGCCGCGCCTGCGGACTTATTTTCCGGACATTCAAGCACGTTCGGTGAAACGCTCGGCCAGCGCGAGCCCGGCGACAGGCTCGGCCAAGGCGCACGAACTTGAGCAGAAAACGCTGCTGACGCTGGCGTTCACCACGGGGCCGAGTTGAGCGGAGGCTTTCGTGGCGCATGCTTCAGCTTGCGGGGTTGGGATTTGCGATAGCTAAACCCCGCAAGCTGAAGCATGCGCCACCGAAGGCCGGCGATTTTTGAGCAATACCTGCAATATTGAGGAGGAAATGAAGATGCAATCATGGATCTGGAAGGCGCTTGTGTCGGTGGCCGCGCTGTGTTCCGCCGCGGCATGCGTGCCGGCGCAGCAGAATGCGACGGTGACCGCTGTTCCGCCCAAGGAAGGCGATTTCATTGCTCGCGATTTCAAATTTTCCGACGGCCAGAAGCTCCCCGAGGTTCGCTTGCATTACACGACGCTCGGCACGCCGCACCGCGATGCCGGCGGCCGCATCACCAACGCCGTGCTGATTTTGCACGGCACCAATCGCGCGGGCCGTGTGTGGCTTGTTCCTTCTTTCGCCGGCGTGCTCTTCGGGCCCGGCCAGTTGCTCGATGCGTCGAAATATTATCTGATCCTCCCGGATCAGCTCGGCGCCGGCCTGGGGAAATCGACCAAACCCAGCGACGGCCTGCGAGCAAAATTCCCGCACTACGATTATTCAGACATGGTGCGCGCGTCGCAGATTCTTCTGGCGCAGGGATTGCAGGTGGACCATTTGCATCTGCTGGTCGGTGCGTCGATGGGTTGCATGGAGGGGTTCATGTGGGGCGAGTCGAACCCCGACGACATGGATGCGATGCTTCTGCTCTCCTGCCTGCCGGTGGAGGTGGCCAGCCGCAACCGCATGGTCCGAAAAATCATGGTGGACGACATCCGCCTCGATCCGGGATGGAACAACGGGAATTACACCGAGCAGCCTTACGGACTGCGCGCCGCGCTCGGGCATTTGCTGGTGGTGGGGAGCGTTCCGACGCGCTGGCAGAAGGAATATCCGACCGCTGCGGCGGCCGACAAATACGTGAATGACTACATCGAACAAAACATGAAGACGACGGACGCGAACGATTTCATGTATCAGTATGATGCGTCGCGAAATTACAACGCGTCGAAGGACCTCGATAAAATCCGCGCCAAAGTCCTGCTCGTCAATCCGCAGGAAGATTTCTGGAATCCCGCGGAGCTGGGGATCGCGGAAGAGGAAATCAAGAAAGTGAAGAATGGGAAATTTGTTCTGCTGTCGCTTCCCGAGTCGTACGGGCACTATACGTTTTTTCAGGCGGCTGCCTGGCAGAAATATTTTGCCGAGTTTCTGCGGAATGTGGAGAAGTGAAGCAGGAGAGGCTCTGAACCCAATCCTAATCCTTATCCTTGTGGAACGGGACGTCCAACATACCGGGTAGGCCTGTTGCGGCAGCCCTGAGGTTACTTTTCGGGCCAGCGTAACGGGCAACGCTTTACGTACGTCTCACATCGAGTTAGTATTCAATAGGTCTATGGCTAAAGTCAGGCCAGCCAGACACACTGTGCGACAGACGATTCGAATATTCGGGGTATTGCTGACACTTCTGGTGCTGTTGGTGTTCGCCACGGGTGTGGTGAGCGACTGGAATCACCAGGGGGTGAACGACGACGCGCGTTGCCCCTACTGCCACCTTGGCCACCAGACCCCGGCGCAGTTGGTCGTGGCACCGTCCGTATCGCTGCTGAAGCCGGTCGCATCCTTGCCGCTGCCGCAAGACGCTGTCCTGGCAACGGGCCCTGTATTTTCGCAGACCTCGCCCCGCGCACCTCCCTCCGCCTAATCAGCTCTCCCAGGCGCTTTTCATTCCAAGCGCTATCAGTATCTAAATTCAACCAACTCGGGACTCTTGAGTTCTTTCGGCGCTCCAATTTGCCGGAATGCCGAATCGAGAGATTCGACCGGTCCCGGCAGGAGAGAAACAATGGACATAAGGTATAGGTCCCGGACATGGTGGCCCCTGATCGCCCTGGGAGTCCTGGGGTTGCTCGCTCCCGCGCGCGCCGCGGGACAGGCGGGAGGGCAAGCCGCGCCGCCGCAGAATCTGCCGGCCCGCGTCACACTCGACGAGGCGATTGACCTGGCGCTCAAGCACAATCATTCGCTGCAGGCGGCGCGGACCACGATCCTGCAGAATCAGGCGCAGGAAATTACCGCCAACCTGCGGCCCAACCCGGTGCTGCTCGGCGACGCGCAGTTTCTGCCGTTTTTCCAGCCGGACAATTTCACGGACAACTATCTCGACAACAACGCGCAATTCGACGTGGGTGTCAGCTACTTGTTCGAGCGGGGCAGGAAGCGGCAGCACCGCCTGCAGGCGGCCAAGGACCAGACCGCGGTAACCTCGGCGACGGTGGACGACAACGCGCGGACGCTGACGTTCAACGTCGCGTCGCAATTCGTTTCGGCCCTGCTTGCGCAATCCCAGCTGGATTTAGCCGAGATGGACCTGGCGAGTTTCCAGCACACGGTGGACATCAGCCAGGCGTCCTACAACGCCGGCTCGATGAGCGGCGGAGACCTGCTGAAAATCAAAATTCAATTGCTGCAATTCCAGATGGATGTCTCGGCGGCCAGGCTGGCGCGCGTGCAGGCGCTGGCGAGCTTGCGCCAGCTGCTCGGCTACGAGTCAGTGCCCGAATCCTATGAAGTCGTGGGAGACCTCGAATATAAGCCGGTGAAGCTTGGCGTGGACGACCTGAAAGCGATGGCGCTGCGGCAGCGCCCGGACGTGCGCGCGGCGCAATTGGGAGTAACGGCGGCGCAAAGCCAGTTCTCCCTGGCGCAGGCCAACGGCAAGGTGGACGTGAATGCGCAAGCGAACTATACCCACATCGCGCTGAATACCCTCTCGTTCTTTGGCAGCGTCCAGCTTCCGGTTTTCAATCGCAATCAAGGTGAAATCGCGCGGACGCGCTATGCCATTTCGCAATCGCAGGAGCTTTCGAGCGAGCAGGTCTCCCTTGCGCTCACCGATGTGGCCAACTCCTATGAAGCGTTGCGCACCGATGACGCCATCGTGCAGCTGTATCAATCCGGCTATTTGAAACAGGCCGAGGATTCTCGGGATATCAGCCAGTACGCCTACCAGCATGGCTCCGCCAGCTTGCTCGATTTCCTGGACGCCGAGCGGAGCTACCGAGCCACGGAATTTGCCTACCGCCAAGCGTTGGCAAATTACATGACCTCGCTCGAGCAACTGCGCCAGGCGGTAGGAACGAGGAGTTTGCCATGAAAAAGAAATGGACCGATGGAAGTCGAAACCGGCCGCTCGCCGCGGCGAGTGTGTATAGTTCCGCCCTTTTGTGCGCCGCGCTCTCCGGCGTGTTGGCGCTGGCGGGCTGCGGCGGCGCGGGTGAAAACGCGAACAAGATGACTTCATTCTCGACGGCGGAAAGCGCGGCAAGCAAGGCGGAACTGTTTTCGTTGCCGGCCGATCAAATGTCGCACATCCAGATTTACACGGTCGCGCAATCAACGGTCGAGCGCACCCTGCGCCTGACGGGAGCGGTGGCCTACAACAGCTACTTGACCACGCCGGTGATTACACAGGTGGGCGGACCGGTGAGCCGCATCGTGGTCACTCCCGGCGAACACGTGACCAAGGGCCAGCCACTGCTGTACGTCGCGAGCCCAGATTATTCGCAACTGCGCTCCGCCTACATCAAGGCGCGCAACGCCCTTTCGCTCGCGGACCGCTTTTACAAGCGCGCACAGGACCTCTTCGCGCACCAGGCCATTTCGCAGGCCGACCTGGAGCAGGCCGAATCCAACCGCACGCAGGCGGAGGCGGACTTGCAATCCAGCGAACAGGCCATTCGCGTCCTGGGGATCACGAACCCGGAAAGTATCGTGACGGCGGCTCCGTCAGCGGAATTGCCGCTGCTGGCGCCGCTCGGCGGGGAAATTGTGGAGCGTCTGTGCTCGCCGGGGCAATTGCTGCTGGCTGGGGGAACGCAGTGCTTCACGCTTTCGGATATGAACAGCGTGTGGGTGATGGTCAGTATATACCAGAACGACATCGCTTATGTGCATGTGGGCGAGGATGTGACCATCGATAACGAAACCTATCCCGGCGTGGTGCGCGGCAAGATCCAGTATGTGGCGCCCGCGCTCGATCCAACCACACGCACTCTGCAGGCGCGCATCGAAGCCTCCAATCCCGGCGAGCGGCTGAAGAAAGATATGTACGTAACCGCGGAAGTGCATGCCGGGGTGATCCCCAACGCGCTGACCGTGCCCGACGCGGGCGTGCTGCGCGACACCGAAAACATGCCGTACGTTTACTTGCAAACCGGCGGCAACCAGTTCGCGCGGCGCATGGTAACGCTGGGCGAAACGCAGGGCGGGAAAACACAAATTTTGAACGGCTTGCAGGCCGGCGACAAGGTTGTCGGCGACGGAAGTCTGTTTTTGCAATTTCAAAATTCGCTGCAACGCTGAGCCGGGGGCGCGCACAACCATGATTCATCATTTCGTTCAATTCGCTCTCCGCCAGCGCTTCCTGGTGCTGATGCTGGTTCTATTAGTGGTCGTTGCCGGAGCTGTTTCCTTCCAGCGCATGCCGGTGGACGCCTACCCGGATCTTTCGCCTCCCATGGTGGAGGTGATCACGCAGTGGCCCGGGCACGCGGCAGAGGAAGTCGAGCGATTGGTGAGCCTGCCGATCGAAGTCGAAATGAACGGCGTGCCGCACATGGAAGTGATGCGCTCGATTTCGTTGTATGGCCTTTCGGACGTCCGGATGACGTTTCAGGAAACCACCGACGATTACTTCGCGCGGAATGTCGTGTTTCAGCGGTTGTCCGACGTGCAATTGCCTTCCGGCGTCGCGCCGAGCCTTTCGCCGCTGTTTAGCCCGTCGGGGTTGGTGTATCGCTATGTCATTGAGAGCCCGGATCGCAGCCCGCAGCAACTGAAAACGATTGAGGACTGGGTGGTCGAGCGAGCCTACAAATCGGTGCCGGGGGTAGCGGACGATTCCGGGTTCGGCGGCACGGTGATGCAGTATCAGGTGCTGCTTGATCCCGCGAAGATTTACAACTATCACATCCCCGTGCCGCAGGTGATCAACGCGCTGGCGGCGAACAACGCGAACGCCGGTGGAGGATTTTATTCGCAGGGCTCGCAGTTTTTCTACGTGCGCGGGCTGGGCCTGGTGACCAGAACCGAAGACATTGGAAACATCGTCGTCGGCAACAACAACGGCATTCCCGTGCGGATTCGCGACGTCGGAGAAGTGACCATCGGAAACGCTCCGCGGCTTGGTGAATTCGGCTTTCAGAAAAACGACGACTCGGTCGAAGGCGTGATTCTCATGCTGCGCGGGGAGCAGACGCAAAACGTGCTCGCGGGCGTGGAGAAAAAAACGGAGGAGCTGAATAACAGTATTTTGCCGTCCGATGTAAAGGTGCATCCGTTCTACGACCGCAGCGACCTGGTGCGGCTCACGATTGATACGGTCGAGCACAACATGCTGCTGGGAATGACGCTCGTGCTGATCGTGCTGATCTTTTTCCTGGTCAGCTTTCGCGCGGCCATCATCGTCGCGCTGACCATCCCTCTCAGTTTGCTTTTCGCCTTCATCCTGTTGCACGGGCGCGGCGTGCCCGCGAACCTGCTCTCGATCGGCGCGATCGATTTCGGGATCATCATCGACGGCACCGTGGTGATGATGGAGAACATTTACCGGGAACTGACCGAGCGCCACGGCCAAGATTACAAATTGAGCGATGTCATCGCGGCAGCGGCGCGCGATGTGGACCGGCCGATTTTTTATTCCGTAGCGGTGATTCTCGCCGGGTACCTTCCCATTTACGCCCTCACCGGCCCCTCCGGTAAACTCTTCGTCCCAATGGCGGAGACGATGTCCTACGCCCTGCTGGGCTCGCTCATCTTCACACTCACGCTGGTGCCCGTGCTGGCCTCGTACTGGTTCAAGAAAGGCGTAAAGGAGATTGTGAACAGGCCGTACGAATGGGTGAAGGGAGTATATGCCGAAGAGCTCGACTGGTGTTTGGACCATCCGAAAACCACGATGATCGTCGCGACGATTATCTTCGCGGCCACGCTTCTGCTAGTTCCATTTATTGGCGGTGAATTCATGCCGCACCTGGATGAAGGCGCGTTGTGGGTCCGGGCCACGATGCCGTATACGATTTCCTTCGAGGAAGCAGCGAATTTCGCCCCGCAAATTCGCAATATTCTGCTGTCCTATCCGCAGGTGACGGAGGTGGGATCGGAGCTCGGCCGGCCGGATGATGGCACCGATCCCACCGGGTTTTTCAATTGTGAATTCTATGTTGGCTTAAGGCCGTACAAGGACAAAGTATGGGCGCAGGGCCCGATCCGTACCAAAGCGGAGCTGACCGAAGACCTGCAAAAGAAACTCGACGCTTATCCCGGCGTGATTTTTAACTACACGCAGCCGGCGGAAGACGCTGTGGACGAGGCGCTCACGGGCCTCAAGAGCGCGCTGGCCGTAAAGATCTACGGGCAGGATTTGCAGGTTCTGGAAGACAAGGCGGTCGAAATCAAGCGCATTCTTTCGCAAATTCCCGGCTTTACGGAGCTGACGGTGGTTCGCGAATTGGGCCAGCCCAGCGTGCAGATTGATGTGGATCGCGAAAAAATCGCCCGCTACGCCATCAATGTGTCGGATGTCGAGGGCGTGATCCAGGCCGGCGTGGGCGGGCAGGCGGCCACGCAGGTCATTCAGGGGGAGCGCCTGTTTGACCTGGTGGTGCGCATGAAGCCGCAATACCGGTCCAGTACGAGAGCAATCGGCAACCTGCTGGTGCCCACTCCTTCGGGCACGCAAGTGCCGATTTCCGAGCTTGCCACGATCCATCAGGGAAACGGCGCGTCGTTCATCTATCGCGAAAATAATTCGCGCTACATCGGCGTGCAGTTCAGCATCGAGGGGCGCGACCTGGCGCGCGCCGTGGGCGACGCGCAGAACGCGGTGCGCCAATCGGTGGCGCTGCCGCAGGGTTACAGACTCGACTGGGGCGGCGAGTACAGCGAATACGTCGCGGCGCGGGAACAATTCGCCGTGATTGGACCGCTGGCCATTTTGCTGATCTTCATGATTCTTTTCGCGCTGTACGGCAATTTCAAATTCCCGGTGACCGTGATGATTGGCGTGGTGATGACGGAGCCGGTGGGGGCGCTCATTGCGCTGAAACTTACGCACACGCCGTTCAGCGTCAGCTCGGTGCTGGGTCTGCTGGCCTTGATGGGCGTGTCGGTGGAAACGGCCGTGATCCTGGTGTCCTACATCAACAAGCTGCGCCTGGAAAATCACGATATCCGCAAGGCGACGCGCGAGGCGGCATTGTTGCGGCTGCGGCCCATCATGATGACCGCGCTGGTCGCCTGCCTGGGACTTTTGCCCGCGGCGCTCTCGACCGGGATCGGCTCGGACACCCAAAAGCCGTTCGCCATCGTCATTGTGGCGGGGCTGATCTCGCGGCTGTTCCTGGGATTTTTCGTCAACCCGGTGCTTTATGAAATGGTCGCCAAGCCGGGGGATGTGCTGCAGGTGTAAGAGGCAAATAGACTGCCCGGCTGTTACTTTTCCGGGCTCTTTACCACGCAGCACTTTACGCGGACTTCACATCAGGCTACTATTATTGAGGTTTTAGTGGCTTGGCTCAGATTCACCGGAATGAACGCGCAGAAGACAATTCGCTTGCTCGCAGTTTCGTTAACGCTCCTCGTGCTGCTGGTCTTTGCCACGGGGGTGGTCAGCGATTGGAATCACCATAGCGCTAGCGACGACGCGCATTGTCCGTACTGCCACCTGGGGCATCAAACGCCGGCGCAGTTGGTCGCCGCGCCGTCGGTGATATTGCTGAAGCCGGTCGCTTCCTTGCCGCTGCCGCAGGACGCAGCTCCGGCCACGGAGCATGTCTTTTCGCAAACCGCGCCCCGCGCACCTCCCGCCGCGTAAACAACAAGCTCTCCCTCTCACTTGAATAATGCTGCGCTGACCCATTGAGCGGTCCGGCGCACACGCCCAATGATTTGGGCGGCAACCTCTGGCCATTCCCGGCTACGCGTTCCCTCAGGGGACAGAGGAGATTTAAAAATGAATTTCCGCGCGACTGTATGGAACACAATTCGCATACTCGGGATTTCGCTGGCGCTGGTCGTGCTGCTGGTTTTCGCCACGGGAGTGGTCAGCGATTGGAATCACCATAGCGCTAGCGACGACGCGAATTGTCCGTACTGTCACCTGGGCCATCAAACGCCGGTGCAGCTGGACGTGGCTCCGTCGGTTTCTTTATTGAAGCCGGTTGCTTCCTTACCTTTGCCGGAAGACTTTGTTCCGCCCACGGGCCCAGTTTTTTATCGGACCGCACCCCGCGCACCTCCCGCCGCATAAACAAGAACCTCTCTGTTCGATTCCTTCAGTGATGTGCTGACCCAAAGATCGGGAAAGCGCACACGCCCATTCCTTTTTGGGCGGCAACCCCTGGCCAGCTATGACGACCGGTTCCCGTGGGGAACAGAGGAGAAATCGATATGAATTTTCGCAAGCTTGCACTTTTGGCTGCGCTTGTTTTCTGCACGTTTGTTTTTGCGGTTTCCGGCATGGCGCAATCGTCCGGAGCCATTACGGGTGTCGTGAAGGACGCCACCGGTGGGGTGCTGACCAACGCGTCGGTCGAAATTTCCGATGTCGTCAGCGGCTATCATCGGGACACGACCACCGGCATGGCTGGGGATTTTCGTTTTGCGAATGTGCCGTTCAATACCTATCACATGATTGTGAAGGCGCCCGGGTTTTCCTCCTACACGCAAGACGTAGATGTTCGCTCCAGCGTTCCCGCCACGGTTGAAATCAGTCTGAAGGTGGGAAACACCTCGGAAAATATTACCGTGGAAGCCACGGGCGCGGATCTGGTGGAAACCGAGTCGACCCCTCACACCGACGTGGATCGGGAACTTTTCGACAAGTTGCCCCTGGAGAGCGCATCTTCCTCCTTGAGCTCACTCGTTACACTGGCCTCCCCGGGAGTGGTGGCCGACTCCAATGGACTCTTCCACGGGCTCGGTGACCACGCCGAAAATTCATTCTCGGTCGACGGTCAACCGATTACGGATCAGCAGAGCAAGGTCTTCTCCAATCAACTGCCCGTGGATTCGATCCAGTCGATGGAGGTCATCTCCGGCGCGCCTCCAGCAGAATACGGCGATAAGACGAGCCTGGTCATCAAGGTCACAACGCGGTCAGGTTTGGGGCAAACGCAGCCGACAGGAAGTTTAACGACGTCCTACGGCTCGTTCGGATCGGCGACCGTCGGGGGAAATCTCGCCGTCGGCGGCGCGAAGTGGGGGAACTTTATCTCGCTGAACGGATTGAATACCGGGCGCTTTCTCGATCCACCGGAATTTCAAGTCATGCACTCCAAGGGAAATGAAGAGAACGGGTTCGACCGCTTCGACCTTCAACCCACGATGGCGGATTCTGTGCATTTGAATTTTGGCTACACGCGTTCCTGGTTCCAGGAGCCAAATTCATTCGATGCGCAGGCTTCGGGCCAGGACCAGCGCGCACAAGTGCAATCGTTGAATGTGGCTCCCAGCTGGACCCATCTGTTCAGCTCAACCACGCTCTTGACCGTCGGAGCATTCGTCCGGCGCGACGTTTTTAACTACTACCCAAGTGCAAACCCGCTTGCGGATATTTCCACTACGGCGAGCCAGCACCGGATCCTCACCAACGCGGGAATCCACACGGATGTTTCCTACGTGAAGGGCGCCAACAATATCAAAGTTGGCGGCACATTTCAGCACACCCTCCTCACCGAGAACTTTACCGCCGGACTTACCGATCCAACGATTAACGATCCTTGCCTCGCACCGGGAAGCAACCCCGATGGGTCTGATGGCCCGGCCGGAGAAACGAATGTCACCAGTCCTTCGGGATGTGCCGCGGTATCGTTGATTCCCAACAACGGGACGGATCCAAACGCCGGGCCTCTTGCCAGCCCTGTGAGTTCTTTTAATCCTGTTCTTGGGTGTATTGATCTGACCAGGCCGACCGTTTCATGCACCGGGACACGCGGACTGTTTCAATTCAGCGGCCGCGGCGATATCAAAGAGTTGGGGCTCTTCCTTCAAGACACAATTACGGAGGGCAGCTGGTCTTTCAACATCGGTATCCGCGGCGACATTTATCGTGGTATCTCAAATAATGCAGAGCAAGCGCAACCTCGCGCAGGAATCGCATACAACATTAAACGGACCAATACGGTTCTGCGGATTTCTTACGCTCGCGTGATGGAGAGCCCGTTTAACGAGAATCTGGTCCTCGCCAGCACCGTAGGAAATCCCGTGGCCACGGCCCTCTTTGGCGCGACGGCTCCGATCCTTCCGGGACAACGCAATGAATTCCACGCTGGATTTCAGCAGGCGTTCGGAAAATATCTGGTCGTAGATGCCGACTACCTCTGGAAATACACGCACAACGGATATGATTTCAGCGACTTTCTCAACACGCCGATCTTTTTTCCGATCGCCTGGCACAATTCCAAAATTCATGGGCCTTCGGTTCGAGTCAGCCTGCCGAACTTTCACGGCGTGACGGCATTCTTCACCGCCAGCAGCGTCGCGGCGCGCTTCTTCAACCCGCAAGTGGGAGGCTTGGGAACCGACTTGACGACCACCGGAGCCTTCCGCATCGACCACGACCAGAAGTTTCAACAAACCACGCACGTCCAGTATCAACCGTTCAAGGACCTGCCTTGGATCGCGCTCAACTGGAGGTATGACAACGGCCTGGTTGCCGGGGCTGTGCCATGTTTCAACGATACTAATCCGAATAGCGTTTGCGGCGGGACCTCCTTCCGCGTCGGTGGCGTCCCCTTCGTGGATCTCAGCGGCTTAACCGCCGATCAACAGGTACAGGCGGGTCTTACGTGCAACGGAGTAGCGGCGACCCTTACTGCGGCGTTTAGTTCATGTCCCGCATCTCAATACTCTTCGACTCGCATCGTCATCCCGGGGCTAGACAAGGCCGGCAATGGAACCGCGGACGACGACCACAATCCATCGCGCATTGCTCCTCGCAACTTATTCGACATCAGCGTGGGAGACGACAACCTGTTCCGCAAGGACCGTTACAAGTGGAGCCTGCGCTTGACGGCCATTAACGTGACCAACAAGGTCGCCCTCTACAACTTCCTTTCCACGTTTAGCGGGACTCACTTCGTCACGCCGCGCGCTTTTACGGCGGAACTCGGTTTCCATTTCTAACCCGCAGGTCTTCTCCCTGGACGGATATTCCGCCGTCCAGGGAGGGCCGTACGAAATCGCCGTTCTCCCGATTTGTCGGGGACGCCGCTGAAATGGAAATTGGTCATGAACGCGGTAAACGAATGAAAAGTTTTAGCCAGGAGGGGCCGGAACATGGCACATCCACTAGGCTATAAGCGGCGCGACGCAAGAAAGCTGGAGGCGCGCCGCTTTGCGGCGGTGGCCCGTTTGAAGCGGGGCGAATCGACGGCAGAAGTAGCCCGTTCTCTGGGCGTGTGCAGGCAATCGGTCCAGCGATGGGCTTTGTGGCATCGTTTGCGCGGAGAGGTAGGCCTGCGGCGCCGGCCAAAGACCGGAGGCCCCCGACCCAAGCTGGCTCGTGAAAAGCTGGAGCGGCTCCCCAGCCTGCTGGCGCAGGGACCGTCCGCGCATGGATTCGACACGCCCGTGTGGACCACTGAACGCATCGCCCGCCTGATCTGGCGCCGCTTCCGAGTGCGCTATTCCCGCGATTATGTGAAGCACAGATTGATGCCGCGGCTGGGCTGGAGGTGGCACAAGCACACCTGGCTGCCCATGCGGCCCAGTCGCCGTGCGCGCACATAACAGCTTCACTCAGGAACCTAAAGTAACGGGTGGAAATCGCCGATTTATTCCACAGAAGGGGATCTCGTGCAGGGGTCGCGGTGAAGAGAATAAATGGCTGGCAATGACACGCGGAGCCGGACGGAGCTGGCCACATCGAGTTCCACGGTCAACATTGTCTCGATCCCGTGGCACTTCTTCGCGGTCAAGTACAACAATCTCGAGCAGTTGTTTCTGCCCTTGCTTGCCGCCGCGCAGCAAGCCAACGATATTTTAGGAGTTCGCGCGGGCGGCGCCGAATCGGCGGTGAACGCGGCCGCGCATCTGGCGGGGGAACTTCTGCGCGATGTGAGCTTTTCCCCCGTGCGGACCATGTCCGTCAACGCCGCCAATGCCTATTTGGTTGATTTCAGAGAAAATTTATTTCAAGTGGAAACGAGCGTCAGCACCCGGGATGAGCGCAGATCGTCCTTGTTTCGAGTGAAAGTAATGGGGGCTATCCGGGGGGACAAATTCATGGTGGTGGACCCGGTAACCAAAGGCACCCTTTTTTCCTTCACGAAATTCGAAGCCAATAAGCCGGACTTTTTTATCAGTGAATTTCCATTCATTGCGCACGAGTCGCGGCAGAATCCCGCCATGTTTGCGGGAGATAACTCCTCGATGGTCCATGGAGTAGTGGATCTGGTCCTCGGTATTCCCATAGGCGAGGAATCGATCACTGTTCGCGTCCATAAGCGGCCCGACACGCGTTCTGTGGAAGTCAAGAATCCCATTACGAATGAAATTGTGATGAGCCTGCCCATCGCTTCGCTCGGCAATATTACAAAGTTGGTGGAGAGCATCGCGCAGCATCTGACCGCCAATGCGAAGGCGCGTCTTTCGCTGGGTTCCGGCGGGGCTGCGCCGGCCGAGAGCACAGAGGCCAACACCGGTGAAGCGGTCGATTCCCAATCCACTGAAAGCCCCGCGCCAACGTCGTCAACCTGACCTGCGCGCCGGCCGGAAAAATTCCCTCTTCACAATTAAGGAAACGCGTCTCGCTGTTCCACTCATCTGGAAGGCCCATGCGGGTTTCCACTTCCCGGCATGCCAGGAAACGATGCGGCCAGCGGGCTCTCTTCCAAGGAGCGGATTTGCTAGAATGAATTTTGGAGTTGGCCTGCAACGCAGGTGCTGGACGCGACGATCTTTTGAACCAATACTGAACCTCCGGGTGCCCGAGTCAGACGGCCCGTGTGCATGGCCCGCGGTGGATTTCGGTTCGCTGCGGGAAAGCCTGAAGGCCGGCGCAGGGCGCCCACTTTTTACAGGTGGTTCAGGATCGAGCTCCACACGGCGAAGTGGACCGCTCCATTTTTTGTGGAACCACGTATTTCCCGCTAGCGTATCTATCTGTACCAAACACAAGGGGGCAGGCGTTTTACCCGGCAAAGAGAGCAAATGAAAATTCTGTTTATAGGGGACATCGTGGGTTCGCCGGGCCGGGAAATTGTGGCCGACCGGCTGGCTGACATTGTGCAGTCGCGCCAAATCGACCTGGTGATCGCCAACGGCGAGAACTCCGCAGCCGGCTTTGGCATTACGCCGCGAATTGCGGAGCAGTTGTTCGCGGCGGGGGTCGAAGTTTTGACCGGGGGAAATCACGTTTGGGACCGAAAAGAGATTCTCGAATATATCCCGGAGCATCCCCGGCTGGTGAGGCCGGCGAACTTTCCGGAGGGCAATCCAGGCTCAGGCCTATACGTAGGTACGGCGCGCAATGGGGTGCCGTACGCCGTGCTGGACCTGCAGGGCCGCGTCTTCATGGCTTCCAATGATTGTCCTTTCCGGGCAGCCGATCGGGAGCTTGCCCGCATCCCAGCAGAGGTCCGCGTGATCTTCGTGGACATTCACGCAGAAACGACCAGCGAAAAGGAAGCCATGGGGTGGTATCTGGACGGGCGCGTGTCAGCCGTGATCGGCACGCATACGCACGTGGCCACGGCGGACGAGCAAGTGCTGCCGGGCGGGACGGCATTCCAGACCGATGTGGGAATGACCGGTCCCCACAACGGCGTCATCGGGATGGATAAGGCCGCCATTCTGCACCGGTTCCTGTACGGCCAGCCCGCGCGCTTCGAGGTGGCTAGCGGCGACATCCAGATGAATACCGTTTTGATTGACGTGGATGAAAGCACCGGCCGCGCCCGAGGAATCGAACGACTGCGTTTCCGAACCGACTGAGGCCAACTGATCATGTACCGTTCACAGCGAACGTTCCGGGCGAGCTGTCTGCATCGCGTTCACGCTGCGGCCGTGCTGGCTGCGGTTCCTGCTTTGTTTTTCTCTCTTCCTGCACGCGCGCAGGAACCCTACCAATTTGAAAGCGACCTGGTGGCCAAGCGGCAGCTTTATCGTGACGTCGGCGCAGGTTTTCGCGAGATTCATCGCGGGCCGAAGGGAAATTATTATGTGCTCACTGCGCCCGCTCCGGCCGTGGTGATTTACGATCCGTCCGGGAAGCGCATCGGGCAAGTTCCCAGTCCGGCCGCGGCCGCCGCCAAAGGCGCTGAGCTGGTGTATGGCCAGTCCTTCGATGTGGACCATGACGGCCGCGTGGTCGTGTGCGATCGAGGCGCCAAAGCCGTCAAGATTTATTCGCCGGGCGGAGATCTGGCCGCCTCGTTCGCAATGCCCGCGCCGGTTTCCGTGGTGTTCCTTCCGGGGGATGAATTCGCCGTCGCCAGTCCGGACACGGATCGTTTGATTACGGCCTACGATCTGGCAGGAAAAATGGTCCGCGATTACGGCGACCGCGAAGAGATCGCCGATCGCGCCGACGTAAATACGCAAGTGAATTTCGGCCACCTCGTTGTTGACGAGATGGGTAATAACTATTTCTCGTTTGATTATCTGCCCGAACCCACGGTGCGAAAATTCGACCGTGTGGGCTATCTGGCCCTGGAGATTTCGCTCAAAACCCTGGAATTCGAACCCGCCGCACAGGCCGCCCGCAAGGCCATTGCGCGCACCGCAGACTCGGAAAGAGTCATCCCATCCCTGCACCGCATCATCAGCGCCGTCGGCGTCGACCCTCGCACGCAGGAGCTATGGGTCGCTATTGGAACGCTCCTGATGCGCTTTGACAAGGACGGGCTGCGGCTGGCGAGTTTCCGGACGTATTTGCCCCACGGGAGCCGCCTGGAACCGTCCCAAATCGTGGTGGAGCCTGATCGTTTGCTGCTGGGAGCGGACCCCCAGGGAATTTACGAATTTCCAAAACCGGAAAAAATTCCGCAATGAATTTTACTTCTCCGTAATCTTGGATTTCGCCGCGGAAGGGTGACACGATGCGTGTCTTCCTCAGGGAAATCCACCGGGAAACCTGTTATTTTCGCCCAAGTATCTGATTTTGCAGGCGATAAGGCGCTGTGGAAATCCTGTGAATCTTCTGTGGGAGGTGTGCATGGACTCTCAAAATTTTCTCTTGCCGCGCAAGGTGCGTTCAGCGAGAATCCAGCCTCGTCTTAGGAAGTCCAGTATCGCAACTGGCACACCTGTGGACGCCGTGACGCAAACAGGGAGTAAGCGTACCGAGTGGCGGCCCCAACTGGGGCTTATCGGACGAAGGGGAGAAGGTCACGGGGTCAATCCAGAAACTGAATGCAGCCGCATGAGGCTCATGTGGGTGTGTTTTTCCACAGTTTTTCCACAGTTGTGGAAATAACTGGGATGGGCCCTTTTCGCTTTCTTGAGGGTTTTGAAGGAATGAATTCCTGGGAAAAAATTCTGCAGCACATGGAACGGCGGGTCAACCCGCATAGCTTCGCCACGTGGTTTCGTCCCACCCGTCAGGAGGGAACGGAAAACGGCAAGCTCGTGGTCCGAGTCCCTTCCCGGATTTTCCGGAAACGGCTGACGGAAACCTACGGCGAGTTGTTGCAGGCCGTCCTGGCCGAAGTGGGCATGAGAGATACCCACCTGGAGTTCATGTGCACGGAAAGTGAACCCGGCCCTGCGGGAAATGTGTCCAAGCAAACGCGCCTGGACTTTGATTCCGTCGATCATCAACTGAATCCCCGCTACCAATTTGAGTCCTTTGTGGTGGGCGCGTCGAATCAATTCGCGCACGCGGCGGCCCAGGCGGTCGCCGAGCAGCCCTCGAAAGCCTACAACCCGCTGTTTCTTTATGGCGGAGTGGGGATGGGCAAGACGCATTTGATGCAGGCGGTCGGGCACCTGATCAAGAAACGCAATCCGGCGGCGCGGCTTACGTATATCAGCGCGGAAAAATTCACCAATGAAGTGATCAACTCGCTGCGCTTTGACCGCATGATCGGATTTCGCGACCGCTTCCGCTCGGTCGATGTTCTGCTCGTCGACGATATTCAATTCATCGCCGGGAAGGAACGCACGCAGGAAGAATTTTTTCACACGTTCAACGCGCTCTACGACCTGCAGCGACAGATCGTGATCAGCTCCGATTGCCCGCCGAAGGAAATCTCGGCTATCGAGGAGCGCCTGCGCTCGCGCTTCGAGTGGGGCCTGATCGCGGACATTCAGCCGCCCGACCTCGAAACCAAAATCGCCATCCTGCAGAAAAAAGCGGAAAACGAACGCGTCATCATCACCGATGACGTCGCCGAATACATCGCCCGCGCGATCAAGTCCAACGTGCGCGAATTGGAAGGGGCATTGACACGGCTGATCGCTTACGCCTCGCTGACCGGCTCCATCCTGAATCTGATCACGGCGCAGCAGGTTTTGCGCAACATTATCGCCACGCAGGAAAAGCGCATCACCATCGACCTGATCCAGAAAAAGGTGGGCGAGCAGTTTGGCTTGCGCGAGCAGGATTTGAAAGTGCGCTCGAACACCAAGGCGATTGCGTTTCCGCGGCAGGTCGCGATGTACCTGGTGAAGCAGCTCACCTCGGCGTCGCTCCCGGAGATAGGCCGCCAATTCGGCGGCAAGCACCACACCACGGTTCTGCATTCGATCAACAAGATCGACGCACTGCGCCGCAGTGACAAGGATTTGAACCGCACGATCAACAAGCTGATGGATTCGTTCGGCTGATCTGAATATTTTCGGGTTAGCCGACTTTGTACAAACGCCCCGATTTTCATCGGGGCGTTTTTCTTTGGCTCGCCAGTAGGACGGGCTTCAGCCTGCCTGGTTTTTCGGATGTATCTCTACAAAAAATCAAAAGCGACAGGCTGAAGCCCGTCCTACTGGCCATGTTGAAATCCTGCGCATAAGGCTGTGCCCATCCTGTGTAACGATCGATGTGGCTGAGGAAAAATGTCGGCGCGTTATGGTCTACCCACCGGTTCGAGGCGAATTATCCTCGCAATCCTCAAAATAAATTTTTGCGGATGCACAGGGCAAACGCATCCCTGCCTCTCGATGCGCACGATATCCTCATTTCCACAGCGACGGCTACTACTACGGTCTTTATACCTGCTATAAAACAGGGTACAGTAGCTCTTCGCAGCAGCCGTAGTGTTTGCGCCTTCCGGCGGAGGAAATCCATCGATGGAATTCAGCGTGAAGAAGTTTGACCTGCAACGGGAGCTCAGCCTGACGCAGGGAGTCGTCGAGCGGAAAACCACGATTCCGATTCTCGGCAATCTCCTGTGCGAAGCCTCCGGCAATCACATCACGCTGACGGCCACCGACCTGGAGCTTTCCATCCGCACTTCCTGCGAAGCCAAGGTAAAAAAAGAAGGGGCCGGAACCATCCCGGCGAAAAAACTTCTGGAGCTCGTGCGGCTCCTGCCCGAGGGCGAAATCCGTTTCAAGCTGCTGGAAAATCACTGGGTGCAGATTCTGGCCGATCGCAAGACTTACAAAATGGTCGGAATGGCAAAGGATAATTTTCCCGCGATCCCTTCTTTTCCGCATCCCATCGCCAAGATTCCCGCGACAATATTATCGTCCCTGATTGCCCGGACGGCCTTTGCAATCTCGAACGAAGAGTCCCGCTATACGCTGAACGGCGCCTTGTTGCTGCTGAAGCCCGAAGCCATCACCATGGTGGCCACCGACGGCCACCGCCTGGCCGTGGCCGAGATCGATCACAAATTCGAGGGCTTGACCCGGGAAGTTCGTCCGCTGGTCCCCAAGAAGGCCCTGGCGGAAGTGCTGCGCCTGGCGAGCGAAGCGGGCGAGGACGCCGAGATCGAGTTCGCGCTCGACGAGAGCCACCTCTTCTTCCGCGCCGGAGAGCGCCTCTTAATTTCTCGAATGCTCACCGGACAATTTCCGAATTACGAAGCCGTCCTGCCGCGCGACAACAACAGAAAAGTGGTGATCGAACGCGGCGAATTGAACGACGCCGTCAAGCGAGTCGCGCAACTTGCGGACACCCGCTCGCACGCCGTGAAACTTTCCGTCTCCACCGAAGGCATCGAAATCTCCGCATCCAGCCCCGAATACGGCGAAGCCAAAGAAACGATCGAGAAAGAATTCAAAGGCGAACCCCTGGCCATCGGCTTCAACGCCCAGTACATGATTGATTTCCTGGCCGCGGCCCCCGAAGGCCCCATCAGCCTGGAACTAAAAGACGAACAATCCGCCGGACAAATGCGGCCGCTCGCTGATGAGGCCTACCGCTACCGCTACGTCATCATGCCGATGCGGATTTGATCAAACTTCTCCGTTATGGGAATACAGCTAGTTTTGCCGACCGGACACTTCGTTAATTACAAAAGTCTGTCGCAGCGCGCCCGCGTAGCGACCGAAACGTGGGCCTCAGATAACCTTTATTGCCCGAACTGCCCGGAAAATCGCCTCAGCTCCACACCGCCGAATACGCCCACTTTTGACTATGTGTGCCCCAAGTGTAAGTCCGCATTTCAACTTAAGAGCCAAGGTAGCCCACTTTCAATTCGGATTGTTGACGCAGCCTACGGCTCAATGCGAGATGCGATCAGATCAAATAGAACTCCTAATCTTTTCATAATGCACTACGATAGGAAAAAGTGGTCGGTATCCAATGTGATCCTTGTACCCAATTTTGCGTTCTCGATGTCTGCAATCGAAAAGAGAAAGGCCCTGGGCCCCGATGCGCGGCGAGCCGGATGGGTAGGATGCAACATCCTATTAGGTCGGATTCCAGCCGATGCGAAGATTCCAATAGTCGCCGAAGGATTCGCGGTGGGCAGTTCAGAAGTTCGCAGACAATATGCTCGCCTGCGCCCGCTTGAAGCACTCTCAAACGAGAATCGCGGATGGACGCTTGACGTTCTAAACGCAGTCCGTGGACTCGGCAAGAATGAGTTCGAACTGTCTGACGTCTACACACTTGAGTCCTCTCTGGGTCAACTCCATCCCAACAACCGCCACGTCCGAGACAAGATCAGACAACAACTCCAAGTTCTTCGCGATCTTGGTTTGCTTGCGTTTTTGGGGCGAGGAAACTATCGATTGGCTAGAACAAGTCATAGCGATTGAGCAATGGGGGATATATGGGCGTGGATTACTCGGAATCGATCTTGAATTTCTATAAGCACGAAGAATGCGGAACACACTGGGCAGACCTCTGGAGTTGCGGATGCAACGACGAATGTCCCAAGTGTGGGAGAGAAATTGAGCCGTATGCCAGTCTATCTATTTCTGACATCGAAGTAAGTATGGCGAACAGCTAATCTCGAAATTCTCTTTGCTCACGAATGGCGGCTAAATACAAATTCATTATCGTATCAAAAGAGTAATATAAAATAGCCCGACGACTGCGTGAACTGTTACTTACCTCCAAACTTTTGTGGCGCTGGCTGAACCATGCCATGTTATAGATAATAAAGGCGATGCGCAGTCTCATTGGGCTGGTTTTGGCTTGAGAAAAGACCCCGTTCAGGGTAGAATATCTGCGGTCAGACGGTTCTTTGGTTTCCTCCAGTACGGCACGTCGGCCAGGCTGGCAGCGCCCCTGAATTGCATGCCCGCGCCAGAGTATGCGGGACGCTCAAAGCCTGGAGGAAAGCAGTCTTCGCCGCGTCCGCTTCCGCTGCAATGGAATCCGGACGGGATGGAGCAGAAACCCTTCGAGCTCCGGCACACACGCCGCCGAGGGCCACAGGGTAAGGTGACGGTCGATTCGATCGTTGAGGGCTTTTCAGGGAGCCCGCCAACAAATTAAAAGACTGCGCCTTTCTCCGCATGCGGCGTTACACGCCGTCGCCAAGCTTTTGGCGAACGGGTGCCGAAGATGAAGGCCGTGACAGGCTGAAGCCTGTCCTACAAGTACTCCGCAGGAGCACGCACAACATGGCAGAAAAAGCATCGGCAATCGGCAGCGAAGCAGGACACCGCTATGACGCCGCATCGATCAAGGTGCTGGGCGGCATTGAGGCCGTGCGAAAACGCCCGGCCATGTACATCGGCTCGACGGGCGAGATGGGGCTGCATCACCTGGTCTGGGAAGTCGTGGACAATTCCGTCGACGAAGCCCTCGCGGGATTTTGCGACGAAATCAACGTGGTGGTGCACGAGGACAACAGCGTCACGGTGACGGACAACGGCCGCGGCATTCCCGTGGACATGCACGCCACGGAAAAACGGGCGGCTGCGGAAGTTGTGATGACCGTGCTGCACGCGGGCGGAAAATTCGACAGCGACACATACAAAGTTTCAGGCGGATTGCACGGCGTCGGCGTTTCGGTGGTGAACGCCCTCTCCGACTGGCTCGACCTCGAAATCTGGCGCGACGGCGAAGTGTGGGAGCAGTCCTACAACGCCGGCAAGCCCAAAGCGAAACTGAAGAGCACCGGAAAAACGCGCAAAACCGGCACGAAGATAACGTTCCATCCCGATCCCGAGATTTTCGAGAACCATAAATACAGCTACGACATTCTGGCGCAGCGGCTGCGCGAGCTCGCTTTCCTGAACAAGGGCCTGAAAATCACGCTGACCGACGAGCGCAGCGACAAATCCGCCGAGTTCCGTTTCTCCGGAGGCATCGCCGAATTCGTCAAGCACCTGAACAAAGGCAAGCAGGTGCTGCACGACTCTCCGATTTACATGGAGGGCAAGCGCGACACGGTGGAAATCGAAATCGCGCTGCAATACAACGACAGCTACACGGAAAATGTGTTTGCGTTCGCCAACACCATCAACACGGTGGACGGCGGGACGCACCTCTCCGGCTTCCGCTCGGCGTTGACGAGGACGATCAACAATTTCGCATCGTCCTCAAACATGCTAAAGGAGCAGAAGGACGAAGTTTCCATCACCGGAGATGACGTGCGCGAAGGACTGGTCGCCGTCGTTTCCGTGAAATTGCCGCAGCCGCAGTTTGAAGGCCAGACCAAAGGGAAACTCAACAGCGACATCAAGGGCCCGGTCGAGCAACTGATCAACGAGCGCCTGGGCGAGTATTTTGACAAGCACACGACCGTGGCGCGGCGCATTGTCGGCAAGTGCATTGACGCCGCGCGCGCCCGCGAAGCCGCCCGCAAGGCGCGCGAGCTCACGCGGCGCAAATCGGCGATGGATTCTGGCGGCCTGCCGGGAAAACTCGCCGATTGCCAGGAGCGCGATCCCGCGCGGTGCGAACTGTTCATCGTCGAGGGAGAATCGGCGGGCGGCTCGGCCAAGGGCGGGCGCGACCGCAAGTACCAGGCCATCCTGCCGCTCAAGGGAAAAATTCTGAACGTCGAAAAGGCGCGCTACGACAAGATGCTGGGGCACGAGGAAATCCGCGCCATCATCACCGCGCTCGGCGCGGGAATCGGCAAGGACGACTTCGACATCGCCAAGCTGCGCTACCACAAAATTATTCTGATGACCGACGCGGACGTCGACGGCAGCCACATCCGCACGCTGCTGCTCACGTTTTTCTTCCGCCACATGACCGAGCTGATCAAGCGCGAGCACATCTACATCGCGCAGCCGCCGCTGTACCGCGTGAAGCGCGGCAAGATGGACCGCTACATCCGCGACGAGGATGAATTCAACCACGAGCTGATGTCGCGCGCGACCGAAGATCACGTGGTGAAGCCCAAGGAAGGAGGCGCGATCCAGGGCGCGGCGCTCACGAAATTTCTTCTGAGCGTGCAGGACTACGTTTCCGCGGCGGCAAAAATGGCGCGCAAGCTGCGCGAGCCGCTGCTGGTGGACCTCCTGGCCGCGTGCGACTTCGAAAAGAAAACCGATTTCGAGGACAAGAAGGCGCTCGAAAAGCTTTCCAAAGCCATCGCCAAGGCCAAGCTCGACGTCGAGCCGAAAATCGTCTACGACGAAGAGCATAGCCTCTATGACCTGCTGATCCCGGGCAATGCGGCGCGCCCCGGCGACAAAAAAATCAACTGGGCCTTCGCCTCGACGCCGGAGTACAAGCGCCTGCGCACGTCGGCGAACGCGATCAGCGAATTCGATCATCCCCCGTTCACCGTTACGCGCAACGGCACCAAAGAGGTGAAGGAAAAGGCGTCGGACGTTCTCAATTACGTGCTCGAAGACGCGAAAAAAGATTTCACCATCACGCGGTTCAAAGGCCTCGGCGAAATGAATCCCGAGCAGCTCTGGGAAACCACCATGAACGCCGAAACGCGCACGCTGCTCAAGGTGCGCCTCGACGACGCCACCGCCGCCGAGGAAATTTTCTCGACGCTTATGGGCGAAAATGTGGAGAGCCGCCGCAAATTCATCGAGGAAAATGCCCTGGAAGTTGTGAATTTGGATATTTAGACAGGGGTAAAAATGATGGGAACAGTAAAGGACCACGAACTGGAGACAGAAGATAATTGGAAAAATCTGTGTGATAGGAGGGGTTGGACGTGCGAGACCTGTGGAGACTATCCAGAGGTCGGACGTCCTACCGGTTACGAGAGTGGGCTGTGCCCGAGTTGCCGTAACTAGATAGAGTAAACCGTAATGGAATGAAATCGGGCGGCCTCGGTTAAGCCTTTGTGGGTCGCGGCTTTAGCCGCGACATAAAGGGGCCCAATCTAACGGGCTTTAGCCCCTGAGGGTGCGCAAGTGGGAAGGATCGCTCGACGGGTCCACCAGGCAGGCGTCTATTTTGTGACAACCGATACCTGGCAGAAACATCCGCTCTTCATTAACACGACCTTGGCGAATATCGTCGTCGAACAGATAGTGAGTTGCCGGGATCGCGGGTTTTACAAGCTGCATGCCTTTGTGTTGATGCCGGATCATTTGCATGTTCTGCCGACGCCGGGAGAAACAACAACTGTTGAGAAGGCGATGCAGATGATCAAGGGCGGATCGGCGCACACGATAGGCCTTGAAAGGCCGCTAAAATTTCCCATTTGGCATGCAGGCTTTCATGACCGCTGGATGAGGGATGCTGAGGAATTTCGGGGGAGCAAGCGATACATTGAGCAGAATCCAGTAGAGGCAAGATTGGTCGCCAGGGCCGAGGATTATTCTCATTCGTCGGCGAGTGGTAAGTATGTGCTCGATCTAAGCCGCTTCGAAGAAGTCAGCGGCTAAAGCCTTTTCGTGGGGCGGCCTAATGTCGCGGCTGAAGCCGCGACCCACAAACCGTCCAGCCACTTCGGGGGAAATGTTCTATCAATTGAGTTGGACAACGTTGCCCGGGTTGCGCGGGCTCTCATGCACGGAATTTCGCGCAACGCCGACTCCGGCGCCGGATGCAGTGCGCGGCGTGGCTGTCGAATGCGCGAGCGAGTCTGAGCGCGACGCGTTGCTGGCGGAACTCGATGCGTATTTCGGGGCAAAAAGGTTTCTGAACACTGCGGCCGCGTTTGATGCCGTAAAGGATTTTGCGATTTCCCGAACCGCCCGCAAGAGTTCATAGGAGATCGAGCAATTGTTCTATGTTGAGGCCGGTTTGACGAAGTATGTCGGACAGAGTCCCTTTGGCCAGACTATGGTGCATTGGCACAACGGTTCGAAAAGTCTTCTCGGGGGTTCTTTTTTCAAGGGAAACGTGGCTGCCCTTTTGGCGCAATTCGAGGAATCCGGCCCGCTTAAGGGCGCGGATAAGGCGCTCTCCGGAGATACTCGGAAGCTTCGGCATTTACCTGGCGATTTCGACAATCGTCCAGAAGGGTTGCTGTTGGGAGGTGCTGTCCTCGGGGCCACCCCAGGTTTCGAGGTACAACTCGATCGCTTCGCGGAGATTCGCCCGCGAGGATTCGATATCTTCGCCTTGCGAAGTCACATCGAGTTCGGGACAGCGCGCCACATACAAGTCACCCTCTTTGGTGATCAAGGCGGAAAAGCGGTAGGTCATATCCAAATGCTAATGGAAGTAGACAGGGGAAGCAAGTTGGGCGGTCTAAAAAGCTAGCAGCATCCAACCAATGCCCGCTTGAAAGCGGGCTCTACAACTAAGGACGGATCGATGGCGGACGAACCGAAACAGTCACACATGATTCCGGTCGAAATTGAGGCCGAGATGAAGAAGTCGTACCTCGATTACGCGATGAGCGTGATCGTGGCGCGCGCGATTCCCGACGTGCGCGACGGCTTGAAGCCGGTGCAGCGGCGCATCCTGGTGGCCATGAACGACCTGGGACTGGCGTCGAATCGCGGCTACCGCAAGTGCGCCAAAATTTGCGGCGACACCTCGGGGAATTATCACCCGCACGGCGAGGCCGTGATTTACCCGACGCTGGTGCGCCTGGCGCAATCGTTCAACATGCGCTACCCGCTGATTGACGGCCAGGGGAACTATGGCTCGGTTGACGGCGATCCGCCGGCGGCGATGCGGTACACCGAAGCGCGCCTCGCGAAAATCACGGAGGAAATGCTCGCCGATCTCGAAAAAGAGACGGTGGACTTCATCCCTAACTTCGATCAGACGCGCGAAGAACCAGTCGTCCTGCCGTCGAAAATACCGAACCTGCTCGTGAACGGCGCGAGCGGCATCGCCGTCGGCATGGCCACGAATATTCCGCCGCACAACCTGGGCGAAATCATCGACGCCACGGTGACGCTGATCGACAAGCCGGACACGCCGCTCAAGGAAATTATGAAGGTGGTACCCGGTCCGGACTTCCCCACCGGCGGATACATTTCCGGAGCCGAAGGAATTCTCTCCGCTTACAAGACCGGGCGCGGCAGCTTCACCATGCGCGCCAAGGCCGCGATTGAAAGCGTCGGCAAGGACCGCGAGAACATCGTCATCACGGAAATTCCCTACCAGGTGAACAAGTCGCGCCTGATCGAGCGCATCGCCGAACTCGTGCAGACGAAAAAAATCGAGGGCATCGCCGACGTGCGCGACGAATCCGACCGCGAAGGCATGCGCGTAGTGATCGAGATCAAGCGCGGCGAAGAGCCCAAGCTGATTCTCAACCATCTCTACAAGCACACGCAGATGCAGGAATCGTTCGGCATGATCCTGCTGTCGATTGTGGGCGGGCAGCCGCGCGAACTGGGCCTGATTCCGCTGATCAAGCTGTTCATAGACCACCGCGTGGAAGTGGTGCGCCGGCGCACGCAATTCGAGTTGCGCAAGGCCGAAGCGCGCGAGCACATTCTGGTCGGATATCACATTTCGCTGGATCACGTCGACAACGTCATCAAAATCATCCGGGGATCTTCCAGCCGGGCGAATGCGCGCGAAAATTTGCACGATTTTTTTGAAAATAAGGAAGTCAAGATCCTGACCGCCGGCAATAGAACAGAAACTCTCAAAGGCATCAAACTCGATCGCAAGAAATACGGCCTCGTGGATGTCGGTTTTGGCGCTGTTCAAGCGGGCGCTGGAATTGGGCTGAGCTACCCACAGATCGACGCCATCCTGGAATTGCAGTTGCACAGACTGACGCGGCTATCCGTCGACGAAATCCTGAAGGAGTTGGCGGAGATTCGCGCGCTGATCGCCGAACTGAAGGATATTCTGGCGAGCGAAAAGAAGCTGAAGGCCGAGATCGTCAAGGAGCTCCGCGAGATCCAGAAGGAATTCGCGGACCCGCGCCGCACCGAGATCGTCGAAAACGTCGAGGAAATCAAGCTGGAAGACCTGATCGCCGACGTGGACATGGCCATCACCGTGAGCCATGCGGGCTACATCAAGCGCACGCCGGTGGACGTCTACCGCCACCAGTCGCGCGGCGGCAAGGGCCGCATCGGCGCGAAAACGCGCGACGAAGATTTCGTCGAGTACCTGTTCATCGCCTCGGCGCACAGCTACATCCTGCTTTTCAGTTCCAAGGGCCGCGTGTACTGGCTGAAGGTGTATGAAATTCCCGAGGCTGCGGCGGCCACGCGCGGGAAAGCGATTTCCAACCTCGTGAAATTTCAGGAGGACGAGCACCTCACCGCCGTCGTTGCGGCGCGCAATCTGGAGGAGGAAGGCACATTTCTCTTTTTCGCGACGCGCACCGGCACGGTGAAGAAAACCGCGCTCAACGAATTCTCAAATCCGCGCTCCACCGGCATCATCGCCATCAATCTCGATCAGGACGACGAGCTGATCGGCGCGCACCTCACCGACGGCAAGCAGATGATTTTCCTTGCCAGCCACGACGGCCAGGCCATCCTGTTCCGTGAAACGGAAGTGCGCTCGATGGGCCGCAACGCCGGCGGCGTAAACGGAATGGACCTTGCCAAGGGCGATTACCTGGTGGGTATGGAGCCCGTGCAGCCCGACTTTGAAATCATCAAGAAGGAAGCGAAGTCGGAGACGCAGAATCTCGACGAAATCGAGAACGAAGCGCTCAAGGATTCTCTCACCTCCCTGATGCTGACGGTTTCCGAGAAGGGCTTCGGCAAGCGCACGCCGCTCGCCGAGTACCGCATCACCTCGCGCGGCGGCAAGGGCGTCATCAACTTGAAATCCACCGACCGCAATGGCCCGGTGGTCGCGGCGCTGCAGGTGACGGAGGAGTCCGACGTCATGATCATCACCGAATACGGAAAGGTGATCCGCGTCCACGCCAACGAAATCCGTGAAGCGGGCCGTTCGACCCAGGGTGTGCGCCTGCTGCGCCTCGAAGAAGAAGACAAAATTGCCGCCGCCGCGTCGATTCTGGAAGAGCAGGAAGTCCCCGAAGAAAAGAAGTAGAGGAACAGGGCGCCGTCAAAATAAAATGGCGGGCATGAGCGGCGCGCGCCAATTGTTGCCACCGATTTTCACTGCGCATTTGTTTCCGGGGCTGGAAGCGAAGCTGATTGAGCTGCTGCGCTCGCTCGCGCCGGAAGATTGGGAGAAGCAAACTCTCGCGCCAAAATGGAAAGTGAAGGACGTCGCGGCGCACCTGCTCGACACGCAAACCCGCAAGCTGGCCGCTGCCCGGCACGGGTACCAGCCGGCAAACTCGAAGAAGCTGACGCCCGCGAAGCTCGTCACGCTGATCAATACCCTCAATGGGGAAGGCGTCCGCAAGTATAGGCAGTTGCCTCCGGAAGAATTAATTTCGAAGATGGAGACGGCATCGCGAGAGAGCGCGGAATATCACCAGGCGCTCGATCCGTTCGCCCCGGCCATGTTTCCCGTCAGTTGGGCGGGCGAAGAAGAGTCTTTGAACTGGTTCGACACCGCGCGCGAATTCACCGAACGCTGGCACCATCAGCAGCAAATTCGCCTTGCCGTAAACAAGCCGGGGATCATGACGTGCGAGTTCTACTTTCCTGTTTTGGACTGTTTCATGCGCGGGCTGCCGCACGCTTACCGAAGTGTTCCTGCCAAAACCAGATCCCTCGCGCAATTCAATGTGTCGGGAGAATGTGGCGGGAGCTGGTATTTGTTTCGCGACGGTGACGCTTGGGGCCTGATCCTCTCACCGGCCGGAGAAAAAATTTCGGAGACGACTATCCCTCAGGAAATTGCCTGGCGCATCTTCACAAAAGGCATTGCATTCGAGGAAGCTAGGACACACGTGCAAGTCACCGGAGACTCAGAAGTGGGTCTCCACATCCTCAAAATGATTTCGATTGTGGGGTGAGTGGCGCGGGCTTCAGCCTGCGGGGGTTGGTCCTTGCAAGATGCAAAACCCACAGGCTGAAGCCTGCGCTACAGGGCGCCTTTACATTCTGGCTCCTCGTAGACCGAATTTGCAGTAACATAGCTGCGAAGAGATGCTGGCCAATGCTCCCTTTGCCGATCCGGGCGTATGGGGCCGGTGTTGAAATCGGCAATTCTTCCGCGGAGGACTCGCATGGCAATTCAATTCATTTTGAACGGAAAGCCGCAATCAGTGGATGTTCCGGCGAATATGCCGCTGCTGTGGGTCTTGCGGGACACGCTGGGCATGACCGGCACGAAATTCGGCTGCGGCATGGCCCTGTGCGGCGCCTGCACTGTGCATCTCGAGGGAGAAGCCATCCGTTCCTGCATCACTCCCGTTTCCGGCGTGGCCGGGAAAAAAATCACGACCATCGAGGGACTTTCTCCCGATCGCAGCCATCCCGTGCAGCGCGCGTGGATCGAAGTGGACGTGCCGCAATGCGGTTATTGCCAGTCCGGACAAATCATGTCCGCCGCGGCGCTTCTGTCGCAGAAGCCGCAGCCGAGCGACGCGGACATCGACGACGCCATGAAGGGAAACATCTGCCGCTGCGGTACCTATCAACGCATACGCCAGGCCGTGCACCGCGCCGCGGAATTGCACAAGGCGTCGGCGGGGCTCATCCGGCTGGACGGCGCGGAAGCTGCGGAAGAAGAGCGTGATGAGCAGTCGGTGGAAGTGGGAGGTGCGGCATGAGCGCTGGAATAGTGACAGGCATTGATCGCCGCGGTTTTCTGAAGACGGGTATGGCCGGCGCGGCCAGCCTGATCGTAGGATTCTATTTGCCCGGACGAATTGAAGCGCTTGCGGCGACTCCGGCGGGCGCAGCACCAGCCTCATTAAACGCGTGGATGCTGATCTCTCCCGACGACTCCGTAAAAATCATGATTGACAAGTCGGAAATGGGACAGGGGATCCTGACGGCGCTGTGCATGATCGCAGCCGAAGAGCTGGATTGCGACTGGAAAAAGATCCATACGGAATTCGCCCCCGCCGCCAAGGAATATTTCAATCCCGCATTTGGAATGCAGGGCACGGGTGGCAGTTCCAGCGTGAGGTCCTCGTGGGACCCGATGCGCAAGGCCGGGGCGGCGGCGCGCGACATGCTGCTGCAGGCCGCGGCGACGCAATGGAAAGTCGACAAGTCCGCGTGCCGCACGGAAAACGGCGTTATCTACCACGACGCCTCCAAACGCAAACTGACCTACGGCAGCGTGGCCGCAACGGCGGCGACGCTCCCCGTTCCGCAAGATGTGCCGCTCAAGGATCCGAAACAGTACCGCATCGTTGGAAAGCCCACCAAGCGTCTGGACACGCCGGATAAAGTAAATGGCCGCGCGGAATTCGGAATCGACGTGCGGCGGCCAGAAATGCTTTATGCGGTAGTGGCGCGATGCCCGGTGTTTGGCGGAAAGGCCGCCAGCTTTGACGCGACCAAAGCCAAGGCCGTGCCGGGCGTCAAGAACGTGGTAGAGATCTCTCGCGGAATTGCGGTCGTTGCCGACAATACCTGGTCGGCGATGCAGGGGCGGCGCGCGCTGGATGTGAAGTGGGACGAAGGAGCGAACGCAGCTGCCACGAGCGAGAGCATCAGCAAGCTCTTCGCGGATCAAATGTCGAAAACCGGCGCGGAAGCGCGCAAGGAAGGCGATGCGGCATCCGCCCTTTCCGGGGCCGCGCAGAAAATCGAAGCGATCTACGAAGTTCCCTACCTGGCGCATGCCACCATGGAGCCGATCAATTGCACCGCCGATGTCCGCGCCGATCGCGTGGACGTTTGGGCGCCCACGCAATTTCAGACCATGGCGCAGGGCACGGCAGCCAAAATTTGCGGGTTGAAACCCGAGAATGCTTTCATCCATACGACCTACCTCGGCGGCGGCTTCGGGCGGAAGGCCGGCACCGACTTCGTGATTGAAGCGGTGGAAACCTCCAAGGCGATTGGCAAGCCCGTGAAACTGACCTGGTCGCGCGAGGATGACATGCAGCACGATTACTACCGGCCCGCGTCCTATGCCAAGATCGCCGGTGGAATCGGCGCCGATGGCTGGCCTGTGGCTTGGACGACACGCGTCGCGTGTTCTTCGATCATGGAAGCGTGGTTTCCCGGCAGCACGAAAAACAATCTCGATCCGACCAGCGTCGAGGGTATCGGCACTTTGCCCTACTCGATTCCCAATATCTATGTGGATTACGTGCGGACCGAGCCGGGCATCCCGGTCGGCTTCTGGCGTTCGGTGGGAGCTTCGCAGAACGGCTTTTTCAGCGAATGCTTCATGGATGAGCTGGCGGCCGCCGGAAAGAAGGACCCGTACGAATTCCGCCGCCATTTGCTCGACAAGGCCCCGCGCCTGCACGGCGTCCTCGAACTCGCCGCGCAAAAAGCGGGATGGGACAAGCCGCTGCCCGCGGGCCGCTATCGCGGCATCGCGGTGCTCGAAGCGTTTCAGAGTTACGCTTCGCAAGTAGTGGAGATTTCCGTGGACCGCAAAGCGCGAACGGTGAAGGTGCACCGCGTGGTTTGCGCGGTGGATGTTGGCCGCGTGGTGAATCCAACGAACATCGTCATGCAAAGCGAGAGCGCGATCGTGTACGGACTTTCGTCGGCGCTGTACGGGGCGATCACCATCGCAAAGGGCCGCGTGGAGCAGACCAATTTCAACAACTATCAGATGCTGCGTATGGACGCCATGCCCGTCATCGAAACGTACATCGTCCCAAGCGAAGAAAAACCCACTGGAGCGGGCGAGCTGGCCGTGCCTCCCTTGGTCCCGGCGCTCTGCAACGCGATCTTCGCCGCAACCGGCAAGCGCATTCGCCGCATGCCGATCCGCCCGGAGGATTTGGCGTAGCGCCAGCAGTAGAACACGCTTCACAGGATGCTAAAAAAGGGCCTCTCTCCTTTTGTCATTCCGAGCGAAGCGAGGAATCGAGAGATTCCTCGCTTCGCTCAGAATGACAGAATTCTGGAGGGGTTTTTTCCGCAGCCTGCGAAGCGTGTTCCGGTGGAGGAATAGACACCGGCAACAAATTGTGTGACGATACCGGGCAAGATAGCAGGCGATTCGTTCATCGACTCGCACGGGAGGATTTCCATGGAACGGCGAAAATTTTTGGCATCTTCGCTGGCGGCATCGGCGCTGGCAGTCACTGCGCCGGGGAACGCGCTCGAAGCGGCCCAGGGAAACATGACGGCCAAAGGCCGGGAGTTCTACCAGCTGCGGCGGTATCACATCAACTCCGGCCCGCAGAGAAAGATGTGCGACGATTTTTTCCGCGACGCGCTGATTCCCGCGCTGAATCGCATGGCGATTTCTCCCATCGGCGTGTTCGATCTTTCGATTGGGCCGGACACGCCGTCGATTTATGTGCTGATGCCGGGCACATCCGCGGAGAAGCTGGCTACGGTCGAGAATCTCCTGGCAAAGGATGACGAGTATACCAAGGCCGGCGCGGCTTTTCTGAACGCGCCCGCTAAGGAGCCTGCATTCGACCGCATGCACAGCACCTTCCTGCAGGCGTTTGAGAAGTGGCCGAATCTGATTTTGCCCAAGGCGGCCGCCTCGAAAGGCGCGCGCGTTTTCGAGTTGCGCATTTATGAGGGCGCCACCGACCAGGATCACCGCCGCAAAGTGGAAATGATGCAGTCGGGCGAAGCCGACATTTTCGCCAAGAACGGCTTCGAGCAGATTTTCTACAGCGAGACGCTCATCGGCCCGCGCCTGCCGAACCTGACGTACATGCTGTGTTTCGACAGCCTGGCCACGCGCGACAAACAATGGGCCGCGTTCCGCGCTTCCGACGATTGGAAATCATACTCGACGCAGCCCAAGTACGCGTTCGAGCCGATCGTCTCCAACATCACCAATGTGATCCTGACGCCGACGCCGTATTCGCAGGTTTAGCGGCGTCGGGCATAAAGTGGACCGTGGTTCCGGAAATAGTTGCGACTCTCGCATCAGGTATTTTTGCCGGTGCTGCCTTGTACGTGAGCTTCGTTGAGCAGCCCGCGAGACTGTCCTGTGGTGTCGAGCTGGCTGTAACTGAGTGGAGGCCCAGCTACAGGCGGGGCACATTGATGCAAGCGCCGCTCGCGGCGATCGGCTCTCTTGGGGCTTTCTTATCGTGGTGGTTTGACAGGGATTTGCCCTGGCTCATCGGCGGGCTCCTTCTTCTGCTCATCATCCTGTTTACATTTGTCGCGATTATGCCCATCAATAGACGCCTGGAGAGCCAGGAACTCGACTTGCGATCGGAAGAGACTGGCAGTCTCTTGCGGCGCTGGGGCCGGCTTCATGCGGTCCGTAGCATGCTGAGTGTGATGGCTTTTGTCCTATTCCTCTTTTTACTGCTGCGTACGCGCTGAAACACCGTAAGATGCGGAATTACACCCGCTCGCCACTAGCTAACCAAACGTATGCAGCAGGCATCGATTTACGCAAGCGAACCGGAAATCCGTAACACTCACTTGTTTTATACATAGAAGCGCGATGACGAGGACTCCATGAGCGGCGATGCCGCACACCTAGCGCTGCCACTTTCGCGCCTGTCGACCGGCGCGTGTGAGGCTACGACCCTGTATAGCGAACTGCGCAAACCTTTGCTTCGCTACCTGGTCTGCCTCGGGCTTTCGAGCGACGAAGCGCAGGATGTGGTGCAAGACGCTTTTCTGATCCTGCACCGGCACCTGGCCTCGGGCGGGCCGCAGGAAAATATTCGCGGCTGGCTGTTTCGCGTGGCGCACAATCAGGCCAGGAACCGCCAGAATCGTTACGACCGGAATTTCAGTGCGGCGAGCGATGCGGAAATGGACGCCGTGGCCCACGAGGCGACGCCGGAACGCGCCGTGCTGGAGAAGGAGAAATTCCAACAGTTGGGAAAGGCCATCCGGCTGTTGACCGCTTCCGAACGCGAATGCCTGCTTCTGCGCGCCAGCGGATTGCGGTATCGCGAAATCGGCGAGGTCCTGGGGATTGCGACGTCCACGGTGAGCGACACGGTGGAGCGCGCCATCAAAAAATTAGCGGAGAGATGCAATGTGTGAATTTTCGAGAAAATTGATCGCCTGGCTGGACCGCGAACTTTCCGTGGAGGATACCGCGGAAGTGGAGCGGCACCTCGCGGGTTGTTCCGAATGCCGGAGCGGCGTGGAGGCGTACAAACGAGTGAGCGGTGAATTTGGCGAGTACTGCGATGCGACGCTTGCGTCGAATGCGCGCCGCGAAGCGCCTCGCTGGGCGCCGGTGGCGATTGCCGCGGGTGCTGTGGCTGCTCTTGTGGCGCTGTTCCTGGCGATGCCACGCGCACGCGTCGAAGCGCCCGTGCCGCATTCTTCGCAAGTGGCGATCGCCGCTTCACCGGCAGCCGCTGCCGCGGCAGTTCCCGCCGCCATTCGTCCGACGATGCGGAGAGTTCATCGGCGGCCGGCCGCGGCGAACGTATCCATCCGGAATCGAGACACATCGCCTCTGCAAAACCAAAATTCCTACTTCCTGCCGGACGAACCCATGATCCAAATCGCCATCCCCGCCGATGAAATGTTTCCTCCGGGCGCTGTTCCCGAAGGCATTCATTTTGTAGCGGACCTCACCATCGCGGCGGATGGATCGGCCGAGCGCCTGAGTCTGCGGCCGCGGCTGGCAAGTTATGAAAGGAGAACGACGCAGCCATGAAACGCGCACTTATCACGGCATTGATTCTCACAGCCTCCCCTTGCGTGTTCGCGCAGGAGGGCGGCAACGGGGTTTACTTTCAAAGGCAGGACGCCGGACCGGTTACAACAATTGGCGTAGGCATGGTCGGAAAAGGGCCCGGCGGTCCGGTCGTGGGCGCTCCGTATTCCGCCACGATTAAAAACGAAAATATTCAAACCTTGGAAGACGGAACCCATATCACGCAAACCACTGCAGGAAACATTGCGCGCGATTCGCAGGGCCGCACGCGCCAGGATGCGTCATTGCCGCCCATCGGCAATCTGTCCGCCGCCGATGCGCCGCACATCGTTTTCATCCAGGATCCTGTGGCCCAAACGGCCTACACGCTGAATATGACCGAAAAGACGGCGATGAAAATGCCCGGGCTTCCCGCGAACATAAGCGCTTCCGGTCCGGCTGGCGGCCCCGGCAAGGTCTTGATGCAGATGGGAACCGCCTTGCCCGCGGGCGGCCCGCCGCCACCGGGGATGGCCGTGGCGCTTTCCATGCAAAAAACTTTTATTTCCGGCGACCAGGGCCAATCCAACACGGAAGATCTCGGCACGCAAACGATGGAAGGCGTGCTGGTGAATGGAGTGCGAACGACGCGCACGATTCCCGCGGGAGAAATTGGGAACGACAGGGCCATCAGCATTGTCACGGAAGTATGGACGTCGCCCGACTTGAAAACGATCGTCTACAGCAAACGAACCGACCCGCGAATGGGCCAGCAAACATTCCAGCTTACGAACGTCGTGCGGTCAGAGCCGGATGCTTCTCTGTTCACGGTCCCTGGGGATTTCAAAACCGTGGAGGGGCCTCAGGACGTGATCTACCGTTCAAATCAATAATCGTTGCAGGAATTTTTCAGCCTGTGGGCTTTGGCATCTCTCTGAGCCAGGCTCCATAGGCTGAAGAGCCTCTGTTGCCATTCCAATTCGGACAGGTCAGCGTCTAGACAGGCTGCGGAAAAATTAATTTATTTTTGTCATTCCGAGCGAAGCGAGGAATCTCTCTTTCTTTTCATGGGGCCAAACCGAAGAGGGATTCCTCGCTTCGCTCGGAATGACACAATTCTGGAGGGGCTTTTCCCGCAGCGGCTAAAGCCGTTGTTATTTTGCATACCTTACGGCACGGCTGAAGCCGTGCCCTGCAAAGATTTTTTAGGTGCCATGCTGGCTCCGAGGCCTGCGTCATTCCAGCCGGGGGAAATTGCTGTGGACCGCGAGAGCTGGAAAATTTATCCCTGCGGCTGCACTTTCGTCGTGCCGCGCGGCCAGTGAGCCTTGAATTCGCTGTCCGGGATGCGCACGTTTCGATTGATGTTCCGGTAGCGGATGATGAAGTAATCGCCCGAACCCGTTTCAAAAAATTGCTGCTGCACCGGAAGCCACGTGGATTCGTCCAGCCATAATTGAATTTTGGAAAGCTGCTTGCGCACTTCGTCCGTCTTCGGCAAGAGCTCCAGCCTGAGGACTTTGCGATTGTCGAGTGTTTCTTCGCCCTGCAGCGTAACCGTGTAACTCTCTTTCAGGGAACTTCCGGAAGTCCCGAAGCCGAGCAGCAGAAATTGATCGACGACGGATTTTTTGTTGCCCAGGTTGTATTCCTCGACGCGGTGAATCTTGGGGTTGTAGATGTAAAAATTGTCACCGTCGCGAAGAATCGTGCGCGCATCGGGTTGGGTCACCTCGATGCGCATTTTGTCGTCCCGCCGCACGGAAATTTGTCCGGATTCGGTGGACTTGTCGTTCACCACGACGGTTACCTTGGTCCGTTCCAAATCCGCCGTCAGGCTCTGAAAGCCGGCCGCCTGCGTGTCCAGTTGCTTGAGGACGTTATCGAGCGTCCAACTGCTTTGCTGGGAAGTGGAGGCTTGAATTGTTGAAAAAAACGAGGCTGCGGCCAGAGCCGCGCACAACCAAATAGATATTCTGTAAACCGTACCTGACCGCTTCATTAATCCCGCTTCCCCCTGGTCCGCACTGGTCCATTGATGATGGCTACGCGCTTTGCTGAAAGTGCATTTGCGAATCGTGAAACAATCGTACCACACAGGCTAAGATGCTGAGCCGTCTTCCGGGGTTTCGCTTTCCAGCAGCGGGCTTCAGCCTGTGGGTTTTTGCGTTTGCAAGAATTAACGCCCACAGGCTGAAGCCTGCGCTACTGGTTTGAACTTTCTGTATGATGGTTGCCCTGTGTTTCATCGCAAACGATTTCGGCTGCGCCTTCGTTCGCGGGCGCTGATCCTCGGCGAACGCACGCTGGTCATGGGCATCCTGAACATCACACCGGACAGCTTTTCCGATGGCGGAAGGTATCTCGATTCGGAATCGGCTATCGCGCGCGCCTTGCAACTTGAGCGGGACGGCGCGGACATTCTGGACATTGGCGGAGAATCGACGCGCCCCGGCGCCGTTGCAATCCCCGTCGAGGACGAACTTCGGCGCATCCTGCCCGTGATTAAAGTGTTGCGCGACAAGCTGCGCATTCCCATGTCGGTGGACACACGGAGAGCGGACGTCGCGGAAGCGGCCCTGGCTGCGGGCGTCGAAATCCTGAATGACGTTTCGGGATTGCGGACAGACCCGCGCCTTGGCGAGGTCGCGCGCCGCGCGCGTGCTCCGCTGATCCTCATGCACATGCGCGGAACGCCGCAGACGATGCAGCGAGGCCCCTTCGCGCGCGACGTCGTTCGCGATGTCATGGCCGGCTTGCGCGGCGCGGTCGCGCGCGCCAAACGCGCTGGCCTCCCCAAAACACAACTCTTGCTCGATCCGGGAATCGGATTTGGAAAAAAGCACGAACAAAATTTCGAAATCCTCGCGCGGCTTCCCGAGTTCGTCCGCCTCGGCTGCCCCATAGTGGTCGGCACATCGCGAAAAGCGTTTCTCGGCAAGGCCATTGCGGGACCGGGCGGTCCGAGTGCTCCTCCCGAGGAACGCCTGTTCGGCACCGCCGCTACCGTAACCGCAGCGATTCTGGGTGGCGCGCACATCGTCCGCGTCCACGATGTGGCCGAAATGGTCCGGGTTACGCGCGTCGCGGATGCAATTGTTAAAATGCAATCGTAGAGATTGCATTCCTTTTTCGATAAGATCGGCACGATTGACAGTGGCCGCTTTCTGCCAACTCTGGACCGTTGCAAGGCATGGAGTGCAATTGATGTCTGAAGAAGATGATGAAATACAGTCGATCATTCGGGAGGAGAAAAGCCGGGGAGTTCGCAGAAGGCGGGTGGACACGGAAGAACGTAAGAAGACTCAAAAAACGAAAACAGACCTGGCAAGGGTGCTCGCCTCCGGAGACGAGCGAGCTTTTATGAAGATCCTGCGTGAGAGCGGATTGAAAGACGACTCGCCCGAGTTCTCGAAGGCTTTAAAGGCTTTCCGCGACCACGTTGGCCGGCGCTAGCGGCGATTTGGTGGATTTTCTCCCTTTTTGCAACAGCCACGTCCGGCGGCAGTTTCGATAGTTGACTTTCGACAACATCGGAAATTATCTTGATAGTTTTCTGAAAGCCGGCTTTTCTCGTTTTGGTCATGGCTCGCCACTCCTGCGTATTCAAATTATCAGCAAGCAGCGAACAAAACAACATTCCAGCGGAGGTTCATCACCTGTCGGTTAATCCTAGCTCTGACCGATAGGCTATACTGTTGAGCGACGCAATGAAAGCCCGCCTGGGAGAAATTGCATGAGTTTGGTCGGATTCCGCCCGAGTCTGTTTGTTGCTTTGTTCCTCGCTGGGACTCTTCCGGCAGTGGCGCAATTGTCTCCCGCGGAACCCGATCCGCTAGCGCGCATCCGCGACGCGGCGAAATCAAATGTCCAGGCATGCTCCGCAACGGGCGAATCCCTGTGCGAACAGGTCGCGCCAAAAATCATTGCCAACGCCCAAGGCGATTCACCCCTTGCGGAGAATCTTCGCCGCCTGAGAGAAGAACTTGGCGGCACCAGCGGATCGATCGCACTGGCTCGAACTGTTGCCTGGGGCGTTGCGTCATTTCAGGATGCGGGCGTCGATGTCCAGATTGAGAAATACGCAAACCAGATTGGGGGTCCCGCAGAGCTTGAAAATGTGGTCGCTGAAATTCGTGGTCGAGAGAAGCCGGATGAATGGGTACTCGTCGGCGCTCATCTTGACACCTGGGCAAACGGACCGGGATTATTCGACTACAACTGCGACGCCGCGATGGTGATTGAGGCCGCACGCGATATCTTGCGCACCGGAATCCGCCCGCGCCGTTCGATTCGCTTCGTTTTATTCACTGGCGCCGAGCAGGGCATGCTCACCTCGTGGGCGTACTCGCGAGTTCACCGCGTGGAACTCGATCACGCTCGCGCTGAGATCATTTTCCGGTCCGGATGCAGCCGGATGACAGGATACTACCTGAACGGTAGACATGACATCGAACCCGGTTTGCGGGAAGCCATGAAACCTATCGAATCAATGGGCGCCGATCACTTTCTTTTTTCCACGCGGCTGGGAACGGACAATTTCGATTTCCTCGTGGAAGGTATTCCAACGCTCACCGCGAGTCAGACGCCAACCGGCGTCGCGCTCGATTCTCTTCCCACTGGTATTTCGCCCGACAAGATCGACATCGGAGACCTCAAGCGCAATACGGCCATTGTTGCCGTCACGGCGTTTGGCGTTGCTGAACGCGCTGAGCCGATTGGCGCTCGCCAATCCCGCCGTGAGATCGAATCGTTATTAAAAGCCTCAGGCCTGGAACAGCAAATGAAAACGGCGGGTCTATGGCCGCTCTGGGAGTCGGGCGAGCGCGGACGCATGCTTGGCCAGTAGGACGGGCTTCAGCCTGTCGGTTTTCGTGGCTACGAGGATATTCAAAAGCGACAGACTGAAGCCTGTCCTACCGGGGCTTCCTTTCGAGTTATAATGGGGACGTGGCGATTCCCCTGCGCGCTTCGTCCTTGACGGCAGTTCCCGCCGCTACGGGTGTGATTCTGGCGATCGATTACGGGAAAAAAAGGCTGGGCCTGGCCCTCTCCGACGAATTTTGCGTCACTTCCCGCCCCTATGCGACCTGGACCCGGATCAACCGCCGCCGCGATCTCGCCCGCCTGCGAGAACTGGTCCGCGAGCAGGGAGTTCGCCGCGTGGTCGTGGGACTTCCTTTGCATCTGGACGGCGCGCCGAGCGAGATGTCGCAGGAGGCAAAAAGTTTTGCGGCGCGCGTCGAGAAAGCCCTGGGCCTTCCGGTGGAAATGATGGACGAGCGGCTTACTTCCTGGGAAGCGCGCCAGACGATTTCCAACATAGGTTCCGGAAAGCGCGCGCGCCGCGGTTCTTCGGGCCGCAGCGGCGCCAATAAAAAAACGCCGCTCGACGACATCGCCGCCGCCATCATGCTGCGCGATTATCTGGATCGGACCCGGGCGCGGACCGGATCGCGAGACTGATATGCGCCGGGCCTTCCTCTTTCTCCTGATTCTAGTGATCCTGGCGGTTGGATATCTCTATCTCGCTTTGTACCAGCCCTATCAGGGATTCGCCAGCGACGGCGTTTACGTGGACGTCCCGCGCGGGGCTTCGCAACGAACGATCGCGCGCCTGCTTGCTGAAAACGGCGTGGTGCGCAGCCGCATCGCATTTGAAATTTTGTGCCGGCAAAAAGGGCGCAGCACCTTGCAGGCGGGCGAGTATTTCTTCGACCGCCCGGTGACCGCCTTCGCAGTCTACGACGCGATTGTCAACGGCCGCGTGTTCGTCAAAGAATTCGTAATTCCCGAGGGATTTACGATGTTCGATATCGCGGACCTCGCCGCGCAGGAAGGATTCCTCTCCCGCGACGAATTTCTCGTTGCAGCGCGCGACCCTTCTCCGATCCGCGACATCGCTCCCGGCGCGCCCAGCCTCGAAGGATTTCTTTTCCCCGCAACCTATGAGTTCCCGCGCCGTATGACCGGGAAGGATATGACCGCGGCAATGGTGAAGAAATTCAGGCAAGAGTGGCTGGCGATGCCGGACAGCGGCCCTCCTCCGCACCAAAGCGTTCAGGAGGTCGTGACGCTGGCTTCGCTCGTTGAACGCGAAACTCCGCGCCCGGAAGAGCGGCCCCACGTTGCCGGAGTGTTTGAGAACCGGCTGCGCATCGGCCAGCCGCTGCAGTGCGATCCCACGGTCGCTTACGCGCTGACCCTGGTGGGAGCCTACACGGGCAAGCTCGACGGCGGCGATCTACACTTCGCTTCTCCCTACAACACCTATCGAAACAGGGGCCTGCCCCCGGGCCCAATCGCCAATCCTGGCGAAGCCGCTCTCCGCGCGGCCCTCGATCCACCGCCCACCGACGATCTCTATTTCGTGGCCAATACCGAAGGCGGGCACTTCTTCAGCAAGACCCTTGAGGAGCATAATCGTAATGTCGCGCGTTACCGGCACTTGCTCGAAGAGTCGCGGAATCCATCCCCCGGCGGCCCGCCCCCAGCCCCTGCCCCGGAGATGCACAAATCCAGGCCTGTGAGGACGTCGCCATGAGCCATGCGGACCATCCGACCAAGAAGGAACTGATCCTGGAGATTGCGCGCGAGCTTTCCGTGCCGCGGTTCACTCCCGCCGAAGTCGAGCAGATCCGGCGGCAGCTCGTGGCGCGTCTCGGAGCGGGAGGAAAAACTTCCGCCGATTACATCGCGGGCGTGTTGGAAACCGCGGGTATGCGCATCGTGTGGTCCACCAAGGCGGATACGGAAGGCCAGTACGAAGAGGAATTCCAGGACTTGCTGCACTTTGCGAATCTCGAGGACGCGGAGATGTGCATCATGCGCCTGGACGAGCTGTACCGGAAATTTAAGGAAGAAGACGAAAACGCCGCCGTGGAACGTGTGCTGGAAGTCGCGCGCATGGGCCGCCGCCGCGCGGAAATGATCGCTCGGAATCACAAAGTGGAACCGGAAAAGCGCGCCGAGAAGGAAGAAATCATGATGTGGTTCAAGGTGTGGCTGGATACGCCCGACGCTTTTTTCGACTGGCTCGAGGCGCGCAAAGCCTCGCCGGATTTCCAGAGGCGCTTCGCCAAGAGCGCTTCCGCGGACGCGTGAGCGCGACATGGCGGACCTGCAATACGTATTGGAAGTCGAACCGCTCGATCTCGGGGCGGACGTCAAGGCGGTCGGCCTCGACTTAGTGGAAATCGAGAGTCGCGAACCGGCGCACGGGACGGACGCGGCGCGCCTGTGGGCCGCTACCCTCGGCGCGCTGCCGGGAAGCGAACCGTGGGCGCTCGATTTTTTCTCCCACCTCGACCGCGTGCGTGATTATTGCCGCCTGCACGCGGTGCCGTTTGAAGAAAAAGCTTCCGGCCATTCGCTGGTCATCCCCGCGCCGCCGGGAGATGCGCTCGTGGGGCTCGTGGAACGATTTGCGGGAGAAACTTTTGGCGCTCGCGCGGGGACGCTCCTGGCCGCGGGCGATCCCGCCGTCGAAGGCGAATTGGCCGAGCGCGGTGTGGACGCTTATCACGCTGCATTTCGGAATTATCTGTTTTGCGCCGTCTGCGATTTCGAGAACGGTTTCCTCACTCTACTGACGGAAAAATTGTGGACCAGCGAAGTCCTGCGGCGAATCAAGCCCGCCACGGCAACTTTGCCCGTGGAAGTCGCCCGGCCGCAGTGACCAATCGCGGAGCGATTCCAGTAGCGCACGCTTCAGCTTGCGGGGGTTTATCCTTGCGAGGACCAAAACCCACAGGCTGAAGCCTGCGCTACTAAGAACAATGCCGCTGCGCAATCCAGCCCAGCAGGGGCAAATGCTGATCACATATGGATTCGGGATTGAAGGACTAAGGCAAGTAGAAACGGGGGACGCGCTTTCCAAGTGCACAGAGCAGATCGGCGCTGGCGGTACTGGCAATTTTCGCGACGTCGGGCACGGACTGCGTCGTGCCGCCATCGGTACCGTAGATCGTGGCGATGTCGCCC
>Ga0210401_10000313_pt1 | contig 60017 bp, 47 predicted proteins | sample IncBWH32MmetaG_FD_150866 | JGI IMG/M metagenome (GOLD analysis project Ga0210401, IMG submission 150866) | Forest soil microbial communities from Barre Woods Harvard Forest LTER site, Petersham, Massachusetts, United States - Inc-BW-H-32-M | ecosystem: Environmental > Terrestrial > Soil >...
CCGCGCCAGCCGCACCTGTTCCAGGTGGCGCGCGTGCCCAAGACCGTGGTCAGCGAGTTCGAGACCGCGGAGATGCGGCCGCCCGATTGATCGCCGGGCCCGGCAGCGCACAGCCGGCCCGCGCGGGCCGCTTTCCCCCCTGGATACGCGCCGCCACGCCGGCGCTGCTGTCGTGCCTGGCGGGCGTTGCGCACACGCTCTCATTTGCTCCGTTCGGTCTGCCCGCGCTGCAGCCGGCGGCGCTGGCGGTGCTGATCGCGCTCGTGCAGCGCGCGCCCGACTGGCGCCGCGCGGCCCGGCTGGGCTTCGTTTTCGGCCTGGGCTGGTTCGCAGCCGGCATGAGCTGGGTGTACATCAGCATGCACGACTACGGCGAGATGCCCGCATGGATGGCCGTGATCGCCACCTTCGCGCTGATCGCGTACCTGGCCGCCTACCCCGCGCTGGCAGCGGCCGCCGCGCATCGCGCAACGGCCCAGCCGGCGCTGCGCCTGCTGCTCGCCTGGCCCGGCGCGTGGGCTCTGAGCGAATGGCTGCGCGGCACGCTGCTCGGTGGCCTGCCGTGGATTGCCAGCGGTTACGCGCACGCCGACGGGCCCCTGGCCGGCTATGCGCCCATCGTGGGCGTGTACGGCCTGTGCCTGATCGCCGCCGTGATCGCGGGCGCCATCGTGCTGCTGCTGCAGCCGCGTTCCAGGCCGATGCGCTTTGCGGCGCTGGCGCTCGCGCTGGTGCTGATCGCGGGCGGCGCCATGCTGCGGCAATTCGAATGGACCCGCCCGGCCGGCGCCCCGCTGAAGGTCAAGCTGGTCCAGGGCAACATTCCACAGGACCTGAAGTTCTCCGACGGCGGAACGCAGCTGTCCGTTGCGCGCTACTTTCCGATGATGCCCGATCCGCCCGGCGAGCATTCCGACCTGGTGGTGCTGCCCGAGTCGGCCTTTCCGCTTCCGCTGAATGATCTGCCGGCCGACGTGCAGCAGTATCTGCTCGACTTTCCGCGCGAGCAGCACAGCGCGCTGATCTTCGGCACGTTCCTGCAGGAGCCGGGCAACCGGATCTACAACAGCGCCGTCGGGCTGCAGGCCGATCAGCCGATGCAGCGCTACAGCAAGCGCCACCTGGTGGCCTTCGGCGAGTTCGTTCCGTTCGGGTTCCACTGGCTCATGGAGCTGGTCAGGATCCCGATCGGCGACCAGGACCGCGGCCCCCCGTATCAGCCCCCGATGCAGCTCGCCGGCCAGCGCATCGCGGTGAACATCTGCTTCGAGGATCTGTTCGGAGCCGAGATCGTGGCGGCCTGGCACGAGCCGGCGCTGGAGCCCACGATGCTGCTGAACCTGTCGAACCTGGCCTGGTTCAACGATTCGCTCGCGCTGCCCCAGCATCTGCAGATCGCGCGCATGCGCGCGCTCGAGACGGGCCTGCCGCTGCTGCGCGCCACCAACACCGGCGCCACCGCGATCATCGACCCGCACGGGCGCGTGCTGGCGCAGCTGCCATTCCTGCAGGCCGCTGCATTGCGCGGGGAGGTTTCGGGCTTCCGGGGGCGCACGCCGTACGTGATGCACGGCGACCTGAGCGCGATGGCGCTGGCGTTGGCGCTGCTGGTCGCATCGTTGGCGGCCGGGCGCGGCCCTACGGCACGCGCGCGCGAAACTTAAGCGACGGCCACGCGCCATATACGGCAAAGTTCTGGCCCCAAATCCGGGTTTTTACTCTCGGCTTCGTGGCTATCGTCAGTCCGTTCCGGACCGCTTTTGCGCGAGTCCTGGCCGCGGAGGCCGCTGCATGGGCGCTATCGATCGTTTCTTCTCCTCCGGCAGCTCGCTGCCGAAGATGCCCGAGTTCGCGCGCCGTCTGATCCAGAGCTTCGAGGGCGGCGACAAGATCGATCTGGGCCAGATCGTGGAGCTGGCCGAGCACGATCAGCCGCTCGCCGCCAGCATCATCCGGCAGGCCAACTCGGCGCACTACGGGGTGCGGCGCGGCGTGGACAACCTGCACCAGGCGGCCGTGCTGGTGGGCCGCGAGACGCTGCGCAACCTGCTGCTATCGGCCGCGATGATCGGGGCATTTCCGCCCGCACCGGCCTTTGAGCGGGTGCGGTTCTGGCGCCATTGCGTGGCCACCGGCGGCTATACACGCTGGCTCGGGCGCCGGCTCGGTTTCGATTCCGACAGCGCCTACCTGGCGGGCTTTCTGCTGCGCACGGGCCAGATCCTGATGGCGCTCGAGCTGCCGCACATGGTGGCCGCGGTGGAGGCCGAATGTGTGCGACCCGGGCTGCGGACGAGCATCGAACGCCAGAAGGTCGGCTGCTGCCACCCGCACATCACGGGCGAGCTGGCGCGGCGCTGGGCCCTGCCCGAGCCGATGGTGGATGCGTTCCGCCACGCACCCGATCCGCTGCACGCCAAGCCATTTTCGCTGCTGGCCGCCGTGCTGAGCCTGGCGGCCACCGCGGCCGATGCCGGCGACCTGCGCATATCCGCCCCCGAGGCGCTGATCCAGGCCGACCCCGAACTGTTGTCGCACCTGCGGCTGGATGCCGACTGGATCGCGGCCAACCTGCCTTCCTACGAGAGCATGACCTACACGGTCGGTGCGCTGTGCCCGCCGCGCAGTAAAGATCGCCGCTCCGGCGCCAGTTGAATTAAAGCGGGGTCAGCTCCAGTCGCTGCCCCCACCGTCTCCACCGAAGCTGCCGCCACCGTCGTCCCAGGACCCGGCATCGTTGACACCGAAGTCCTTTCCGCCCAGGTCGTTGTCGGCCACCGGTGCCGGCGCATCGGACCTGGGCACGTCGCGGCTGGAGCCGTGGCCACCCATTAGGTCGTGTGCCAGCGCTTCGCCCGCGACCACGCCGGCGCCCAGCGCGGCCCCGGTCACCAGGCCACCGACGATGCCCGAGCCCATCCCGCCGCCCATTCCTGCGCCCATCGGCGCCATGGGCGCCGCAGAGGGTGTCGCAGAGGACGCTGCCGTGCCGCCTGCAGCCCCGCCATACGGCGCCACCGCCGTATTGCGTCGCGCGCGAACGATCGCGTAGATGACCAGGCCGCCGGCCAACACAATCACCAGCAAGCCCCAGGGAAAGCTGGATTCGTGCGCCGCCGGTGCAATCGCCGGTGGCGCGCTCGCCACGTTCGGGGCCTGGCGCAGTCCTTCACTGGCGATCAGGCCGCGCAGTTCCTGCACCGACGTTGCCGAGGCAAACGGCAGCCCTGGCGCCAGTTCCTCGGCGCGATTCAGTTCTGCCCGCGCTTCGCCATAGCGCCCCGCCTTGGTCAGGATCTCGGCCTCGACATAGTGGGCCTTGGCGCTGTTCGGGTGGTTGCGCAACACTTCGGTCATCATGCCCTGGGCCTGATTCAGGCGCCCAGCCTGCACAGCCTCGTAGACCTGGTTCAGCGTAGGTTCCGCTGCCAGCGCCGCAGCGCCCATCGCCAGCACCACGCAAAACAAGCTCGCCCGGCCAGCCGAAAGAAATCTCATGGTCATACCCTGTGAAAAGGAGCCCACCGTTAGATGGAGGTGCGGCAGCGGAGTTCAAGCTCGCGACGGCTGCCGCCATTGCGAACGCAATAAAGCGCAATTGTCCCAGAAACACGCAATCGCGCGGTCGGCGCCCGACAACATCACGGCTGGCTTGCAAGCGCTGGCGTCAGGGCCGCGTCGATCAACGCGAGGCGCTGGGCCTCACCGAGCGCGGCACCGGCGGCCAGATCGCTTGCCAACACCTCCGTTTGCAATTGAGTCTGCAGGGCCGCGCGCAGTTCTGCCATCATGCGCTGCTCATTCTCCTGAAGCGGCACGCCCTCCCGAGCCCGTCGCGCGTCCGAGGCGCCCAGCAGCAGCGTGGCCGCTTGAATCTGGCCGCGGCGCCAGAACAGGTACGCCCACGCCTCGATGAAGTACTCCCTGGCGCGGCGCATCAGCGGCAGGGCCTCGCGGGCCACGTTCGATGCTTCGTCCACGCGGCCCAGCTCGCTCAGCATGCCCACCAGATTGCCGAACACCATGGCCATGTCGCTGTAGGTCGCCGGCCTGGCACGCAGCTCCTCGGCCAGGTGGCGCGTCTCGCGAGTTCCTTCTTCAATCGGCCCGATCTGCCAGAGCAGGTCCGCAACGTTGATCCGGGCCATGACCTCCAGGCGCCAGTCCCCCGTTGACGCACTGACGCGAACGGCGTCGTGAAAGAGGGCCAGCGCCTCGACAAACCTGCCGGCCTGCCGGGCCAGGTATCCATCGATGCGCAGCAAGAGAATGAGCAACTCGGCCGGCCAGTCGGGTTGAATGAGGCCTCGGGCCTGATCGGCCGCCGCTTGAGCCGCCGCGGTCTCGTACTGCGCAATGCGGTGCCGCGCAAGCTGGACCAGGCTGGAGAAGACGCGGCGCGGCTGGCCGAGCGCCTGGTAGAGCAACTGAGCGCGACCTGACGCCTCCACCTGCAGGGCACGAGGCACGTGGCCAACCATGTTGCGGGCGGCGATGGCCCGCCAGTAGCGCGCCACGACGGGGCGGTCCACCGCACCGTCTTCGACGTGCTGGCGCAGCGGCAGCAGCCAGTCGACGCATTCGGCCGCGTAGTCGATCAGCGCGCCGGCGTACGCCGCAAGCCCGATCGCGACCTCCAGGTCACCTGCTTCAGCCGTCGCCCAGGCATGGGCAGCCCGCAGGTTGTCCAGTTCCGGCAACACCAGCGCGGTGTACTGGTCGGTTCGCAGCTCACCATCGAGGTTGGCTCCATCGACGCGCTCCAGAAGCCTCAGCATGGCCAGCGCGTGCCGTTTCAGAGTGGCCGCCGTCTCGCCGGCCGCGGCCAGTTGCTCCAGCGCAAAGGCGCGCGCCGACTCGAGCAAGCGGTAGCGCGGCGCATCGCCCGCGTCCGCCACGACCAGCGACTTGTCGACGAGCGCGCTCAGGTGGTCGAGCACCGCCCACTCATCGAGCTGGGCGTCCCCGGCCACGGCTTGCGCCAGCTCTATCGTGAAGCCGCCCGCAAAGGCGCCCAGGCGCCGGAACACGGCCTGCTCAGACGCGCTGAGCAAGTTATGGCTCCACTCCAGCGCGGCCCGCAAGGTCTGGTGCCGGCGCAACGAGGCACGCGAGCCCCCGGTCAGCAGCTTGAAGCGGGCATCGAGCTTCTCGCCCACCGGCCGCAGCCCGAGAGTCGCCACCCGTGCCGCGGCCAGCTCGATGGCCAGCGGCAGGCCGTCGAGGCGGCGGCAGATGTCGATCACCAACGCCAGGTTCTCGTCGCTGAGCGCGAAGCGCGGGTCGGCCGCCCGCACCCGGGCCTCGAACAAGGCAATGGCGCCGAACTCGCGCGCGCTGGCCGCCGCCGTCTCGGACGGCACGGCCAGCGGCGCGATCCGGTATTGCTGCTCGGCCGGCAGGCGCAGCGGTTCCTGGCTGGTCGAGAGCATCGTGACACTGGGCGCATGCTGCAGGACGGCTTGCGCCAGCGCGGCGACCGCATCGAGCAGGTGCTCGCAGTTGTCCAGGACCAGCAGCACGGTGCGCGGCGCCAGGCTGGCGACCAGCTCGTCGACCGCTGAACCCTCGCCCGCCATCTGGATGTCGAGCGCCTGCGCCACGACGTTGGGCAGCAGCGCGGGCTCGGACAGGCTGGCCAGCTCGACCATCCAGGCGCCATCCGGCCAGCGCCCGGCCAGCGAGTGCGCCGCCGCTTGCGCCAGGCGGCTCTTGCCGATGCCGCCGGCGCCCACGACGGTGACGAGCTTGTGCGCCTCGATCAGGGAGCGCAGCGCCGCCAGGTCCGCTTCGCGCCCGTACAGCGGCGGCAGTTCCCTGGGCAGGTTGGTCGGGGGCGCCGCTGGCGCAGCGACGTAAATTGGGGCCGGCGCCGGCGCAGCGGCACTTGACCGGCCGTCGCCGGCTCCCTCGAGCGGCGCGGTGAACCGATAGCCTCGCCCCGGAACGGTGGCGATCGCGTGCGGCCCGAGCGCCTTGCGCAGGGTACTGATCTGCACCTGCAGATTGTTTTCCTCGACCACCAGGCCAGGCCAGACGCAGTCGAGAAGCTCGCTCTTGGCGACCGTTCGGTCGCGGCGATCCACCAGCGCCATCAGCACGTCGAAGGCACGCGCCCCCAGCGCGACGGGGCGGCCGTCAACCAGCAGCTGGCGTTCCGAAGGTCGTACCTCGGCGCGGCCGAAGCGAAGCGGGGTCGTCATGTTTCGAAACGCTAACAGACGCCCAAATGGGCCGGCTTCCGGCCAAAAGCCGCACTAACCCACCCACCTCCTGTCGAGCAGGCGGGCCCGGTGCCTCGAATCCATCGAGGCACCCTTCCCCATCGTTTCGACGCTTACTTCAGCTGGCCGCGAATCTCGCCACCGGGGTGTTCGGCGCTGTGCACGTTGACGTACAGGTCCCCGGACTTGAACGCGTTCATCTGCTCCCCGTTCAGCTTGGCTCCGGCCGGCACGCTGTAGGTGTCGCCGTTTTTCGCGAGGGGAACGATCACGGGTCCGTTCTTGCCGACCCCGCCCATGTGGATGTGCGCCGCCGTGCCCGCCACGCCCGTGGTCGTGACGCTGCCGGAGACGGCCCCGTCGTTGGCGATCGTGATCTTGCCCTGGCCGCTGGCCGAGGTCGTAACCGCCGGCACTTCGTTCGCTCCAGCCAGCTTCACGGTTACTTCGACGCCGAGCGCGATCGCGCTGGCCAGCACGCCGATCGCCAACACGGCCGCGGTAGAAATGAGTTTGTTCGTCCTGCTCATCGTTTTCTCCTTGGAAATATGACGTCCCGACCACCATCCGAGGGGCTTGATCGACCGACATCCCTGTGGGCCACCCCTCGCAAAACGCGCGAGCCTACCACCCACTTGACCGCTTCGGCGTCATGGGCGTTGGAGGGTGCCGGGTCAAGAGCCCGCAGAGGCGACCAAGTGCTCGTCGTCCAGCTTCATCCGGACCAGCAGTGCACGATAGCGGGGATCGTCACGAAGGTTTCGGAAGGACCGGTCCGCTCGAATGATGGTGACTTGCGCTTCCCGGTTCTGGTAAGCCCGATCCAGCCATTCAAAGGCGGCGGCCTTGTCCGCCCGCAGCGCATAGGACTCTGCGATCGCGTAGGCCTGGACGGCGGAGTACTTGGCTTTTATCTCCTGCATGGTGGATTCCGATTCATCGCGGCGGCCCTGCGCCCATAGCACATCGCTCAGGCATTCAAGCCGGGAGGCTTCGTCGTTCTCGTCCTTCGCCGCCGACAGCGCCGCATCAACGCGGTGCTCCGCCAGAAGTACCTCGCCAAGAAACGCATGCGTTCCGGCCGCGTGCGAATCCAGTTCGATCGCGCCACGCGCGACCTTTTCCGCTTCATCGAGACGATCCTCGTTGAACAAGGCAACGGCAAGATCCGATTGTGTGGATGCATCCAGTGGATCGCGTTCCGCGTGTCGCCGCGCCGCGGCCAAGGCCTGCGCCGTGCGGCCGATCGCCATCGCATCGATCACATCCGAGTTTGAAGCCGCCGCGGTGGCCGGATCGAGCTCGACGGCCCGTCGCATCTGAACCCGGGCCGTCGCAAAGTCGAAGTTGTAGTTCCACTCGATCGCTCCCCGCAAGTGATAGGCGTCCGCGAGCGCGGGGTCCAGCGCCAGAGCTTTATCGATCGCTTTGCGAGCCTCCGCATAGGCCTGTCGTGGAGGCAGCCAACCCGACAGCCCTTGCTGGTTGTACCCCTCGGCGAGCTTGTCCCAGGCCAAGGCATAGGTCGGATCTAGACGTATGGCGTCGCGCAATGCCGCAAGGGCCCTCGCGTTGTCCTCCTTCGTGTATCGCTGCAGGAAGTACTTTCCCCGCAAAAACGCGTTGTACGCCTCGGTATTGGCCCTGCCGATCTGCGGGTCGTTGCCGCTCGCCAGTGCGACCTTCAGTGCGCCCGCAACGGTGCCGGCGATCTCGTCCTGCACCTTGAATATGCTGGAGACATTGCGTTCGTAGGTCTGCGACCACAGGTGCGTGCCATCCGAGGCCCGGATCAGCTGCGCCGTGATGCGCAGGATCTTGCCGTCCTTGCGCACGCTGCCCTCCAGCAGGTGGGCCACGCCCAGCTTGCCGGCGATCGAGCGAATGTCTTCGTTCTTGCCCTTGAACTGGAACGACGACGTGCGGGCGATCACCTTCAGATCCTGGCTGTGGGCCAGGTGATCGATCAGCTCCTCGGAGAGGCCATCCGAGAAGTACTCCTGGTCCCTCTTTTCGCTCATATCGATGAACGGCAGCACCGCGATCGACTTGTCGTTCGCGGCCACCACGGATCCGCTACTCGGCGGTGCGGCAGAGCCCGCAGGTGCCTGTGCGGAGGCTTCCTCACGCTGCGTGGCGCCCAAGTGCTTCGACAGCCAGAACTTGTCCGCCACGAAATACACCAGCGCCAGCGACAGCACCACGATGATGGCCCGGTCCAGGCGCCGCCCCGTCTCGCGCGTGATTGAACTGGCCCGATCGACCTGGGCGGTCGGCTTCAGGCCCTCCGGGGTGAGCTCGTAGACCCACGAAAACAGCAGCACCAGCGGCAGGCCCACCGCCATCAGGATGATCACCAGCCGGTTGGCCCACTCGGGAACCTCCAGCATGTGGAACACCACGTGGGTGGGCTCCAGGATCACCCAGCAGGCGATCAGGTACAGGATCGCCACCCGCGCCAGGTTGCGGCGCTTGAACTCCTCGAAAAACCGCAGACGGATCGGAAACGAGTGCCCGTGGTCAGGGGGCGGGGCTGCGCCGTGTCCATCTTCGCGCGTGGCGTCCGCGCCGGCGTGCGCCTGGGACCGCTGCCCCTCTACCACCATCGAAGTGCCCCCGCTCCGCTCCGGCCTGCGCCGAGCCCTGCAGCGATTTCTTTGATCCCAGCCGCTGCACGCAGTCTAGCCCCCGCGACCGTGGTCGTTAAGCGGCTTTGCGCCTGCCCTTAAGACGCAATCCGGCGCGCGCTCCCGCCACGCTGTTGAGCCTGGCTCAGGACGGCTCGAACGTGATCGGGACGTGCCCGGGCTGCGACGCGACCCGCCCCAGCCAGTCGCGCAGCGCCGGATACGGCGCCAGGTCCAGCTGCGCTTCGTGCGCCACGTGCGTGTACGCGTACAGCGCGATGTCGGCGATGCTATAGCGGCCGCCGGCGAAGAACGCATGGGTCTTCAAGTGCGTTTCCATCACCCCCAGCGCCGCCCGTCCGCGCGCCAGCCGGTCCGGCAGCTCGGCGCGGCGTGCCGAGTCCGCCGGCAGGTGTTTCAGGATGAAGCGCGGCGTGGCCACGAACGGCTCGTGACTGTACTGCTCGAAGAACATCCACTGCAGCGCCTGGCTCTGGGCCAGGCGCTCAGCCGGAACGAAGGCCGAGCCGTGCCCGAGGTACCAGAGGATGGCGTTCGATTCGGGCAGGCACACGCCGTTGTCGAGCTCGAGCATCGGGATGCGCCCGTTGGGATTCTTTCCCAGAAACTCGGGCGTGCGCGTCCGGCCCGTCATGATGTCGCACTCCACGCGCCGATACGGCTGGCCGAGCTGCGCCAGCAGCAGCCGCGCCTTGTAGCCATTGCCGGAGTCCAGGTAGTCGTACAGCGTCAGCATGAAGCCTCCCCCGGGGATCAGTCCGAGATTCCGAACCATCCAATCGTGACGTGCTCACCCTTTAAGATACACAGGTGGACGGGCTTGCGACGCCACCGGAGGAGATTCACATGTCACGCTGGTTACCGCTCGCCCTGCTTGCCTTGGCCGCCGGCGCTGCCGCGGCCGATGAACCGTCGACCAAGGATTCCACCAGCGAGCAGATCCGCCAGTTGCCATGGATCGCCGGACCGGCCGAGGCCAAGATCGGCGATAAGGCCACCCTGCAGATCACGAAGGACTTCCAGTTCCTGGATGCGCCCGGCACCAAGAAGTTCCTGCAGCTGCTGGGCAATCCGCCGTCGGACAACCACTACGCGCTGGTTCCGACCCAGGGCTCGTGGTTCGCGGTGTTCAGCTTTTCGCCCGACGGGTACGTGCGCGACGACGAGAAGATCGACGCCGACAAGTTGCTCAAGTCGATGAAGGAAGGCGAAAAGGAAAGCAACGAAGAACGCAAGCGGCTGGGCCTTTCGCTGATGTACCTGGACGGCTGGGAAGTGCCGCCGCACTATGACGCGGCCACCAAGCGGCTCGAATGGGGCAAGCGCCTTCACGACGAGCGCAACCAGCCGGTCATCAACTACACGGTGCGCCTGCTCGGCCGCACCGGCGTGATGAGCGCGACCCTGGTCGACGATCCGGCCAACCTGAGCGCCGACGTGGCCGCCTTTCGCCAGGCCCTGGGGGCCTACGAGTACGTGCCCGGCGAGCGCTACGCGGAGTTCCACTCGGGCGACCGGGTGGCCGAATACGGCCTGGCGGCGCTGATCGCGGGCGGCGCCGCCGCCGCAGCCGTCAAGACGGGCGCCGGCAAGGGACTTCTGAAGCTGATCGGGGTCGGCGCGATCGCCGTGTTCGGCGCGGTGGCGAGCTTCGTGAAAAAGCTGCGCGGCCGCCGCACGCCCAGCGCGTGAGCGTGTTCGGCCACTTCCTGGCCTTCGAACAGACGATCTGGATCGTCGCGGCCGCCCTTTACGTTCTGGACGTGTTGCGCGCGATCGCGCCCGATCAGATCCTTCTGGAGGAACGCCCCGGGCTGAGGCTGCGGGCGGTGCTGGCGCGCCGGCCGTTCGAATGGGGACGTCGTCACCTGTACCTGGTCGGAGTTCTGGCCCCGCACCGAGGGGTGCTGCTCGCATCGCAGTGGGGCGCCGCCTCCGCCACGGCTCCCTCCTCCGCCAAGCCAGAGGGCAAGCCGGCGGCCGAGCTCGAGGCGCAATGGCGCGCCCTGGACCAGATGCGCTCGGCGATGCGTCCGTTCCGGGTGCTGGCGGTGGTGATGTTCGCCCTGCTGTTCGTGGCCGGCCCGATCGCCACGCAGAGCATCGGGGCCGCCTCGAGCATCCTGTGGCTTGCCGCACCGGCTTATGGGCTCGGGCTGGTGAGCGCGCTGCTGATCGCGCTGCGCAAGGGCCGGCTGGCTCTGTCGCCCGCCCAGGCCGGCGCGCTGGCGCTCGAATGCCTGCTGTGCCCGCCCTACGTGGCCAATTTACCCAAGAAGATCTGCGCCCTGCAGCAGGTGCACGGCAGCGGCATCGCCGCGGCCAAGGCCAGGATGGGCGCGCAGGACTGCGCCTTGCTGGAGGAGACGGTGCGCTTTCGCGCCGAGGAGGAGCACGGATGACATTGACCGACTGGACCGTCATCGCCGGGGCGGGCGCGATCGGATACATCGCAGTCTCGTTTTTCCTCGGACGCCGCACGCCCCCGCCCCAGCCGCCGCAGGCCGCGCCGCCGGCAACGCCCGAGGCACCGCCAGCGCCACCATCGGACAGCGAGCAACCCGCGCAACCGCCCCGCTCGGCGTGGGACCAGATGCACGACCGGCCCGCCTCGGAGGCGCAGAAGGACAAGCGGTAAGCCCGGCCGCCTATACTCGATCGATCGATCGGCGTTTCAGGCCGCGCCTTATCAGCCAAGGGAACCCATGCGCAAATTCATCGTCCTTGTCGCCGCTGCCGCCTGGTGCGGCGCAAGCCAGGCGGCGCCGCCAACCGAAGCCTCGATCAACGCGCTGCTGGCCGCCGCCAAGACGGAAAAGCTGGTTGACAGCTTCTACACCTACGTCACCCAGTCGATGCGCCAGGGAATGCATTCCGCCCTGCAGGACAAGGCGCTCACGGACGCGCAGCAGCGCGCCCTGGACGCGGTGCCGGCCAAGTTCGAGCAGGTGATGCGGCAGGAGCTGAGCTGGGAGAAGCTGCGTCCGATGTACGTGAAGATCTACCAGGAAACCTTCACCCAGAGCGAGATCGACGGCTTGATGGCGTTTTACAACAGTCCGACCGGCCTCGCCTTCGTCAACAAGATGCCGGTCGTGATGAAAAAATCCCAGCAGCTGATGCAGGAGCGCTTCGCGCCGCTGGCGGCGAAGATGAACGCGGCCGTCGAGCAGGCCATCAGCGAAGCCAGGGCAGCAAAATAGGCCTCTAGAATGCCGCCATCTGCGGCTACACGGCCGCGCGAACCGGCATGCTCACCTTTCAGCAAACGATCCTGCGCCTGCAGGAATACTGGAACGACCAGGGCTGCGCGCTGCTGCAGCCGATCGACATCGAAGTCGGCGCCGGCACCTCGCACACGGCCACCTTCCTGCGCGCGATAGGGCCTGAGCCATGGCGGGCCGCTTACGTGCAGCCGTCGCGCCGCCCCAAGGACGCCCGCTACGGGGAAAACCCCAACCGGCTGCACCAGCACCACCAGTACCAGGTGGTGCTGAAGCCCTCGCCGCCCGAGATCCTGGACCTGTACCTGGGCTCGCTGCGGGCGCTGGGCATCGATACGCTGCGCAACGACATCCGCTTCGTCGAGGACAACTGGGAAAACCCCACGCTGGGCGCCTGGGGCCTGGGCTGGGAAGTGTGGATGAACGGCATGGAGATCACGCAGTTCACCTACTTTCAGCAGGTCGGGGGCCTGGAGTGCCGGCCGATCACGGGCGAGATCACCTACGGGCTGGAGCGCCTGGCGATGTACCTGCAGGGCGTCGACAACGTGTTCGACCTGGCGTACGCGCGCTGGCGCGCGCACGGGCACGACCGCACGCTGACCTACGGGGACGTGTTCCGCCAGAACGAGGTCGAGCAGTCCAGGTACAACTTCGAGCAGTCCGACCCCAAGGTCCTGCTCGCGCAGTTCGAGGTGCACGAATCCGAGGCGGCGCGCCTGATCCAGGCGGGGCTTGCCCTGCCGGCGTACGAGGCGGTGCTGAAGGCCGGCCACATGTTCAACCTGCTCGATGCGCGCGGCGCCATCAGCGTGACCGAACGCGCGAGCTACATCGGGCGCATCCGCACGCTGGCCCGCGCAGTGGCGCAGAGCTACCTCGAGTCGCGCGAGCAGCTGGGCTTTCCGATGCTGCAGCCCCAGGATCCGGCATGAGTGCCGCGCTGCTGGTGGAGCTGCACACCGAGGAGCTGCCGCCCAGGTCGCTCAAGGCCCTGAGCGAAGCGTTCGCGCGCGAGCTCACCGAGTCGCTGGTGCGCGCGCAGCTGGCCCCGCAAGATCTGCGCGCGCGGCAAGTGTTCGGCTCGCCGCGGCGGCTGGGCGTACTGCTCGATCCGGTCGAGGGGCAAAGCCCCGCGGTGCCGTTTCGCCAGAAGCTGGTGCCGGTGGCGGTCGGCCTCGATGCGCAGGGGCGTGCCACCGCCGCGCTGACCAAGAAGCTCAAATCGCTGGGGATCGCGGCCGAGCCCGCGCAGCTGCAGCGCGAATCCGACGGCAAGCAGGAAACGCTGGTGTACTCGGGCGTGCGAGCCGGCGTGACGCTGGCCCAGGGGCTGCAGGCCGCGCTGGACCGCGCCTTGACCAACCTTCCGGTGGCCAAGCCGATGAGCTACCAGCTCGCCGACGGCATCACCACCGTGCAGTTCGTGCGCCCGGCGCACCGGCTGGTGGCGCTGCACGGCGAGCAGGTGGTGGCGGTGACCGCGCTGGGGTTGAGCTCGGGGCGCCAGACCTTCGGCCACCGCTTCCACGCGCCCGAGCCGCTTGCGATCCGCTCGGCGCAGTCGTATCCGCGCCAGCTCGAGCTGGCGCACGTGGTCGCCTCGTTCGATGAGCGCCGCGCCCGCATCCTGACGATGATCGAGGCGCATGCGGCGCGCCTGGCGGCCGAGCCGGTGATGCCGGCGGGCCTGATCGAGGAGGTCACAGCGCTGGTGGAGTGGCCGGTCGTGTACGAGTCGGGCTTCGACGAGTCGTTCCTGGAAGTGCCCCAGGAATGCCTGATCCTGACGATGCAGCAGAACCAGAAGTACTTCGCGCTGCGCGACAGCGGCGGCAAGCTGCTGAACCGTTTCCTGCTGGTGAGCAACATCCAGGCCGACGATCCCACGCTGATCATCGAGGGCAACGCCCGCGTGGTGCGGGCGCGGCTGGCCGATGCGCGCTTTTTCTACGAGCAGGACCGCAAGCATCCGCTCGATGCCCGACTGCCGCAGCTCGCCCAGGTCGTCTACCACAACCGGCTGGGAAGCCAGCTCGAGCGGATGGAGCGCCTGACCGCCATCGCGGTGTCCGTGGCCCGCGAGCTGGGCGCCGACGTCAGCCACGTGGGGCGCGCCGCGCGCCTGGCCAAGGCGGACCTGCGCACCGAGATGGTGAACGAGTTTCCCGAGCTGCAGGGCACGATGGGGATGTACTACGCGCGCCACGGCGGCGAATCCGACGACGTGGCCGTCGCCATCGAGGAGCACTACCGGCCACGCTTCGCGGGCGATCGGCTGCCCTCCACGGTCGTGGGCACCTGCGTCGCGCTGGCCGACAAGCTGGAGGCCCTGGCGGGCCTGTTCGGTATCGGCGAGCGGCCCACCGGCGACAAGGACCCCTACGCGCTGCGGCGCCATGCGCTGGGCGTGCTGCGGATGCTGATGGAGGCGGGCCTGCCGCTGCCGCTGCCGCGCCTGATCGAGGCCGCCTTCGAGCCGTTCGGCGAGCGTTTCGGACCCGAGCCGCGCGCGGAGCTGCAGGCTTTCCTGTTCGACCGGCTGCGCGGCCTTTTGCAGGAGCGCGGCTACTCCACGCTCGAAGTGGAAGCCGTGGTCTCGCTCGCCCCGGCCCGCATCGACCGCGTGCCGGCCATGCTGGCCGCGGTGCGGGCCTTTTCGCAGATGCCCGAGTCGGCGAGCCTGGCCGCGGCCAACAAGCGCATCGGCAACATCCTGAAAAAGGCCGACGCCGCCAGCAATGTAGCCTTTAACTCATTCGACCCCGCGCTACTGTACGAGCCGGCCGAGCGGGAGCTGTGGACCGCCTTCGAGCGGGTGGCCCCGCAGGCCGAGCGCATGCTGGCCAACGGCGACTACAGCGCGATGCTGCGGGCGCTGGCTCCGCTGAAGGAGCCGGTGGACCGCTTTTTCGATGACGTGATGGTGATGGTGGACGACGCCCGCCTGCGCGCCAACCGCCTGGCGCTGCTGGCACAGCTGCGCGCGCTGATGAACCGCATCGCCGACCTGTCGGTGCTGGCGGCGGCGTAATTGGCCTCTGACATGCGGGCACTGACGGCGCTGCGCTCGGCCGCCTACCTGCTCTTCCTGTCGGTCACGGTGGTTCCCTACGCGCTCGCGGTGCTGTCCTGGTCATGGCTGCCGCACACGCAGCGCTACTGGCTGGTGGTGGGCTGGCCGCGCATCGCGATTTGGGGCGCGCGCTGGATCTGCGGCATACGCTGGCAGGTCAAGGGATGGGACAACCTGCCGCAGGGGCCGGCCATCCTGCTGTCCAAGCACCAGTCGGCCTGGGAGACCCTGTGGCTGCCGTCGGTGATGCCGCGCAAGCTGTCATTCGTGTACAAACGTGAATTGCACCGGGTGCCGTTTTTCGGGTGGGCCTTCGCCACGATCGGGATGATCAACATCGACCGCAGCAAAGGGCAGACCGCCTTCGAGCAGGTGGTCGAGCAGGGAGCCGAACATCTGCGCACCGGCTGGTGGATCGCGATCTTCCCGGAAGGCACGCGCACGCCGCCCGGCTCGAGCCGCCGCTACAAGACGGGCGGCGCGCGCCTGGCAGTGCGCACCGGCACGCCCGTGGTGCCGATCGCACTGAATTCGGGCGAATGCTGGCCGCGCAAGGCGTTCCTGAAACACCCCGGCGAGATCACCGTATCGATCGGCGCGCCTATTCCCGTGACCGGCCGCAGCGACCGCGAGGTCGCCGCCCTCGTAGAATCCTGGATCGAAACGCAGATGCGAGAACTGGCCCCGCACCGCTACGCGACACCGTACGAAGCAACGACCGAGCCGGAGCAGGATTGAACACCAGATGCAAAGCGACGAGGCAAACGCCAACGCACAACTGAGCCTACCGCTCGATCCGGCCCCGCCCGCCGCGGGCGAAGCGCCGGGCCGGCTGCGCCGGGTCGTGCTGGGCGGACAGATGTGCCACTTCCGCCTGCGCCGGGCGCGCCGCCGCACCATCGGTTTTCAGATCGACGATCAGGGCCTGACCGTTTCGGCGCCGCGCTGGGTGAGCCTGCGCGAGATCGAGGAAGCGATCCTGGAAAAGGAGCGCTGGATCCGCAGCAAGCTCGCCCAGTGGCAGGACTGGCGCGCGCGCCACGGCTCGCACCGGCTGCGCTGGGTGGACGGCGCCGTGCTGCCCTACCTGGGCGGGGAGCTGGCGCTGAAGCTGCGCGCCGACGGTGCCCGCACGCCGGCCTGCGTTCGCAGCGCGCACGAGCTGCAGGTGGCGCTGCCCGCCAGCGCCAGCGAAGCCGAAGTGCGCTCGGTGGTGCAGGACTGGTTCCGCCAGGAGGCCACCCAGATCCTGGACGAGCGCGTGCAGCGCCTGGCCTCGCGCGGGCAGGTACGGCCGTTCACCTGGAGGCTGTCGTCGGCCCGCACGCAGTGGGGCTCGTGCAACGAGGACAGCCGCATTCGGCTGAACTGGCGGCTGCTGTTTTTCCCGATCGCGGTGATCGACTACGTGGTCGCGCACGAGCTGGCGCACCTGACGGAGCTGAACCACGGCCCCGACTTCTGGCGCGAAGTCGAGCGCCTGCTGCCGGACTTCCAGGCGGCCCGGGACAAGATCAAGGACGAAGAGCTCGCCGCGCTGCCGCTTTGAGAAACGCACGGCGGCGCATCGAGTGGAGCAACCCTAGGAGCCCGCCATGAGAGTGCTGCACACGATGCTTCGGGTCGGCAACCTGCAGCGCTCGATCGAGTTCTACACCCGGGCCCTGGGCATGCAGCTTCTGCGCACCACGGACCGGCCCGACCAGAAGTACACGCTGGCCTTCGTGGGGTACGGTTCCGAGTCCGAGCACGCTGTGCTCGAGCTCACCTACAACTACGGCGTCGATCGCTACGAGCTCGGCGCTGGCTTCGGCCACGTGGCCGTCGGCGTGGCCGACGTGACGGCCGCCTGCCAGCAGGTGCGCAACGCGGGCGGCACCGTGACCCGCGAGCCGGGGCCGGTCAAGGGCGGGACCACGGTGATCGCGTTCGTGCAGGATCCGGACGGGTACAAGATCGAGCTGATACAGGGAGGGTAGGTAGGCGAAGAGCATTCGGCATAGTCGACATTTGAAGAGTCGCGTACATAACGATCGCCTCGCTCCGATGCGCCGGACCGGCAGGTGCGATTCAGTGTACGGTCCCGCCCGGCAAACCCATCCGCTTCATCGAACACAGCGCCTCAGCAAACTGCTCATCCGAAACTTTGCCAATGAGAACGTTGGTCAGTAACTCATCGTCGCCGTCCAACCACAAACCGTTGTCGCCCAGAGCAACTCGGACCCGATCCAATGCAGTCAAAAGCCCTAGGCGCGCGCGGTCTTTCTCGAAACGCATCGCGAGGCTGAGGCAGAGTATTCCGCGCCACAGATTATCCCCCGTCTTATCGCTAGTCATTGCTTATCCCAGGGCTGGAACCTCATTGGTACACAGAAACGGGTCAGCTTTCTCTGTTTCGACCTAGACAGCCCGATTGACGCAGCTCAACGCCCGCTCAATACTTCCAAGCGAAGGTGCAGTGCCGTCATTGTGCAGCACAACTCGGGAGATCGGACATGGAGACGGTGATACCTCAAGTTGTTTGGAAAGACGACGACGAGTTGCCTATAGCGGAACTCGTCGATTTGTCGACATTAGACCTCGAGCGGATAGCTGGAGGCTTCGGGGATCCGGGCATAATTGAAAACGAGAAGTAATCCGCATCGCGCAAACTTAGGAGATCTTCACGCGGGGTAATGGTCGTTCGCCGCAAGCTCGAATTTATCCGAATCATCTCGTACGGATTCTTGATATTTCAGTGGCCTCGGAGTCGTGGCGCTATCACGTCATTGAGGCATGTCTTTCGCACTGACCGCGGTGCGGATCTCCTCTCTGTTCTCATTGGAATCGTTTCCCCGAAGCAACCGGAGGATCACAGGGCGACTTAACCATCGTGACCACAACGCGTGCGGGATACTGGTCTGAAGCCGCACTGAAACTGCTAAAAATCTCCAGGCGCGCCCGATCGCGAAAGGCGACGCAAGCACACGGCTGAGCGAACTGTTTCGGTGAATTCGATCGGCACGGACCGGCGGGGTAAAATATCGGTGTGGCAAGCGATCCGAAAACCTTCGATCCCGAAGCCTTCTGCGAGGCAGTCCGGAGCTGGACGGCGGCCCATCCCGGCGTGAGGTGGCTGGACATCGCCGATGTGCTGGACACCGCTCCGAACGCCGACGCGCTGGCCCGGTACCTTGCGGATCCGGAATCAACGCAATCGCTGCAAGTCAGGCACGAATAGGAATTGCAGAAGTAACCACGCGTTCCTCCGGCTTCGCGACACCAGCCACTCTAAGTGCAGCTACAAGTGCCTGACTAATCGCTCCGGCGTACGGCGACGGGCCAACAATGAGTCGGTCCAAGATTCGGAGGAGGTCCAACGCGGCGATGGAATCCGAGACCGCTTCGTCGAGTGGTGCCTTATAGACAATTTGCGGAGTTCCACCAATCACCTCGATCCCTGACTCCATAAGGTCCGACGGCGCGCGCTTTGGCGAGTAGATGATCCGCCACTCCCTCTCTTCTCGAAATCCCTCGTGCTTAAGGCATGACCACGCCGGCTAGAAGCATCGTAAAGACCCACTGAACTACTTGCGGCTGATTTAGGGAGCGAAGAAATGTACGGTTCGTTCGAATATTGTCAATTACTCCGAGGATCTCTTGACGCACCTGCTCGGCGTTCAGATATGCCACTGGGCTGAACAAAAGATTCAGATTACGGGCTGCACCCGAATACCCCGGAATCTTCAAGACGATTGCAACGCGGCCACCGCCACCACCAAAAGCGCGCCACATCGAAAGGCGACCATGAGTATCTTCCCTCTCGTCGTGCTCCGAGATGGAGGCGATGTACGTTTGGGAGCGAATGTCATGCCACCACGCGTAAAAGATTCCGAGTGCAGTGTCAGCCGCACCTGGACAACAGGTCTCCAGTTCCGAAACAAACATCGACCTGTCGGAGCTGTCCGAAAAGAACTGATCGACCATCCCGAACCCGTGGACCACTTCACTGTAGTCGGTCATGCAGGTTGCATTGCGCATCCAGATCTGCTTCGTCCCGATAATTCGAAGCGCTGCTTCAGCAGACGTGTAGTGAACGAACCTCGCGTACGGTTTAATCTGGCTATCGGCGTCCAAATAGAGCGCGTTCTGCTGCCGCCTCGCGTACGGTGTGAAGATGCCTGCGAGAAGTAAATCACGTTGAAATTGTTCTTCAACTGAGAATTCTTCCCCACCTTCGTTCGACATCGCGCACACCTACGGAAGTCTTCTCGTGGGCCGATAGCGGCGCGCAGCCATGACCGCTTTCCGGCTTTCCGGCAACCCGACAGGAGTGTACGGCGGTGCAGCTGCCCGACTCGTGTGGCAAACAGATCTGGGTGGTTCGATGGAGGTATCCTCCGCGAAACCCGCGCTGGCATTCGCGCCGCGGCGTTTTGGTGCCCCGATCCCCCACGCAACCCGCCAACCCGCACTCATGGTGCCGGTCGGGCAAGCCAGTCCCTTAGCTCCAAAGCTGACGCGCAGGCGCGCAGTCCATCCGCAACAGTTCTGAGCGTATTTGCGGCTGAAGAATATGGAACGAACGGAGCGCAGACTACGCCGATGATCGATTCAAATTCGGAAAAATCGAAGTTGTAAAGGAAAACCGCCCCTCAGGGCGTGTGCGCGGCGGGGTCTTTTTGTTCGTTCTTCTCGGCGACCTTCGGGGCCTCAGCACCGTCCTTTCCAGGAAGCAGGCAATGCTTCTTATCTGGCGATACGGATCCGCCCTGGGCTCCGCACCACGTCCAGCCCTCGGCGTCGTCCCGGACTGGTACGGCGGTCTCAGCTTTGCGGCGGTCATTGGGCGCCTCGCGAAACAGATCCTCCGCAGACTTAGGCTTTTCCGCACGCACCTTCTCGTACAGGACCCGCCATTCCTCTTGGTTGCGTCGCTCCTGCTCCCGGTCGCGCGGCTCTTGCAGCTCGGCCCCCCGCAATTGTCGATCAAGCCGCATTTGCTCGCGTTGGTCCTGCTCCTGTTGCGCCCGGTTCATGTATTGCTGTCCAGCATTGATCCCATCGACAATCGAGCCCGCGGGCGACTGACATGCCGAGCCAGTGTCGATCGGATTTGGTGCAACGAAGATTTCCTGCTGCGCGTGCCCGCACTGGCATGCGATCGCGAAAAGTACTTAGGTCGCAATTCTCGAAATCATCGCAATTCCTTTCAGTTGACTTTTCAGGCATTGCATCGGGAAGACTTTCGACCGGAACTCGGCGCCCAGACGGTTCAATTGACTGGTTAACACTGCGTTTCTCGACGCATTGCCCGTGTCATTTGAGGTCAGACCGTTGAAATTGCAATACGCAACGGCGCAAGCGCCTTCAGAGAGACTCTTGCTATCGCCTGGAGTTGACGGATTGAGGGCTCATACCCACCAATGCAGAGCGTTTCGCCGATCACCTGGAGGGCGCGTTCTTTTTCATTTCTCGGCGCACTGGCATGTACGGCACCGGCAACGTTCGCTTCGAACAGCACCACGTCTTTGATAGTGTACGTATGCCCGTTGACCATCGACACTGCCTTCTTGAAAAACTGATCCCGAGACAAACGCTCTCGCAGTTTGAACGGCGCCGCAGTTTCGGGATCGAGTCCGTCCTGGACGAACCATAGGCTTGCCTTGTCCCCTTCGGCAGGCTTATTGGCCGGAGCAGTGACTTCGAACTCAAGTTTTAACCTATGAAATCGGTTTACCCGGTCGACAAGTGGATGATCATCGAAGAACAACTTTCGCAGGAATGCTGCAATTAGCAGTATCTCGTACGGGTCGGTCTCCCGCAGTCTTGCCTCAATGTCGGTGAGCGTCTTAGTAAAGAGGGTCGTGGGGTTCATGTTTTGGCGGCTTGGCGTAATGCATAACGTTACACGCCTCAATGATGCGCGGTGCGTACGCCGTTGTCGATTCGATACGGAAGAAGGCGCGCCCGCTCCCGCTGCGGGTGTTCCAGACGTTCTTCGGGAACTGACCGGTCGACCAGGACCAATCACCCGCGCTGCTTCTCCTGCTCGCGCTCCGCTTCGACGTCGTGGTAGTGCGAGAGCCAGGGCGCGGCGGTACGAGTGATGAACACGGCCTGCTCACAGTCAGCGAACCCGGTCTTCGGGAAGAGGAGCTTCGCATCGCGGTCCGGCGAGTCGGGCGAAGCGAACCGGTACAGCGAGAACTCGGGCGGGACCTCCGGCTCGAACTTGGACTGCAGCACCATCATGGCGACCCGCCCGAACACCGCCGCAACGAAGATCCCGCTGAGCTTGTTGTTCGAGTCCACGCCCATCGGCTCGTCGTCGTAGGCCGGATTGATCTGGGCGATGATCGAAACTGCAAGCGTCAGCTCGCCCCTGATCGCATCGAGCGGCTGCAGCACACGCTCCCGCAAGGTGTAGATTGGCGAGTACTGGTCGTTCGGGTGATCGAAGATCCAGAACAGGCCTTCGAACTTCCAAAGCCAGCGCACCAGGATCTCGGCCTCGCGGTCGGTCAGCCCTTCGCCGGCTTCCAGCGCCGGCAGGATCTTCGAGACCGGCGTCTCCAGTTGATCGCCGAAGGCCGAGTTGCAGCTTTTGCAAAGCGGCACCGTCATCCCGTACGGGTTGATCTTCTTGTCCTCGGTGAACCGGACTCCCTTGGTGGCGGTCTTCCTGATCAGCCACTGCGGCCAGACGTGCTCCTTGTTCATCAGCGCGCGACGGCCGCACGCGGCGCAGGTGCGCTTGAACTTCGGGTGAACGACCTCGCTCTTGCTCATCGTCGGGCCTCAGCGCCCGGTGCTACCGCGCCCACACCCTCACCGCATGCACGACCTTGGTGTCGACGTTCAAGTCATCGCCGGAACGCGGCGTCGTCGGCGAACACCAGCAGGTCCCAGTCGGAGTCCGGCCGCGCGGTGTCGTTGACCCTGGAGCTGAGCAGCCAGACCGACTCGATGAGGGGGCAGGCCGCGACCAGATCGGTGACGTACGCGTCGACGTGGCAATCGATCACTGTGGGCGGCGGGTCACCAGTGCGCACCGATCGCGGCGACGATGATCTGGGCGACACCGATCACGCCGCCGATGATGAGCGCGGCCCACGCGATTGTCTTGGAGGCCTTGGCTTCCCCGAGCGACGCCCGCGAAACCTCCAGCGAACTATTTGCGACCCCCAGCGCCCGCCGCTCGCTCTCCTCGCTCATCCGCACGAGCAGGAGCAGGCGCACGAACTCGCAGATCTGGGGGTACAGGGCGGGGCCGATCTGCACCGTCGCGTGCGCGGTCGTCAACAGCCGGCCGTACCGCTCAAGGTCTTCGCGCGAGGCGTCCATCAGGCCGCCCGACTGCGCCCGCGACTGCAGCTTCGCCAGTTCCGTGTAGATCTCGTCGTTCGTCATGGCTCTCCCGTGTCACTCATCGTCGGCGCCAGGTTCGCGTTGCCAGAACGCGCAGGCCATCGCCGGCACGCCGACCACATGACGCCCGCCGTCGCGCTCGCATAGAACGTGATCGCAAGCGAACCGAATCTGTCTCTGGCTGTATCCCTCATAGGACATCCAGCAGGTCACTCCGGTCCTTCAGGCCTACGCCGCTCAGCTTCAGGTGCCGCGCCTCACGGCACAGCCAGGCGAGCTTGTGGGCAGCCTGCTCGTACGAGAGGCCCTCACGCCGGATGTTGGAGATGCAGTTGCGCTCGGCGTCGGTGCGGCCGATCCGCGGCTGCCATGTAAGGTAAATGCCCAGGCTGTCCGGGGAGCTCAGGCCCGGGCGCTCGCCAATCAGGACGGCCACCAGCACGGCGCCGAGCCGCTCGCCGATCTCGTCGCCCAGCGCGACCCTGGCCTGGGTTGCGATCACGACGGGCGCCAGGCGCCAATCGTTCGGTATCGAATGGGCGATCTGCTCGAGCACCGCGGGTGCATGCCGCTGCACCGCAAGCGAGGACAGGCCGTCGCCGACCACCAGCGCCAGGTCGCATCCGCGCCCGCGTGACTGCTCCAGCGCCTTCGCATACCGCTCATCCAGCCGCCGGCCCAGATCGGGCCGCATCAGGTACGTGACGCGGTCGGGCGCGCAGCTTGCGACCTGTAGCGTCGCAAGGCCCATGGCCGCGATGTCGCGTTGCAGGGCTTCGGTGTCCAGCGGTCGCTGAACCGCATCACGCGCCTGAGCGTGGTCCCAGCCGAAGCGCAGCACCTCCCCGGTGGGCAGGCTCGCCCCGGTGCGGCCCAGCGCCACCCGCGCGGGCGTTAGCGCCCGCAGCGGGGCCCAACAGTCGGCGATCGCGATCGCGGGCTTTACGCCGCCAACCTCCGCGGCCTCGCCCACAGCGGCAACAGGAGACCGCTCCAAACCGGCTGGCGCCGGCGCACCCCGTTCAGCATCGCGTCGTCGGCGCCCCACTTTCCCATGATATATGCGACCCTCACCGCGCCGTTGCGGCCTCCGGTGCAATGCGACCGAAATGACGCGCGCCCGCGAGCCCTCGCATCTGAGCGTGGACGCTCTCGGGAACAACGACCGCCGCCTCGCCGGCCGCCTCGGCCGCGTCACCTTGCGGATCCCCGGTGGGAACCAGCAGGACGGCATGCAACACGCTCGTAACGACTCCGTTGGAGACGAGATTGGCCTGGGCGGCAATCTCGCCCAGATCGTTGATGCCGCCGGTCGATGAGACGTAGAAGCTCGCCTGGTCGCTCTTCGAAATCAGCTGGTTCAGAGGCGTCATCTGGCCGTTCTGGTAGATGAAGGCGCGAGCGCCGCTGAAATCCGCCTTTGCATACGAAACGCCGACCACATGACCCGCATCGTTGATGTCGGTGGCTTCGCTGATGGCATCGCCCGGAAGAGTGTGCAGGTCCACCATGCCGCCTTCCCGGGTCCAGATGAATGCCTCCGGAAGAAACGCGAGGGACCCGGTGGCCAGATCGGTCGACTGATTGGCAAAGCCGGCCACGACGCCGTGGTTGTTGATGGCTCCAGGCGTATTCCACCCGTGGCCGCCCAGGTTGCCCAGGTCGATCGGCCTGCCGTCCTCCCACAGCACCGCGTGGATGGCGCTGTACCCCCCGATGGCCACGCTGCACAGGCCCGAGATCCCCACCACCTGACCGGCGTCATTGATCGCGGTCGCCGCCGCATCGGGATCGCCGGGAAACGCCGGCAGTTGCCGCACCTTCCAATGGCCCTCGTGCATCTCCCAGATGACCGCTTCAAACTGCAGTACCTGCACCAGGCCGCCGCCGCTGACACAGGTCGGGTCGTGAACGGTGTTCTCGGCCCAGCCCACGATCTGGCCGCGGTTGTTGACACCCGCACCGATCGAGTTGTTGCCTCCCAGGCCGGGCAGCTGCGTCATCGTGCGGTCGCGCCAGGCGAACGCGACGCAGGAATTGCCGCTGGTCAGGCCGAACACAGGGCATGAGAACGTTTCGTTCAGCGGGTCGTGCTTGCCGTTTTCGGTCACGCCGGAGATCAGCCCGAAGTCGTTCTTCACGGGCCACAGCACGTCGCTACTCGGCCCGCCGAGCGTGCCCAGGGGAATCTGCTGCCCCGGCAGCCAGAGGGTGGCCAGTTGAACGGTGTCCCCCGTCTCATTGGAGCCGCCCATGACCCAGCCCAGGTTGTTGATCGTGTTGCCCGTGCTGACCGTGCCGCCGAGCGTGCCCAGATCGATCACGCGGTAATGGCTGGGCGGCTGCGGCACTTGCTCTTGCGCGCCGAGTCGGGGCGAAGCGCTCAGGCACGCGAAGAGGATGGTCACGCTCGCTGCTCGTATTCTCAGATCCATGGTTCGTCTCCCTGCGACCGTAGGCGGTGATGCCTGCTCGAAGTGCGAGGCGTTGCGCGGCAATCTAGTGCAAGGTGCAGCCGCCTGTTGGACGTTTGCGGACGTGCAATTGGTGCAGAATTCGAGGTCCGAAAACGTCCGATACAGACGCAGGGATGAGCTACCCTGGACCCGAGCAGCCTATGGAACTGGATCGGCAGCTTTGCTCGAGAGCGCGGCTGGCGCGCGATGCGCGCTTCGACGGCAGATTCTTCATCGGCGTGCTCACCACTGGGATCTACTGCCGCCCGATCTGCCGCACGCGCTCCTCCAAAGAAACCAATGTGCGTTACTTCCCCACCGCCGCGGCCGCCGCCGAGGCGGGCTTTCGGCCGTGCCTGCGGTGCCGGCCCGAGTGCTCGCCGGGATGTCCGGCCTGGGCCGGCACGCAAACCACCGTTGCGCGAGCCTTACGCCTGATCAGTGAAGCCGGGCTGGAAGACGGCGGCGTCGAAGGCCTGGCGGAGCACCTGGGAGTGGGCGCGCGGCATCTGCGCCGCTTATTCCTGCGGCATCTGGGAGCCAGCCCCAGTGCCGTTGCGCAGACGCGCCGCCTGCACTTTGCCAAGCAGCTGATCGACGAGACGGCCTTGCCGATGCTCCAGGTCGCCGTGGCGGCCGGGTTCGGTTGCGCGCGTCGGTTCAACGATGCGATCCGCAAGGTCTATCACCGCACGCCCACGCAGATCCGCCGCCTGGCGCGCCAGACGGTCAAGCAGCCGGAAAACGCGTACCTGTTCCACCTGGACTTTCGGCCGCCCTATAACTGGAAGCGCATGCTGGAGTTTCTGGCCGCACGCGCCACACCGGGCGTGGAAGACGTGCAGGCCGGCCGCTATCGCCGCTCGATCTTGCTGCACGGGCACCAGGGATATCTGGAAGTCGGCCTGGAGGAGGAAAGAAACTCCCTGAGTGTGTGCGTTCAGTTCGACGATCCGCGCGCGCTCTTTTTCATCATCGGGCGGGTGCGCGCGATGTTCGATCTGAGCGCCGACTGGTCCCTGATAGCAAAGGCGCTGCGCACCGATGCGCTGCTGGCACGGTCCGTTCAAGCCGAGGCCGGGCTGCGCGTGCCCGGGTGCTGGAACGGCTTCGAGCTCACGACCCGCGCCGTTCTCGGCCAGCAGGTCAGCGTGAAGGCGGCCACCACGCTGGCCGGCCGGATCGCCGCCGCATTCGGCCAGCGCTTCTCGCCCGCAGCCGGCCTGACGCATCTTTTTCCGACACCCGAAATCCTGGCCGACGCCGACCTCACCCGCGTCGGGCTGACCCGCGCGAGAGCCGAAACCATTGGAGCCCTCGCTCGCGCGGTGTGCGACGGGCGAATCCGCTTCGAAGGAGTCGTCGACGACGGCGCCTTGCGCGCACAGCTGCGCGAAGTCCCCGGAATCGGGAAGTGGACCGTGGAATACGTAGCGATGCGGGCACTGTGCGATCCGGATGCGTTTCCGGCCGGCGACCTTCACCTGCGCAGAAAAGCCGGCGGCTGTACCGAGCGCGAACTCGAGAGTCGATCGGAATCGTGGCGCCCGTGGCGTGCGTACGCCACGATGCTGCTGTGGCAAGGCAGTGCCATCGAGGAGCCAGGGCGGGCGCCGTCGGGGCGACAGGTAAGTCCCGTGAACCGGATTGCACCCAGTTCCCCAGCGGCGTGATCCGGCGGCCTCGAACCGTAGGTGGGCGCCGGTCAATAAATCGCAACTCTGCAAGAACGCGGAAGACGTCGCGATCGTCGTCGGCGCATCCTTGGCAGACTTCGGCACAAGAAGGAGCGCGAGATGCGCCGCTCACAAGAAACTGCCATTTTCACGGTCCAGCCGAGACTTCGCTGGCTCATCCGAACCCCAGTCATAGCAGCATTGTCGGTCGCGGTTACCTCGCTTTTTGTCGCTCCGACCGCCTTCGCCCAAGCCAAAGAAAACGAAGAGAGCATCTTGGGCCCCGGATGTGCGCCTGACCGGCTGGCGATAGCACACCACGCAGGGGGCGTCGTAGTGGAAACCCCCGAGGGTGAGGACGAGACTCTGATTCCGTGTCTGGCGCCGACTGGCTGGCGCACGGCGGAGGTGGGCATAGTCGTCAGCAACGCTGGAAGTGTCTTGTTCCACCCGGCTGTGGGGAGTCCGCCGACGGGCTTGCCGCTCGGAATCCTCCGTTCCGTGAGGCTCGGTGCCAGGTGGCAGTTCATTCAGCCCCCGTCCGGCGGAAACATACCGCCGTGGACCTTTGCTGATGACGGGAACTTGGGAATCGATCGGCTGACCGGCCGGGTGTTCCAGGATATCCCGGGTTACTTCAATCTAGCGCCTGGTGTTTCCAGCACCGCACGAGTGAACTTCAGCGACGACGGTGGTCGGACCTGGTCCGTCGGCGGCATGCCTGTGATGCGCTTTGCGTCGGGCAATGACGACAATGTGAAAATCTTTGCCGGACCGCCGACGAAGGAATTCGAGCACCTGATGCGGGGCTATCCGAACGTCGTGATCAATTGCGCGGGCCATAAGCCACTGCGATGCCAGACGTCGTTCGATGGTGGCTTGACGTGGGGACCTCCATCCGATCTGCCGTTCCCTCCAGAGCTCGCCCCCATCCAGGGCTCTCTGCAGGACTGCTCCAACTTCGGTTCTAACGGCGTGGTTGGCCCGGATGGCACGATTTACGTCGGCTACACGCCCTGCAACCGCCCGTACGTCGGCATCAGCCACGACGAAGGCAGTACTTGGCAAGCGGTCCGCGTGGCGGACGTCGAAACCATTGGCTGGGGGCAGGCTGCGGTTGGCGTTGACGAGCAGGGTAATCTCTACTCAGCCTGGGTTGCAGCCGCCAACCGGCTGCCATATCTGGCCGTCTCTCGCGATGGCGGGCTGCGCTGGAGTGAGCCGATGATGATCGGCGCGCCCGGTGTCAACGAGGCAGCGCTCCCGCGGCTGGTTACCGGACCGCGCGGCCAGGTCGCCATCGGCTACTTCGGCAGCACGAATTCGCCGGGGGCACCGTTCCCGGCACCTTGCACGGCTTACCCACAGGCTCCGACAGAGCCCGCGACGGCTTGCCCAGCGTGGTCCAATGTAACCTGGAACAGTTATATAACCGAGACTTTCAACGCCCTGCACCGACAGCCGTTGTTCTGGAGTGCGTCCCTGAATGACCCTGCCCAGCCGACGTGGTACGGCTGTTCGGCCTCATCGCTCGGTGTGATTCGACTGGACGAAAGCGCTCCTTTCAAGGTCGGACCTGACTCCGACTGGACAGGTGGCTGTGGGCCCGGGCCGAACGCCTCGGGCCGCCAGGACTACATTGCCATGAACATGGCGCCGGACAACACGCCGTGGGTCGGCCTTGGTCAAGCCTGCCCCGGTGGCCTGCCGGTCCCCGGTAACCCCCGCTGTCCGAGCACGCTCAAGGGGGATCCCTCCGACGCCTCATGGGGCGTGGTGGGCCGTCTCGTCCGCGTGCCGGGCGATGATTAAAGGCAGCCCCAGCCGTCCTGAACGGTGTCGCCGTCCAAGAAAGCAACAGAGGTACGACTCTTGGGCGGCTTGAGCGGGAGTGCCCCGGTGCTGTTGAAGATGTGCCGTCTGCGCAAAGCCGTGTAGTCATTCACTCGCGCCGTGGACTCGGAGGAGACGTCCCACCATCCCGAATAGCCCGTCGGACCGTGCTCCCGTCAGCGTGCTGGGACAATTGGGGTTGCCGGCGACAGGTAGGCCGAGAGGACACTCCTGAACGAAGCCGACCCACGCCGTGTTGTCCGGCGTCATCGTCAGCGCGAAGTAGTCCACGTTGAGCCCCGTGCCGGCGTTGTGGCCACCCGCGAAACCACCAGGTACACGCATTGACGACGGCGTGGCCCCGTACCACGTCGGCTTGTCAGGGTCATTCAGGGTCGCACTCCAGAACAGCGGTTGCTGGTCCAGCGCGTTCCAGGTCTCGGTGATATAGGTATCCCATGTTTCCTTCTCGTAACCCGGGCAGCTCGAAGAGGGGCCATCTTGCAGCAGCGTATAGATGACCCCGTTGCCCGACAAATTCGGGAAAGTGCTCGAGCCGACTATGCAGTCGGGCGGAAACGGGACAGGTGCGTTCTTGCTCCCGTAATAGGCGACCGCAACCTGGCCTGTGGCCCCAACAACCAGCTGGGGGATCGCCGCCTCGTTCACACCGGGCGCGGCGATCATCAACGGCTTACTCCAGTGCAGCCCGCCGTCGCGAGAGATGGCCAAATAGGGCAGCCGGTCGGCAGCGTCCGTCCAGGCGGCGTAGAGATTCTCCTGTTTGTCGATGCCAACCGCCAGTTCCCCCCAGCCAATGGTCTCGGTGTCGGCTACCCGCGCCAGTTGCCAGGCGTCACCCTCGTCATGGCTGATGGCGATATAAGGGCGCTCGCAGGGGGTTGACGGCTCGTACACGGTGCCGTCCCGCCCAACGACGCCGTTAACACCGAAAGCGCCCGTCGGGTATATCCCGGGAGCGGGGCACTCGGGTGGGAACGGGATGGCGACTCCTGGGCCGAACGTCACGCCGCCGTCCAATGATTTCGCGACGTGCTTGCCACAAAAATTGAACACCGGACAACTGATACTGCCAGACGTCACGACATACACGGGATTCGGAGCGTTCTCCGCCGGATGCTTCAGGCTCTTTGGCGGCGGCCCGCTGACGATTTGCGTGGCGATATAGTGGAAGTTGGGGAGCGGGGAGGAGGGAAGCCAAGTCTTTCCGTCGTCATCGCTACGATCCACACGCGGGAGGGGGCCAGGCACGGGTGGGATTCCAAGTCCCAAGTCGTTGCTCCAGTAGATCCGACCCGAATCCGGGTCAACCCACATGTTCATATCGAAAGAAGCCTTACGGGGCGGGTTACCGCTGGGGTCGATGAAGTCCCACGTTGCACCCTGGTCGACGGAACGCAGAACGCCAATCGGAAGGCCGGTTTCGGGGAAGGCAGGCTGGAACAAGAGGGTTCCCTCTTTCGTGATGACCAGACTTATTTCGCCTGTGCGGAAGCCTGTGCTCGAAGAGCACGGAATCGGAGCCTTTTCGTTCCTGTCAACGCTCGCTATTGCACCGCCAGCGTGGTGTGCTATCGCCGGCCGGTCAGGTGCACATCCGGGGGCCAAGACCTTTTCTTCGTTTTCTTTGGCTTGGGCGAAGGCAGTCGGAGCGACGAAAAGCGAGGTAACCACGACCGACAATGCTGCTGTGACTGGGGTTCGGATGAGCCAGCGAAGTCTCGGCCGGACCGTGAAAATGGTAGTTCCTTGCGAGCGGCGCATCTCGCGCTCCTTCTTGTGTTGAAATCTACCAAGCATGCTCCGACGACGATCGCGACGTCTTCCGCGTTCTTGCAGAGTTGCGATTTATTGATCGGCCGCCAATCGCACTCTACTTTCGTCTAATTGATCACTCCTTGAATTGAGTCTATTTTGTTTTAAAGCAGTAGAACGAAGCTGCAGCGATAGGTTGCTGCGCGTTTCTCGTTGGTCGCGCTCCTCGCCATGGCGGAGGAAAAAATGCGTAGCTCGCAAGAAACTAAAGTCTCCGCGGACGTGCCGAGACTTCGCCGGCTCATCCGAATCCCACTCATAGTGGCACTGTCGGTAGCAGCTATCACACCGACTGCCTTTGGCTAAGATAGAGAAAATGAAGCAAGGGGCATAGGCCCCGGATGTGCGCCCGATCGGCCCGCCATCGCCCACCACGCCGGCGGCGTTACGGTGACGGACAAGGATCAAAGGGCTCCGATCCCCTGCTCTACGTCGACCGGTTGGCGCACGTCCGAGCCGAGCATCGTAGTCACCAACGGCGGCACTGTCTTGTTCCAGCCCACCTTCACGCAGTCTGGCCTCGCGATCGGACTTATCCGATCGGTGGACCAGGGCGAGGGTTGGGAATTCGTTCCCCATGCTGCATCGGGAGCCCCGGTTACGGATGCGATCGATCAGAACTTGTGGTTCGACCGAAATACCGGAAGAGCGTTCTGGATCGCAATTGACCTGCCCAGTCCCACGCCACCGCGGCTGGATCGCAGCGACGATGATGGGAAGACCTGGTTCGCCTCGAATCAGCCCTGCCCCAATAGAGCTTTTGGCAAGTTGGGGTGCGGGCATCCACAAGTTGTCGCGGGGCGGCCAACAGAGAACATGGAAGCGCTTCAGCAGGGTTATCCAAACGTCGTGTATGTCTGCGGCGGTGGTGCCAATCCGCTCGCATGCCAGAAGTCGTTGGATGGGGGCATGACATGGGGCACCGCAGTCACAATTCCGACCCCTGCCGGGGTTAGCTGTGTCGGGTTCACTAACTTCGGTCTCAACGCCGTCATCGGCCGCGACGGCACGGTGTACGTGCCGTTCACGCCGTGCCAGCTTCCCTATATCGCCATCAGCCACGACGAAGGGGCCACCTGGCAATCGGTGCTGGTAGCGGACACTCTCACCCTTGGGTTCGGGTTGCTCTCGCTTGACAAAGACCAGCACGGCAATCTCTACGCGTCCTGGGTGGGATTTGCCGACCGGCTGCCCTACCTGTCGATTTCGCGCGACGGCGGGTCGCACTGGAGTACGCCGCTGATGATCGGTGCCCCGGGCTTGAGGGAAGCGGCGCTCGCTGGTCTTGTTGCCGGGGAACGAGGCCAGGTCGCCGTGACCTACTATGGAAGCAGCAACGCACCGCTGCCGTTTCCGGCTTCCTGCAATGGTCTGTCGACGAACTGCCCGGCTTACCAGAACGAAACTTGGAACACCTACATCACAGAAACTTTCAATGCACTGGATCCTCAGCCCTTGTTCTGGAGCGCAACCCTGAACGACCCTGCTCAGCCAACATGGTACGGCTGCTCGCCCTCGGAAATAGGTATACCAACCGCACCTGGTAGTTCGATCTGCACCGCTCGTGTGAGCGATGGGCCTACACTCTCGGGCCGGCTGGACTACTACGGGTTGACGATGGGACCAGACGGTACGCCGTGGGTTGGTTTTGTTCAGGAGTGTCCCGGTGGCTTGCCGATCGCCGGCAATCCCAATTGTCCGGCCACGTTGACCGGAACAAACACGGATTCACTACTCGGGCTGGTGGGGCGTCTCGTAAACGAGCGGACCCGATGAAGCGCCGAAGTATCACTCGTCGGCGCACCGCTAGTTGAGCGGGGGCTGATGAGGAGGAGCCACAATGCATACACCTAACGGTAAGCGAATTGAGCCCCCGGCAATTCGACTTAGCCTTCACCGGTCATCCCTCATCGGCCTTGCGGCAATGGCGTTCGCCGTTGCTACCCTCGCGAATGCTCCGGGCGCCTTCGCCAAAGACGACTTGGGACCCGGATGCGCGCCTGATCGGCCCGCAATCGCCCACCATGCAGGCGGCATTACAGTGCGCCCCGACAAGGAGGAAAGAGCTCCGATCCCATGCGTGACAAGCACAGGCTGGCGTACCTCGGAGGTCTCTATTGCCATCGGCAACGAGGGATCAGTTCTGGTCCAGCCTGCCTTGGACGCATCCGGGCTCCCAATTGGTTTGCTCCGTTCCGTTAACCGGGGTGGGAGTTGGGATTTCGTGAACCCCACCGTTGCCCCTGCCCGTGCCTTAGCGATCGACATGAATCTCGCCGTAGATCGGGATACCGGTAGAGTGTTCTGGAGTTCGGATTTGACGAGCCTGAGTGTGTTCGGCATTCCTTCACGCAACGGAAACCTCTACATAGACCATAGCGACGATGACGGCAAGACATGGGTCCGTTCTTCTCCCCTCTCCATGGACTTTGACCACACCCAGCTCTTCACCGGGCCGCCAACAGCCAGCCTTGGGCCCGCCATGCATGGCTACCCCAATGTCGTATACGTGGTGGTGGCTGGCGGGTACACGTGTTTTGTCTTTAACTTCTGCGGTACTCATGTCGCGACGTCACTGGATGGCGGCATGACCTTCGGCCAACCGGTCGCACTGCCTTATCCGCCTGATTGTCCGGCACCTGGCACCAACCCTACCGGCGGGTACGGTCTCAAGGGTTTCGTCAGCCCGGACGGAACAGTGTACTTGCCGTTCACACCTTGCGAGCAACCGTACATTGCCATCAGCCACGACGCAGGAGCTACGTGGCAATTGGTCCTTGTGTCCAATGCAGAGACCATTGGCTGGGGCGAGCTGGGTTTTGGGATGGACAAGCAAGGCAATCTCTACGCCGCGTGGACAGGCTTCACCGATCGGTTGCTGTACCTGTCGATTTCTCAAAACCACGGCTTAGACTGGAGTGCGCCGCTAATGATGGCTGCGCCCGGCGTAAACGAAACTGCGGAGCTGCAGCTCGTCGTCGGGGCAAGAGGCCAGGTTGCCGTCAGCTACTACGGGAGCAAGAACGCACCTCTGCCCTTTCCACCAGCCTGTAACGGCGGCGCATCGCTTAGCTGCCCCGGTTACGAAAATGAGACGTGGAACACGTACGTCACAGAGACCTGGAACGCACTTGCGAAGCAGCCACTCTTCTGGAGTGCATCTCTGAACGACCCTGCCGATTCGACATGGTATGGCTTCACGCCGTCGTCACTGCGTATCGAGACGCCCAGTGGAATCGGGTTTGGGGGTAGCGGAAACGCCCTGCCCGGAAGTCAGGGCACTAATACTTCCGGGCATATCGATTACTACGGCATGGCCATGGCTCCGGATAACACGCCCTGGGTCGGCTTTGTCCAGGAGTGCCCATTTGGTCTGCCTGTTGGCGGCAATCCGAATTGCGGCCAAGCCGCGGGAGGAGCGAATGATGGGCTATGGGGCCTGGTCGGTCGTCTCGTCCGCGCGCAACACGACGAAGAGTAAAGATCGTTGACAACGAACGCCTTTCAATCTCAATCGCAACGCTTCATCGCGATTACATAGACCTTCGCGGGTCGATTGCTTTCATTGCGAATATCGTGAGGGGTGAGTCCGGGCAACCAATAGGCCTTGCCCGCTTGAAGAGATTCGCGCCCTGCCGGACTCGAAAGAATCACCTCGCCCTCGGCGACTATGCCAACTTCGCCCGGAATCGTGGAGTGCTGACCTGATCCTTCACCGGGAACCAGGGTCAAGAGCTCGATATAAACGCCTGACGTGTTCAGTACTGCCATCGAGCCCGCTCCTTGAGCAGCGGCCAGCGAGATGCACGAACCAACGGCGATCCCGGCTGCGAAAAAAAGTGCCTCTTTCATACGCTGCGCCTCCGTGACCCCTCGTTCAACGCAACAGGCCTGGACCTTCGCACAAACGATGCTCACTCGACAATCGGTTGAGCGATTATCCATAGACTCAACATCGTGTAAGCAACCATCAGCACAAGCATTGGAATTTGGCTTCGTATCGCCAAGCGAGGATCGTCAAACCTGCGCAGCGCGATGATATGGGCCAGAGATACTGCTGCTACATGGCCGATCACAATAGCGAACAGTGATGTATACCATACGAAACGGGCGCCAACGATGCCGATGTCCGGTCGAAAGTGGGCAGTGCCAAAAATGTTCCATCCGAATCCGAACGGATCGGAAGCCAGGCGGATCAACAACTGTCCTTGAATCAAAAAATAACTCAGATAATGGGCCACGAGATAGGCGATTGCGATCGGCACCAGCGTTAGGACAAACGCGCGACTCGCTGCATCGGGCGTCATCCGCTTCCTGGAGGCGTGCCCGATCAATGTCGCGACCAGGCGGTAAACCGCGATGAAAATGCCGCAAAAGGACAGGAGCCCGAAAGTATTGATGATTTCCAGTCGCGAATCGCCGAGCGCTGGCAACGCCACGTACAGCGCGTTTTCGATGCGCTGCCAAAATGGAGTTGCCATCAAGCCATCGAACGTTACCGTGGATAGCATGACGATAACGAACACCATAAGAGACGGGCTCATGTTTTCGGTGTGCAACAACCCGGCGCCCGGCGGCCGCAAGATCCATCTGTGCCGCGATGCTGCCGCTCGATCGCAGCGGTCGCAGTCCAACGATTCGCCGCGGTCCGTTACGACTGGCCCGAATTTCGAGAGGATGCTAAACGCCAGGGCGAACGGGTCCGCATGTGTCAGCCATGTAGTGCGGCCGAAAAAAAACATTCCCGTCCAGGTGAGAACAGAAAATCCGATGGCCAACCACGCGAGCTGCGACGGAATGGAGCGTCCTTCCCAGATCAGCTCCAGCCAGGCGAAGACCAGGAACAGACCGGTTGCCGGCCAAACTCCGAGATTTTTTGGCCAATTAACTTTCGCCCTCCGAGCCGTCGATGGTTTCGACAGAAGCCGCTCGCACCACTCGAATATCGCTGCCCACGGATTAACGACGGACCAAACGTTACCGACGAAAGCCGACACGTAAGAAAAGCCAACCCACCATGCGATCCAAATCGCAGTGGGAGCCAGATTTCGGGTGGGTATCTGGTCGCCGATGATTCCAGCAACCACGATGAAGATCAGCGCTGCGACCGCAAGGAGTTGTGCAATAAGGCGGGTTCTTCCGCCGGTGACGGCGTCGCTTATCTGCCAGCGAAGCAGATTCGGTTGCGCGGGAGCCTTGACGGACGCATTCGAGCGGACGGCGATTGCCACGATAAGAAAGGACAACAAAACCGTCAAGGCGGCGCCGATGATCCAAAGCACCAAGGGAAGCGGAAGGTCGTAGCGCAGACCGAAGCCGTGTCCATATGCGGGCATGGAGAAGAGCACGGATGACGAGGCCAGGAAGGCGCCCGATCGCTGCCAAGGGCGTCGGCCAGGGAACCTTGGCGTCAAGGCGTAGTGCCGCCTATCGTGGTCGAACTTCGAGGTACGCAAGAGGCCGTTGTTTACGAGGTTCGTTGGAATGGATCTCGATTGGAAAGCGGCCCGTCGCCGTGGCGGTAAAGCGTAACGATGTCACGAGGTTCGGCGCAACGTCGCTTTCGATGTCGTAGCCGTGAAGATGGACATGCAGCGGTTTGTCAGAGGTCAAACGGACTACAACTTGATCGTTCTTGAGAACTGACAGAACTGGAGGCTTCGCGGGGGACTCTGCGTTATGAATCGCGACTTCGAGAACGCGATCTTCCGCAAAAACCTTTCCGATAACCGTTACAAATAATAAGGTGGTCAGGAAAGTGCGTCTGGAGTATGCAAATCGCATAGCGGACCGCCTGAGCAGTTCAACCGATGAGATGTGATCACCGGCCGCGAATGGCCCGGATCTTTGCGCTCACCTGGATCACGCTGTGCTCGAGCGCTGGAATGTCCTTGGAAGGCAGATACATTGTGGGCAGTTCCCACAGTTGCTTCAGAGCGAACCGCGGAAGGTCGGCCGGCGCAACCTGCACATAAGCCAGGACGTCGTTTCCTGTGCGCACGGTACCCATTCGGACCGAATCCGCATGGAATTCCGTGTCGACAAACCGAATAGAGGAATCCTCGTCTCCGGGGGGCATCGATTTGCTCATTTGCGATAGCGCAGCAGCCAACGCAGGTACTTCGTCTTCATCGAGCAATCCTGCCCCCAGGGGATAGAGCGCGCCCTCCGAGCCCGCCGATACCGAGAGAACAACACGCATGGCCAGATGCTGGCGGCTTTCGAAGCCGACGGGATAGGCGCGAAGCAACTCGAAGCGCAGTTCGCCCGGCCGGGTGCTCGTGGGGGTGTTTACGGGAGCGAGACCCGAAAAGGCGGGTGCTTTGATGGCGGGAACAGGCACCGTAGCGATGGAATAGAGCTCCCGAACGCACGGAATGCAGTTGGTCAGGACGAAGGATTCGAAGTGCGTCAGAGTATCGGACGCGGGAGCAGGCCCGGGGCTGCCATCTGCGTTAGCGACGTTACTTCGCGCGCATAGGAAGCCGATGAAGACCACCAGCGCGAGGCTCAGCGTGCGGTATAAAACTGCCTTGAGTCTTAGCATACGACGGTTATGTTGATTTGGATGGGAGTAATGCGGGGTCGAGCTTGCCAATGTAGAATCGAACTTACATTGTTCATCGAAACCTCGCGCCGGAGTCTTCGCAATCAGCTAGGGGTCGCGCTCGCAAATGGTAGCGCGAGCAGCGGGATCCGGGGGCAAGGCAGACCAAGAGAGCCGAGTAGCAGGAGCCCGCTCGCTATAGCACCGAGCAAAAAGCTCTGGAAGAAGCGTGGCTCGATGAGCTGAAGACGCAAACCAGAGGACCCGCCGAAGCGGGTCCCCGTTGCCTTGATCTCAGATTGCGCTTTGCCAGCTTTGCTACCTGCTTTGTTCAGTCGTCACCGTGTCTGCGAAGAGATGCTTGTGTTGCGCCGTGAAGCTTTTCGTAAATTGGAGAACCTGAAAGCCGTGGCCATCGCTGACGGTCCAGAGCTGGATATCGGCTGAGTTGCCGGGTCCGTCGCCAACGCCATTGCCATTGCCGTTGCCATCGCCGTTGCCGTCGCCATTGCCCTTGCCGTCGCCGTTGCCATTGTCATTGCTGTTGCGGACAACGACCCAGCGCACCCAGTGAGCGATCTTATCGACGGTTCGATCCACGCCCGTTGCCCAGCTCCCTGAAGCGGGAAGGACCCTAGTCCGCACGGCCCCTGACTTCCAGTACGCGATCTCCTTCGGATGGGTTGGATTGCTTACGTCGAAAACGCGCAATTGCGCATTCTGAAAACCGCAAGCGAGCATCTTGGTATCGTCGGGATTGTCAGCGACACAGGATTCTCCACTGTAGTTGGTCGTCCCCGAAATGGCCGGCAAATTGGTTCCCGGCGCGGTTCCGGGAGCATCCGGCGGCGTCTCGGCGAGCAGCGCCGCGCAATTCGCCGGGTCGCTCACTTGCAGCCTGAGCTTGGCGATGATCTTCGGGTTCGTCTCGTCGGCGACGTCGATGATCTGTGGGTAACCGAAAGCGGGCGCCCCCCGTTGACACGCGGCCGGCCAACCGCCCGCGCCGCCCGCGGCGCCGGCCTCGTCGACGCTGATGAGGTACGGGTGCCCCTTGATCTTCACGGGGATCATGGACTCGCCTGTCCCTTGGTCCGGGTAAAAGAGCGTGCTGATGATCCGGATCTGCGGATTGGGGAGGCGCAACTGATAGTCGCTGACGTCCGTGATCACCAGCCCGTCCCGGGCGTCGGCGAAGGGCCAGCTGCGGCCCTGCCCCATGTACGCCCGCGTCCCTTCGGCCAGACCGGGCGCGAAGCCCTGCGGGTTGAGATCTAGCGAGTGGGGCCTGCCATCGCCCAGGAAGTTCCACGTGGGAAGCTGCTTCGCATTGGACGGGTCGGTCAGGTCCACGATGTATATGGGACCGCCGAAGCCGCTGCAACAAGGGTTCTGGCTGAGGTAGTACGTCTTGCCGTCCGGGGCGAACGCGCCCATGTGACCATTGCTGCCTGGCAAGTTGAGGCTGGACTTCAGAACCGGGTGCCGGCAGTCGGAAATGTCATAAACCGCAAAATTCTCCCCACCGTTTTGCCCGGCGACGAGGAGGCGAGTGTGAGCATTGGTCGCCACCGTCTCGTGTGGGTTAAGTGCCGCGGGGCTGTCGGTCAAGTTTGCGGTCACTTGCGGATGCTGGGGGTCGGAGGCATCGATCACCTTGATGCCTTGGCCAGTGGTAGGACCATGGTCCGTTCCATAGTAGGCGCACACATCGTAGTACGCCGGTCCATCCTGGGAATAGGCTCCTAGATACGTGTCTTGGGGCTCCTGGCCCACGAGTTCCAGATTGCAGTTGTAGGCGGTCTCGGAATCGCCGCTGAAACGTTCTTGCTCGGTCGTCTGGCCTTGCAATCCGCTTTCGGTATGGTCTCCAGGACCACAGATTGCCTTGGGCACCGACGCGGGAAATCCATCGGAAGAAATCGCTTGTGCCGAGGCGATAGAAGCACTGAGTAACAGACCCGCCAACGCGGCGGTTGCAACCGCAAATAATTTTACGAGATCCTGCTTGTTCATCATTCCTCCTTGCCAGGTTTGCGTTGTGTCCGCAAGTCGGAAAACCGAATAGGATTTGATGCTCCGTTCGGAGCGCACGTGGTTTAGGCGCTTGGCGAGGTCTTGTCAATAGGTACGCTTGACGAGGTCTTGTCAATGGGTTGATTCAGGCGGCTTTCCTCGGTGGTTCGATTTGGTCTTCACTGCGATCCCGTCTCCGAACAGTTTTCCCTCATAGATTTCTGCATCAGCTTCGTGGCTTGATTAACTGGTGACGCAAACGAGAGGACCCGCCGAAGCGGGTCCCCGTTACCATGATCTCACCGCGCTTGCCCGGCTCGCTATCTGCCGATGCACTTAATCGTCTGAGTTCTCAAAAAGGTCTTTATGGAGCTTTTTGAAATTGTCCGTGAAGCGCAGGACCTGAAAGCCGTGGCCGTCACTGACGGTCCACAGCTGCACCTCGGCTGCGTCGCCGTTCCCGTTCCTGTTGCCGTTCTCGTTGCCATCGCCCCGGCCGGGAACGACCCACCGCACCCAGTGAGCGATCTTATCGACGGTTCGATCCACGCCCGTTGCCCAGCTCCCTGATGCGGGAAGGACCCTCGTCCGCACGGCCCCTGGCTTCCAGTACGCGATCTCCTTCGGATGGGTTGGATCGCGTACGTCGAAAATGCGCAAGCCACCATTCTGAAGACTGCACTCGAGCAGCTTGACATCCTTGGGATTGTCGGGGACACACGCTTCTTCACTGTAGTTGGTCGTCCCCGAAATGGCCGGCAAATTGGTCCCCGGCGCGGTTCCGGGGACGTCCGGCGGTGTCTCGGCGAGCAGCGCCGAGCAATTCGCGGGGTCGCTCACTTCCAGCCTGAGCTTGGCGATGATCTTCGGGCTCGTCACGTCGGCGACGTCGATGAGTTGCGCATAACCGAAAGGGGACGCCCCTCGGGCACACGCGGCCGCCCAACCGCCGGCGCCGCCCGCGCCGCCGGACTCGTCCGTGCTGATGAGGTACGGGTGCCCCTTGATCTTCACGGGGATCATGGATTCCGTTGTCCCCTGGTCTGTCCAGGAGAGCTTGCTGATAATCCGGATCTGCGGATTGGCGCGACGGAACTGATAGTCGCTGACGTCCTCGATCACCAGCGAGTCCGGACCGAAGTTGGAAGCCGTTGGCAACCCGCCGAATTCGCCGGGCTGCCCCACGAACATCAGCGTCCCTTCGGGCACGCCGGGCAAGAAGCCATTCCAGTTGAGATTTAGCGAGTGGGGCCTGCCATCGCCCAGGTATTGCCAGGCCGGGAGCGCCCGCGGATTTTCCGGGTCGGAGAGGTCAAAGATGTACACGAAGCCGCCGACGCCCATAAAGTTCTGGCTGGCATAAAACGTCCGGCCGTCCGGGGCGAACTCGCCCATATGGTGGAAACTGCTGCTTGACATGTTGATGCTGCCCTTCAAGACCGGGTGGCGGCAGTCGGAAATGTCATAAACCGCAAAATTCGTCCCAGTGGTTTGGCCGGCCACGAGGAGGCGAGAGTTAGCATTGGTATGCACCGTCTCATGTGGGGCAAGCGCCGCGGGGGTGTCGGTCAAGTGCGCGCTCACCTGCGGATGCTCGGGGTCGGAGGCATCGATCACCTTGATGCCTTGGCCAGTGGCAGCACGGTCCGTTCCATAGTAGGCGCACACATCGTAGTACGCCGGTCCATCCTGGGAATAGCCTCCTTGATACGTGTCTTGGGGCTCCTGGCCCACGAGTTCCAGATTGCAGTTGTAGGCGGTTTCGGAATCGCCGCTGAAACGTTCTTGCTCGGTCGTCTCGCCTTGCAATCCGCTTTCGGTATGTTCTCCAGGACCACAGGTTGCCTTGGGCACCGACGCGGGAAATCCATCGGAAGAAATCGCTTGTGCCGAGGCGATAGAAGCACCGAGTAACAGACCCGCCAACGCGGCGGTTGCAACTGCAAATAATTTTACGAGATCCTGCTTGTTCATCATTCCTCCTTGCCAGGTATGCGTTGTGTCCGCAAGCTGGAAAACCGAATAGGATCTGATGCTCCGTTCGGAGCGCATGTGGTTTAGGCGCTTGGCGAGATCTTGTCAATAAGGTTGATCAGCTCCGATGTGTTGAGTTTGCGCTTTCGGCTTGCCGACTACTCGCCCTCTTCCTCCGAAAGGTCTTTGTGGAGGGCTTTGAAATTATCTGTGAAACGCAGCACCTGAAGACCGTTGCCATCACTGACAGTCCAGAGCTGCAATTCGGGTCCATGGTTACCATTGCCGTCGCCGTTCTCCTTGGCCTTGTTGTGGCCGGGGGGAACCTTGAGAAAGCGCATGTAACCGGCAATCTTATCCACGGTCCGATCGAAGCCGGGCGCCCAACTACCTGATCCGGGTTGGACAGCGGTACGCACCGCCGGCGGCTTGTAGTACGCGATCTCTTTCGGGTGGAAGGCGTCGCGAATGTCGAAAACCCGCGCGCCTGCATTCACCCATCCGCACGCAAGCATGGTCGCATTGTCCTGGCTGTCTACCGTGCATCTTTCGGCGCTGTAGTTTGGAATTCCGGCACCACCGGCATCGGGTGGATCATTGAGCATTAGCGAGCAATTGGCGGCGTCGCTCACTTGCAGCTTGATTTTGGCGACGATCTTGGGTTGTGTCTCGTCGCTTACGTCGATGATATTGGGATACCCACCCGCGGATGCCCCCCGAGCACATGCGGCCGCGAGGCCGCCAGCACCCCCCGCACCGCCGGATTCGTCCGTGCTGATGATGTATGGGCGTCCCTTGATCTTTACGGGCAGCATTTCCTCCGCTTGTCCTTGGTCATCCCAGAACAGCTTGCTGATAATCCGAATCTGCGGATTGGGCAGACGAAGCTGATAGTCGCTGACGTCCTCGATCACGAGTCCGTCCGGGCCGATCGAGGAGCCGGTATTGCCGAACAGGCCGGGTTGCCCGGCGTACAGGCGCGTCCCTTCGGGCGCACCGGGCGCGAAGTCCGTCGGGTTGAGCCAGTTTTCGTGGGACCTGCCATCACCTAGGAACTGCCAGGGCCCAAGCGACTTCGCATCAGCCGGATCGGAGATGTCGACGGGATACAGGTAGCCGCCGATGCCCCGATTCATCTGAGTGAGGTAGAACGTCATGCCGTCAGGGGCGAAATTGCCTTGGTGACCGAAGCTGCCATTCATCACGATGCTGGACTTCAGGACCGGATGGCGGCAGTCGGCCGACACGTCATAAACGGCGAAGCCGGGACCGTTGAATTGGCCGGCCACGAGGAGGCCGCGCTGGGCGTGCACCTTCAGACTTTCGTGCGGGGCCAGCATCGCGGGAGAGTCGTCCAGGAACGCGCTGGCCCGTGGATGCTGAGGGTCCGATACATCTACCACCACGACGCCGTGGTGCTGCTGGAGGGACGTGATGTTGTCCGTTCCGTAGTACGCGCAGTCACCGAAAAACGTCGGTCCATCCTGCGAATAGGCTCCCTCACCTTGGTACTTGCCCACGAGTTCCAGATTGCAGTTGTAGCCGAGCTCGGAATCGCCGCTGAGTCGTTCCTGAGGCGTTGTCTGGCCTTGCAATCCGCTTTCGGTCCGATCCCCAGGACCACAATTGGCTTTGGGCACCGGTCCCATCGATCCAACCGCTTCAGCATTCGCGCCTTTATCCCCGACGCCGATATCGTCGGCTAATACGATCGAAGTGCTGAGCAACGAACCCAGCAACGCGATGGTTGCAATTGCGAATGCTCTGACCAGCTCCTGTTTATTCATCGTTCCTCCTTCTGCGAACGGGACTGTTGCGCAAGCGAGAGGACCCGCCGAAGCGGGTCCCGTTGCCTTGATCTCACATTGCGCTTGCCTGGCTCGCTATCTGTCTGACGAGTCGTCGAAAAGGTCCTTGTGAGCGCGTTGAAATTGATCTTCAAAGCGAAGGATCTGAAAACCATTGTCAGCACCGACGACCCAAAGCTCCAGCCGCGCCCCGTTGCCATCCCCTTCGCCGTTCCCATTGCCATTGCCATCGGCTTCGCCGTCGCCGGGATTGCGTATGAAGAAGCGAGGGTAACCAGCCACCCGATCCATCGTTCGATCGGCGATCGGGTTCCATAACAAGGATCCGGGAAGGAAAGCCGTCCGCACGGCGCCTGGCTTCCAGTAAGCAATCTCCTTGGCATGGGAAAGATCGCGAATGTCGAAGACTCGTAGGCCTGCCATTTGAAAGGCGCAAGCGAGCATGCGCGGATTGTTGGGGCGATCGGTAACACATCTTTCCTCGTTGTAGCCAGGAATTGCGCCGCCGACTTCTGGCGGATCATTGAGCATCACAGCGCAATTGGCTGGGTCGCTCACTTCGAGCCTGAGCTTGGCCACGATTGTGGGGTTCATCTCGTCGGTGATGTCGATGATGTTCGGGTAACCGTGCGGGGATGCTCCCCGGGCACATGCGGCCGGCGCACCACCGACACCTCCATTGCCTCCGACCTCGTCCGAGCTGACCAGGTAATGGCGCCCTTTGCTGCTGAATGGGTACATCGGCTCCGCTATCCCTTGGTCGTCCCAGAAGAGCTTGCTGATGATCCGGATCTGCGGATTAGGGCGACGGAACTGATAGTCGCTGACGTCTTCGATCACCAGCCCGTCTGGACCGTCCAACCCAAAGTTGTTGCCGAATGTGCCGGGTTGCCCCGCGTAAAGCCGCGTTCCGTCCGCGTTGAGCCATGCTTCGTGGGGCCTGCCATCGCCCAGGAACTGCCAGGGCGGGAGCTCCTGCGGATTCGACGGGTCGGAGAGGTCCACGATGTACACGTGCTGGCCGATGTTGAAGGAGTTCTGGGTCAGGTAGAACGTCATGCCGTCCGGGGCGAAGTTGCCCTGGTGGCCAATGCTGCCTGGCAGGTTGATGCTGGCCTTCAGAACCGGGTGGCGGCAGTCGTCAGAGATGTCATAAACCGCAAAATTCGGCCCAGCGAATTGGCCGACCGCGAGGAGGCCGCGCTCAGCGTTGACCTTCGGAGTCTCGTGCGGGGCAAGCGCCGCGGCAGTGTCGTTCAAGTACGTGCTCGCCAGTGGGTGCTGCGGGTCCGAGGCATCGATCACCGTCATGCCGAGGTGCTGCTGCAGATTGGTAACTCGGTCCGTTCCAACGTACGCGCAGTTACCGGCGTACGCCGGTCCATCCTGCGAATAATTTCCCTCACCTTGGTACTGCCCAACGAGTTCCAGATTGCAGTTGTAGGCCCGTTCGGAATCGCCGCTGAAACGTTCTTGCGGCGTCGTCTGTCCCTGTAATCCGCTTTCGGTGTGATCCCCAGGCGCACAAATGGCCCTGGGCACCGAGCCGGTCAATGGCCCGGAAACTTCTTTTGCCAACGCGATAGAAGCGCTGAGCAGTAGACCGGGCAGCGCGACGGTTGCAATTGCAAATGCCTTGACCAGCTCCCGTTTGTTCATCGTTCCTCCTCGCCATCGACTTCAAGAACGTCCGATTCATTGATCGTGGTTATCTCCGATGCGGAGGAGACGGCCCACCATCCCGAATGCTCCGTCGGGAGCGGTTCCCGTCAGCTTGCTCGGACAGTTGGGATTGCCGTTGACGGGCAGGCCGAAGGGGCACTCCTGATTGAATCCGACCCAGGGCGTGCCGTCCGGCGCCATCATCATGCCAAAGTAGTCCATTCGGCCCGACAGCGAGGGTCCGCCAATATCCGCGAAGTCCCCGTAAGCGGTGCCTCCCGCAACCGCACCACCCGACAAACCGGGCTGCCCTAGTACGCCGATCTCTGACGGTGTGGCCCCGTACCAGGTTGGTTGAGCGGGCGGGTTCAAGGTTGCGCTCCAAAACAGCGGCTGCCGATCCAGCGCGTTCCAAGTCTCCGTGATGTAGGTGCTCCAGGTCTCCTGCTCGTAACCCGGACAGTTCAGCGAAGGGCCTGAACAAGGGGGTGGGAATGGCCGCCCCGGCGAATTCTTGCTTCCGTAATATGCGATAGCCACTTGACCCGTGGCCCCGGCTACCAGCTGCGGCAATGCTGCCTCGTTCACTCCAGGCGCGGCGATCATCAACGGGCCGCTCCAATGCGACCCACCGTCACGAGAAACCGCAAGGTAAGGCAGGCGGTCGGTGACTCCCACCCAGGCCGCGTACAGATTGCCCCGCTTGTCCCTCCCCAGCGACAGCGCCCCAAAGCCGATCGTGCGGGTGTCGGCCACCAGAGACAGGCGCCAGGTGTTGCCCTCGTCCTGGCTGATCGCGACGTACGGGCGCTGGCACGGTGTAAACGGCAAATAGACCGTACCGTCTGGAGCCACTGCGCCGTAACTGAGATACCCGCCCCCGGCGGAGGGCGGGCTCGGCACGGGGCATTCGGGAGGGAACGGGACGGCAACTGCCGGCTCCCAATTGATGCCGCCATCGAGCGACTTCGTGCAGTGCGTTCCGCAGAAATTATGGTATGCACATGTGAATCCGCCACTCACGCAGGTGTACACGACGTTCGGATAGCCTTGCATCAGATGCTCTAGATCTTTTGTCGGCGGCCCGGTGAAGACATGCGCATCGTCGAACAGCACCGGCAGCGAGGAGGACGAGAACCACGTGTTGCCGCCGTCGTCGCTATGGTCCACGTGGGGCGGCGTCGTGTCTCCAAATGGCGCGCCATTGCTCGAATTCCAGAACACACGTCCGGTCTGACGGTCAATCGCCATGGTCGTATCGTGACCGGTGGCACGGGGCAGCGCCGGGGGCGAAGGATTGATGAACTCCCAACTGGCACCTCGGTCCGTGGAACGGACGAGGGCTCCGATGGGCAGACCCGTCATCTCGTTCACCAACGCGGGCTCGAACAGCACAGCTCCGTCGTTGGTAACGGCGATCGCGACCTCGGACGTGCGAAAGCCGGTCGCCGTCGAACACGGGATCGGGGCCTGTTCATTCTTGTCGGTGCTGGCGATGATGCCCCCCGCGTGGTGGGCGATCGCCGGCCGGTCAGGCGCGCATCCGGGGCCTAAGCCTGCCTGATCTTCGGCAAGCGCATCCGGGCAAGCCATCAGGGCAGTGAACGCGACGGTCAATGCCACGACGACCGGGGTCAGGATCCTATCCATCTCCTCCTCCTTCACGGACGCAGTCACCAACTCAAGAAAGGGATCGGCTCAGGGGGCGTTGTCCTCGTCGGCTGCTGCGCCAGCGCGAACGAGACGACCGACCATGCCCCAGAGCGCATCGGTGGGTGCGCCTGTCAGCGTGGCGGGACAATTGGGATTACCGGCAACGGGCAGGCCCAGTGGACATGCCTGGCCGAAGCCAACCCACGGTGTCGAGTCCGGCGCCATATTGACGCCGTAGTAGTCGATTCGCCCGCCGGCTGCGGGGCCACCCACGGTCGGTTGGCAGCCGCCTTCGAAACCGGGGGGATTGGGAGAAACGAAGTTCTCATCCACTCTGACGACGCCCATTTCCGCCGGCGAGCACCCGTACCAGACCGGCTGGGCCGGGTCGTTCAAAGGCGCGCTCCAGAACAGCGGCTGGTGAGACACAGCGTTCCAGGTCTCGGTGATGTACATGTTCCATTTTTCATTCTCGTACCCGGGACAGCTCAAAACGAGATTCGGGCCCGAGCCCCCGCTGGCGAATCCACACATGGGCGGGAACGGCAAGGAAATGTTGGTACTGCCGTAGTACGCCACCGCGACGTGGCCCGTGCCGTCGGCCAGCAGTTCCGGCAGCGCCGCCTCCTTGACACCGGGTGCGCCGATCATCAACGGCTTGCTCCAATGAGCTCCGCCATCCCGAGAGACCGCGAGGTAGGGCAGGCGGTCGGATCTATCTACGAAGGCGGCGTACAGATTTCCCAGGCGGTCGATGCCAGGCGACACCATGCCCCAGCCGATGATCTCGGTGTCGGCCACGCGAGCCATCTGCCAGGTTGTGCCCTCGTCGTGGCTGATGGCGATGTATGGGCGGTTGCAGGGCCCGACGCCCACGTAGACGGTGCCATCTGCGCCAACCACACCGTTCAGACCGAAGGCGGAGCAGTCATGGGCGGGACCTTGGATGTCCTCCAGTCCGGGCGGGAATGGGATATTCAGTGCCGGGCCCCACGTCATTCCACCGTCCAGTGATTTCTGGCATTTCAGAGGCTTATGGCCCATGCAGGCATACAGGACGTCGGGATAGTCCTGCATCAGCGACCTCAGCTGCGCTGTCGGTGGCCCGGTGAAGATTTGTACGTGGTCAAACCCCAATGGTTCGCCGCCGCGGTACCAGGTTTTGCCGCCGTCGTCGCTGATGTCCAGCCGCGGGATCTGAGTAAAGCCGGGAAGCTCGTAGCCCGGTGACATCCAGAAAATGCGCCCGGTGGCGCGATCAATGGCCATGTTCTGGTCAACCGCGGAGACGCGTGGTGGGTCATCCGGAGACGCGGGAAGCATCAAATCCCAGGTCGCACCTTGATCCGTGGAACGCAGCACTCCGATGGGGAAGCCGGTCTGCAGCCCGGGCTGAAATCCCACGACGGAGCCCGAGTTGGCAACCACCATGCCGATTTCGGAGGTGCGGAAGCCCGTATTCGTGGAGCACGGGATGGGAGCGTTCGCCCGGCCACCAAGCGCCACCTTGATTGCCCCGGCGTGATGGGCGACCGCCGGCCGGTCAGGCGCGCATCCGGGGCCTAAGCCGCCTTCCTCTTCAGCAAAGGCAGCGGTTGAAACCATCAGCGTGAAAAGCGCGAGGAACAATGCCGCGACGATCGGGGTCAGGATTCGCGAGCGAAGTCTCGGCGCCACCATTGAATATCCACTCTGTTGCAGGCCATCCATCTCGTCCTCCTTCACCGGACGCGATTGCTACGCACTTGTGTTATTCACCGGTACCGTTGCCATGAACGCGGACGAGTCGCCCCACAAACCCGAATGCGCCGTCGGAATTGCTCCCAATCAATGTGCTCGGACAGTTGAGATTGCCGGGAACTGGCAGACCGTTAGGGCATTCTTGTACGAAGCCGACCCAGGGGGTATTGTCCTGGGACATTGTGATGCTGAAATAGTCAACTCGGCCGCCGCCGCTCACCTCCGAAGTTGCACCACCTGGCCACTCGTCATTGACCCCGCCAGTAACGCCCGGCGGAGGTTCGGCAATCCGCAATGCCGAAGGCGTAATGCCGTACCACGTCGGCAGAGCAGGATCATTTAATGTCGCGCTCCAGAACAACGGCAGTTCATCGAGCGCGTTGAAGGTCTCGGTGATGTAGGTGTCCCATGTCTCGCTTGAATAAGCCGGGCAGTCTACCGAAGAGCCTTGATTCAAATACCCGAACCCCAAGTCGCCCGTGGGCGAGCCTACTATGCAGGGTGGCGGAAAAGGCAGCGGCGCGGTCTTGCTGCCGTAGTAGCTGACGGCAACCTGGCCTTTTGCTCCGACAGCCAGCTGAGGCAATGCGGTTTCGTGCACACCAGGTGCCGTGATCATCAGCGGCTTACTCCAATGCAAGCCCCTATCACGGGAGGTCGCCATGTAAAGGAGTCGGTCGGTGGCACCGCTCCAACTTGCGTACAGGTTGCCCTGCTTGTCGATCCCAACCCCCAGCTCCCCCCACCCTAGAGTGTGAGTATCGTTCACCAACGACAGTTCCCAGGTGTTGCCCGAGTCATGGCTGATGGCCACGTACGGCCGCTCGCAAGGGGTAAACGGCAAGTAGACGGTTCCATCGTGGCCAACCACGCCGTTCAGACCATATCCACCGATCGGATTGCTTCCTGGTGCTGCACATTCGGGAGGAAACGGCACGCCGACGGGTGTCCCCCATGTCAAGCCGCCATCCAAGGACCTTGAGAGATGTGTGCCACAAGGCGAACCAAACGCTCCGCAAGTGTATCCGCCACTGACGACAACATAGACGACGTTTGGATACCCGTTCAGGAGAGGCTCCACACTCTCGCTCGGTGGCCCACTAAAGATTTGCGTGTGGTCGTAGTTCAAAGGCACCATAGACGACGATGACCACGTCTGGCCGTCATCATCGCTGATATCCAGGTGCTCCCTCAGGACTGCCCCCAGTGAATTACTCCAGAAAACCCGCCCCGTGTCTCGGTCGATCCACATGTTCATGTCGTTGCCGGAAGTCCGCGCCGGTGTGGTCGAGGGGTCGATAAAGTTCCAGCTTTGACCTTCGTCGACAGAACGAAGCACGCCAACCGGCAGGCCGGTAGCTTGCGTCTTCAACGCGGGTTCGAAAAGAACTGTCCCGTTGTTAGTGACGATGACGCTTATCTCGTTCGTGCGATACCCGGTGGCCGTAGCACACGGAATAGGCGCACTTTGATCGTCGACGCGGTTGGCCAACGCTCCACCCGCGTGATGTGGAACTGCGGGGCGTTCCGGGGCGCACCCGGGTCCCAAATCAGTTTTTCCATCTTTTGCGAAGGTCGGAGCAATGGTCCCCACGATAACAATCAGGGATATGCGGTGAACTATCGTAAGCACGACGCGCGATACAGGTGCCTTATTAGCGAGCATCGAGGCTCTCCTTTGAGGGAAGTTGTCCTGTTGAGTAGGCCCCCGGTTCAGTGATCATGGGCTGGGCGCACGAGACGCCCCACCATCCCGAACAGCCCGTCGTTGGGGTTCCCGGTCAGGGTGCTCGGACAATTGGGATTACCGGGGACGGGCGAGCCGTTGGGGCACTCCTGCGCGAAACCGACCCATGGCGTACCGTCGGGAGCCATGGTCGCGCCAAAATAGTCCAGCCTGCCCTGCAGGCCATTGCCGTTGGTCGCTTTGTCGCCGTCCACGAAAGCGGTTTCGTCAATTCTGAGGGACGACGGTGAGGCGCCGTACCAGGTCGAATGGGCCGGGTCGTTCAGCGTCGCACTCCAGAACAAGGGGTTGCCATCCAGCGCGTCGAAGGTCTCGGTTACATAGGTGTCCCAGGTCTCATTCTGGTAACCCGCGCAGAGCAATGAAAATTGGCCACAAGGCGTCGGAAACGGCAGCGGCGCGTTTTTGCTCCCGTAATAAGTGACGACCACCTGGCCTTTCGCTCCCGCAAGCACAAGAGGTTCGGCGGCCTCGTTCACGCCGGGCGCGCCGATCATCATCGGCGCACTCCAGTGCAATCCATGGTCACGAGAGATCGACAGATAGGGCAGCCGATCGACAGAACTTGTCCAGGCGGCATAGAGGTTTTCATGCTTATCCATACCAAGGCTCAGTTGTCCCCAGCCAGTGGTCTGGATGTCGGCCACCTTCACCACCTGCCAGGTCTGACCCTCATCCTGGCTGATATCGATGATCGGTTCCTCGCAGGGCGTGAAGGGCACGTATATCGCACCGTCTCGGCCGACCACGCCGTTCAGACCGTAGCCGCCGGTCGGCAATACTCCCGGAGCGGGGCAGTCAGAAGGGTATGCGAGCGCGACTGAAGGTTCCCAAGTAGAGCCCCCATCCAGCGATCTCGTGATGTGCGCGCCGCAGAAATCATATTTCGCGCAGGGGAACCCGCCACTCGTCACGACATACACGACGTTCGGGTAGCCGCGCATCAGAGGCTCCAGCTTCTCCGGCGGCGGCCCACTAAAGATTTGTGTATGGTCAAAATAGAACGCGGGAAGCGCAGCCGTCCGCACCCAGGTCTGCCCATCGTCATCGCTGTGGTCCACGCGTTGCGTGGTCGCCGGCCCAATCGGTTCTACCAGGTCATTGCTCCAGAACACCCGCCCGGTCTCTCTGTCAACCCACAGATTCATGTCGATAGCGGTGCTGCGATCCGGGCTGACCGAAGGTTTGATGAAGTCCCACGTGGCGCCTTGAGTGACAGAGCGAAGGACACCGATTGGCAGACCGGTCGCGTTGTTCACAGCACATTGTCCGTTACAACTATCGGTCTCGATTGCGGGCTGGAACAGGACAGTTCCCTTGTTGGTGACGACGATGGATGCCTCCGACGTGCGAAAGCCGGTCGCCGTCGAACACGGGATCGGGGCCTCTTCATCCGTGCCCGCCAGGACGCCGCCAGCGTGATGGGCGATTGCGGGCCGATCTGGCGCGCATCCGGGTCCTAAGTCGTCTTTGGCGAAGGCGCTGGGGGTAGTCGCGGGGGTAGTAACGGCCAACGCTGCCGCAAGGACAATGAGGAACGAGCGCCAAAGGCTGAGTTGAATTGTCGGTGAAGTAGCCCGCTTATTGTTAAGTGCAAGCATTATGGCTTCTCCTCTTTGTCAGTCGCCGCCGCTGAAACTCAGGCGGCTCGACTAAGTAGAGCATCGTAGCGGTGCCATGGTTGCGCACGACGATGGCTATCTCGGACGAACGAAAGCCCGTACTTGTTGAAAACTTCGGGATACGTTCTTTTGACCTTCAGATCCGGTTGCCGATAAGAGTCCTATTTCGAAGTGCAGTCAACTAGACGAAAGTAGAGCGCGAGTTTGGTTGAGCGCGACTTTCGGTTCCGTCGACGGCACTGTTCGACTTCGTGGATCCGACGGTAATCTCGCTCCCTAAATTAGAACGCAAGAATTCGTAAGTCGCACAATTGCGAATGCGCCTGTGGCGACACGGACCTACACTTTTGGGTTAACCTGAAGATCGTCGGACTTTGCCTCGGGGTCGCTTCGCTCTCACGCGTGGGGTGGCAAAATTGCTGCATAAGGGGCCGCCTGTGTAAGTGCCGCATTCGTTTGCGTCGCAGCAAAGTGGCGTGGCACCAATGGTTAATGCTTACCAAATCGCCGTACCGCAGTGCCCATCTCCCCAATACAGTCATCTGGTTAGAGTCGCATGAGGAGTAATTCGTCATTCGTCCGGGTCGACGGCCACACGGGGAAAAGGGGCAAATTCGTCACCCAGGTCGCGACGCCTGGAACCCTCCGGTGGGGTGGCGTTGCGCTGGAAGAATGGTCGGGGCCCGCCGGCGAAATTGCCGAGGGTCATGCGGTAAAGCACATCGTGGCGCTGCACATGAGCGAGCCGATGCGGCTGGAGCAGTATTGGCCGGGGCGGCACGGGAAGGTTGAGGGACTGCTGGTGCCGGGCAGCTTGGGCATCGTGCCCGCGCAAATGCCGAACGCTGGCAATTGGAATCGTGCCTATAGAGCCATCGTGCTCGAAATCGCGCCCGAGCTGCTGACCTCGATCGCCGGCGGCGCCTCACGTGGTCAGATCGAGCTGCGCCCCGCGGTGGCCGTTACGGATCCAGTCATCTCGAGTCTGGCGGTTGCGTTGCGTGACGACGCTGCCGAAGGTTGTCCGTCCGGAGCCGTGTACGGAGAAAGTCTCGCAATCGCCTTAGCAGCGCGACTCGTAAAACATCATGGCGAAGTCCCAGGGGCCTCGCCGCTGCACATCTCGCGCGGAGCGTTGCCACAGCGAGCGCTCGCGATGGTAGTTGAATACGTGAACAATAACTTGCGGGAAGAAATCAGCGTCTTGCAACTCGCGAGTCTGGTTCAGATGGATCCTTATCAGTTTACCCGGTCGTTCAAGCGGGCCGTTGGAATCTCGCCTCATCGATATATCGTCGAACGCCGCATCGAGTTCGCGAAGGTCATCCTGCGCACGTCTGAGCTGCCGCTGTCGTACCTGGCGCTCGAGGCGGGCTTCGCCACGCCGAACCACTTCTCCGCGGTCTTTCGACACGTCGTGGGAATCCCTCCAAGTTTGTATCGCAGGTCGTTCGTTCGGCGTGGCTGTTGCTGAGGCATGCTGCGGGCTCACGCGCACCGGGTCCGGTTCAATTCCGGCAGCGTTCGAGCTCTACTTTGGTCCAATTGACTCGACCCCGAAAGAGATCTTTTATCCTCAGTAAGAACGAAAATCAGAATAACGGCTGCCCCAGGGAGGGGGGAGTTTCGAATGCCCGATTCTTGCTTGAGGATATGCCTTGCCACGCTCCTCGCAGCAGCGTCGGCCATTGCGCACGCCGAAGATGCCGAGCCAGCAGGCGTGCTCGAAGTGACCGCAACGCGCGTCCCGGAACCGGTCGACCGGGTTCCCGCCGACATCTCCATTGTCTCCGGCAAGGAACTGCGGGCCCGGGATGCGTGGGACATGGCCACCTCGTTGAGCCTCGTGCCCGGTGTCGAGGCGCCGCCAGGTGGGGACGCCGGGCCGTCAAGCGCCGTGCCTTCGTTCTGGGGGTTGCATGAATTCGACGCGTTCCTGTTGGTCGTGGACGAGGTCCCCTGGGGAGGTGCCTTCAACCCGGCCATCACGACGCTGGATTTCAACGACGTCGAGCGCATCGAGGTACTGAAGGGCGCCGCGCCCGTCATGTACGGTGCGACCTCGTTCGTCGGCGTCGTGCATGCTCTGCACTACCCGGCCGGCGAAGCCGCCAATGCGATCGACCTGGCGGGCGGCAGTCACGGCTCGGCGCGCGGATCGGCCTCGTTCGTGTTGCCCCAGTGGGGCGACTATCGGCAGTCGCTTGCCGTCGATGGGCAAAGCCTGGGCTTTGCCGACGAGCGCGAAGACGTCTCGAACGGGCGGCTCCTTTATCGCGGCGCACTCGATCTGGGCACAGGCAAGCTGCGCGTAGACACTGACCTGACCTTTGTGCGCGACGTGCCTCCCAGTCCGATCATCCGCGCCGGTACAGCGCTCACGACGCTCACGCCGATCAACGCCAATTTCAATCCGGCGGATGGCAAAATCGACGAGGACAGATATCACCTCGCGGTCGGCTATTCCCGGCCGACCGCATGGGGCACTTGGGACACGCTCGTTTCCTTCGCACACTCCGAAATTACCGACATCCGCGCCTTTCTTCATCCGGACCTGAGCGGTACGGCCGACACCCAGCATCAGCATCGACAGATTGATGACGACTACTTCGACAGCCACCTCACCCATCGCCTGTTTCGCGACGCGGAACTTGTGGCGGGTGCCGACCTGCTCTACGGGCTTGGCCGCCAGACGACGCTGAACGGCAACGGTGCCTACACCGTGCCGCTGGACGGCTCCGTGCTGCCGCCGCCCACGTCGCAATTGCCGGTCAACGAAATTGGAACCGTGCACGACCGGCGCACTTTTGTGGGGCAGTACGCGCAGCTCGACTGGAAGCCGGATGCGCAGTGGGATGTGATCGGAGGAATTCGCCTCAATGAGACTTACGAGACGAAACATTCGAGCGATCTCACACTTCCTCCGCCGCAATTTCTGTCCGCAAGTGCGGACAAGACCGTGACCAGGCTCACCGAAACAATCGGCACCAGCTACCGCGCGTGGGCGGCCAACGACGAAGAAGCCGTGCTCTATGCGGACTATCGTAACGCCTTCAAACCAGCGGCGATCGATTTCGGGCCGGACTACACACCCAATGTCCTGCTTCCCGAGACCGCTCAGAGCTATGAAGCCGGATTGAAGGGCGTGCTCGATGGGGGCCAACTGACCTACCAGGTCGAGTTCTTTTTTCAGAACTTTCACAATCTGGTGGTTAGAACGAGCTCCGGGGAGTTGGCGAACGCCGCGAAGGAGCGACTGAAAGGTGCCGAGTTCGAAGCGCGCTACCAGGTAACAACGAATCTCGCAATTGCCGGTAATTTTTCCTATCACGACGCACGCTTCGAGCAATATTTGTTCTTCGACGGCACCTCCAATGTCGACGTCGCAGGCAAGCAATTACCGTTGTCACCGCATTGGCTGGCGTCGGGAGGCATCCTCTATACGCCGTCAAAGGGTTTCAATTCGACGCTCGTCGCCGGATATGTGGGTCGGCGCTATCTCGATGAAGAAAACACCGCGCCGGTGGGCGGCTACACGACGTTCGACGCGACGCTTGGCTACCGCTTTGGTCGCTACCTGGTATCGGTCGAAGGAAGCAACCTGACGGACCAGCGACCGCCCGTTACGTCGAGTGAATTTGGCAGTCAGTCGTTCTATCTGCTGCCTGGGCGCACGCTATGGCTGCGCCTGGGTTACAGAGTGTGACGGTCAGGCTCCGGGACTCAATCTCGTTCAAGAACCCCCCGGCAGAGCCGGGGGGTTCTTCGCGAGCTAGTCGTTGCCATCGCCACTGTCGTCGCCCTTCGAACCGACAAGGCGTCCAGCGATCGCGAAAAACTTGCCTGTCGGCGCTCCTATCCGATCGACCGGTGTTCCCACAAATGTACTCGGGCAATTGGGATTCCCGGGCACACCAAGGCAGTCTTGCTGAAAGCCGACCCACGGGGTGTCGTTTCGATCCATGACCATTGCGAAGTAGTCCTGCGCGCCCCAGCAGCCGCGCGTGTACCCACCGCCGCTAAAGAACGGAAGACTTTCGTCAAGTCTAATCACACCCGTGGACGAGGGCGTACACCCATAACTTGACGGTATGGCAGGATCGTTAATGGATGCGCTCCAGAATAACGGCTGCCTGCTCAAGGCATCGAAGCTCTCGGTGATGTAGGTGTTCCAAGTCTCGTTCTGATAAGCGGGGCAGGTATTTGTAGCCCCTGGGCACTTGGGTGGAAACGGTGCCCCGGGAGAATTCTCGCTTCCATAGTACCCAACTGCAACTTGCCCGCGTTTTCCGGCCACCACCTTGGGTAGGGCGGCCTCATTGACCCCGGGAGCCCCGATCATCATCGGCGTGCTCCAAGTGGCGCCACCGTCGCGGGAAACCGCCAGATAGGGCAGTCGGTCGGAAGCTGCGACCCAGGCGGAATAGAGATTCCCCGCCCTGTCGATGGCGACGCCCGCCATCCCGTAGCCGATCGTTTCGACATTGGCAACTTGGACCGTTTGCCAGCTTTGGGCTTCGTCGCGACTGATTGCGACGTAAGGACGATTGCATGGGGTGTAGCCAAAATATACGGTGCCGTCCTCGCCGACTACGCCGTTCAGGCCGAACGCTGAACAGTCATTCAAAGCGCCTTGTATGGGTGCGAGCTCCGCCGGAAACGGCAGGCCGACCGTTGGCCCCCAAGTAAGTCCGCCATCGTACGAGGCCTGACACCGCTGAGGCTTATGTGCGCCGCAGTTGTAGAGTACGTTGGGATAGCCCTTCATCTTCCCTTTTGACGTGTTCGTGGGCGGTCCCGCAAAGATCTTCATACTGTCCGCATGACCGGAGGGAGGTTGCATGGTCGGGTTACCTCCGGCAGACCAGGTCTTGCCATCGTCGTCGCTGAACCACATTCCCGACGTTTCAGAAATGCTGGGATCGAAATATCCCGGCGTGATCCAGAACGCCCTCCCAGTACCTCGGTCAAGCCCAACGTTGCCGTCGAATACATCCAGGCGTGCCGGGCTGTTGGGCGGCACAATAGAACTCCACGTAGAACCCTGGTCGCCAGATCGAATGAGTCCGATCGGGCTGCCAGCTTCGGGGAAGGCGGGCCCGATGAGGATCGTTCCAGCGTTGGTCACCGCGAGACCCATCTCATTGGTGCGCCAGCCCGTGGGAGTAACGCAGGGGATCGGGGCTCGCTTTGCCTGACCGAGGGGAAGCGTTACAACAAGGCCCCCGGCGTGGTGAGGAACTGCCGAACGATCGGGCGCACATCCGGCGTCGGCCGCCGCAAAACAAGCGGGCGATAGGGTCAAAATTGCTACCGTTAGAGACCCGGAGAAGACCCAACTCTTTTTACGGATCATTTCGTTCTCCTTGGAACTTGCCCCGTGAAAATAATATGAGACCCTCACGGGAAGTCAATTCGACGAAAGTCCACTAAAGAGTCCTGCTAAACCAAGCTGAAGCGCGAGTCCGGTTGAGCACGGCTTTCGGTTCTTCACGAATTCGTAAGTCGCACAATTGCGAATGTGGTGGTGACGAAAGGGACCTAAACTAATCGGTTACACTAAAAACCTTCGCGTACGACAGCAACGGGTGGCCGCTTGCGACCGGCTGAAGCCGGCCCTGAGCATCCGTGATCTGCATCCTCTGCAACCACTGCTCGAACTCCGGCGCGCGCTTCAGGCCCAGCAGCTTGCGAAGATACAGCGCGTCGTGAAACGATGTGCTCTGGTAGTTCAGCATCACGTCATCGGCCCCCGGCACCCCCATGATGTAGGTCACCCCGGCGCAGCCGAGCAAGGTGAGCAGCGTGTCCATGTCGTCCTGATCGGCCTCGGCGTGGTTCGTGTAGCACACATCGCACCCCAGCGGCAGGCCCAGGAGCTTGCCGCAGAAGTGGTCCTCCAGCCCGGCCCGGATGATCTGCTTGCCGTCGTACAGGTACTCGGGGCCGATGAAGCCGACCACGGTGTTGATCAGCAGCGGCGCGAAGGCGCGGGCCACCCCATAGGCGCGCGCCTCGCACGTCTGCTGGTCCACGCCGAAATTGGCCTGCGCGGACAGCGCCGAGCCCTGCCCCGTTTCGAAGTACATCACGTTGTCGCCCAGCGGCCCGCGTGCGAGCGACTGCGCCGCCGCGCGCGCCTGCGCCAGCAGGGCGAGCGTCACGCCGAAGCTCGCGTTGGCCTTTTCCGTTCCGGCGATCGACTGGAACACCAGGTCCACGGGCGCGCCCTTTTCGATCGCATCGATCGTGTGCGTCACGTGCGTGAGCACGCAGGATTGGGTCGGTACCGCAAAGCGCGTGATCACCTCGTCGGTGAGCTTGAGCAGGTCGATCAGCGCGGGCAGGCTGTCGGACACCGGGTTGATCCCGATCACCGCGTCGCCCGCTCCGTACAGCAGCCCGTCCAGGATCGAGGCGGCAATGCCGGCCGCGCTGTCGGTCGGGTGGTTCGGCTGCAGCCGCACCGCCATTGTGCCGGGCAGTCCGATCGTGTTGCGAAAGCGCGTGACCACGCGGCACTTGGCCGCGGCGATCACCAGGTCCTGGTTGCGCATCAGCTTGCTCACCGCCGCGGCCATCTCCGGCGTAATGCCGGGCCGGATGCGCGACAGTGCCTCGGCGTCGGCCGCATCCGACAGCAGCCAGTTGCGAAACTCGCCCACCGTCAGGTGTGACAGCGGTGCGAAGGCTGCCGCGTCGTGCGTGTCGACGATCAGGCGCGTGACCTCGTCGCTTTCGTACGGGATCAGGCATTCCTGAAGAAAGCTCTTCAGCGGGAGCTCGGCCAGGCACATCCGGGCCGCCATCCGCTCGGCGTGGCTGCGGGCCGCAACGCCCGCCAGGTAGTCCCCCGAGCGGGCCGCGGTGGCCTTGGCCATCAGGTCCCTCAGATCGCTGAACGTCCAGACCTGGCCGCCGACGGTGTGACGAAATGACATGCGGGCCCCCGTAAGCTGCACCGATAGGGTGTCACCGATTCCGGTCAAATCCCAATCGCATCATGCCCGAACGGGTAACGGCCGGCCGAGCGGTGGCGCGTTTCAAACTGTTGCACTTGCGCTGTACACCGGCAGGCTTTGCTCCGCGTTGGCGATTGGGCGTGTCCGGGCCCAACGCGTTTCGCACCGCTGCGCCGCGGAACGCGACGTTACGCGATGTTTACGATGCAGGGATTTACTGCAATGACAGATCCGCTGACCCGTACCGTAACGAGGCTGCTGGCGGCGATGGCCGTGATCGGCGTCGCACCGGGCTGTTCATCGACCCCGCCGGCTCCGCCGGTCCCGCCCAGGCCTGAAGCCGTCGCACCACAAGCCGCAGTCTTTCCGCTGGCGAAGCTGGACCAGTACGCGCTGGTCGACCGGATCACCTGGGGTGCCACCAGCTCCTCGCTGAAACAGATCCACTCCGAAGGCACGCAGCGCTGGCTGGAGCAGCAACTGCATCCGCGGCCGGATCCGGCGCTGCCGCCGGCGGTGGCGCAGCAGATCGCGACCCTGTCGATCCAGACCGTCTCGATGTCGCCGCGGGTGATCACGGTGGCCCAACGTCACAAGGACATCGACAAGATCGCCGACGAGGACCAGCGCAAGTCGGCGAACAAGGACCTGAACGAGGAGCTCAACGGCGTGGGCCGCGAAGTGGCCACCCGGATGCTGCTGCGTGCCCTTTACTCGCCCAACCAGCTTCAGGAGCAGATGACCTGGTTCTGGTTCAACCACTTCAACGTGTTCCAGAACAAGCACGACGAGCGCCTGATGATGGCCGATTACGAGCAGGCACTGCGCGATCACGCGCTGGGGCGCTTCCGCGATCTGCTGGGTGCCGTCGTGCACCATCCCGCGATGCTGGTCTACCTGGACAACGCGCAAAACGCGGTCGATCACATCAACGAGAACTACGCGCGCGAGCTGATGGAGCTGCACACCCTGGGCGTCGACGCCGGCTACACGCAGCGCGACGTGCAGGAGCTGGCGCGCGTGCTCACCGGATTCGGCGTGGACCGGCGCGATCCGGCCACCACCCCGCCGCCCAAGTTCGCCCGGCCCGATCGGGCCGCGCAGTACACACGCCAGGGCCTGTACGAATTCAACCCGCACCGGCACGACTACGGCGACAAGCAGGTGCTGGGCGTCACGATCCACGGCTCGGGCCCGGCCGAGCTCGAGCAGGTGCTGGATCTGCTCAGCCGCGACCCGTCCACGGCCCACCACATCAGCTTGAAGCTCGCGATGTTCTTCGTATCGGACGATCCGCCCGCCTCGCTGGTGGATCGGATGGCCGCCCGTTTTGCACGGACCGACGGCGACATCGCCGCGGTGCTGCGCGCGATGTTCGAGTCGCCCGAGTTTGCCGCCTCGCTGCGGACCCGCTACAAGGATCCGGTCCACTACGTGGTGTCGGCCGTGCGCGCCGCCTACGACGACAAGCCCATCCTGAACGCCCGCCCGATGATCAACTGGCTCAACCGCCTGGGCGAGGGTCCCTACAACCGCCAGACCCCCGACGGCTACCCGCTGAACGAGGCGTCCTGGGCCGGACCGGGCCAGCTCACCACGCGCTTCGAGATCGCCAAAGCGATCGGCTCGGGGTCGGCGGGCCTTTTCAAGACGGACGATGCGAACCCGACCGAGCGGCCCGCGTTCCCGCAGCTTTCCAACGCGCTGTACTTCGAGGCGATCCAGCCCAAGCTCGCCGCCACCACGCGCCAGGCACTCGATCAGGCCACGTCCCCGCAGGAGTGGAACATGCTGCTGCTGAGCGCGCCGGAGTTCATGGTGCGGTAGAGGCAGGGTTGTTCGCCATGACCTCCCTCACCCTGTCCGGCCGGGCTGATTGTTAACACTTTAGACCGGTCTGATGGTTAACACTTTTTCTTCACTGAGCAGGGGGTGCGGGGGGCGCAGCCCCCCGCGCTCCTTG
>Ga0210401_10000314_pt1 | contig 59944 bp, 52 predicted proteins | sample IncBWH32MmetaG_FD_150866 | JGI IMG/M metagenome (GOLD analysis project Ga0210401, IMG submission 150866) | Forest soil microbial communities from Barre Woods Harvard Forest LTER site, Petersham, Massachusetts, United States - Inc-BW-H-32-M | ecosystem: Environmental > Terrestrial > Soil >...
GGCCAGCGAGGCTGCGAACCCCGCTTCTTGGATATGGCGCCCCTCATTTGAGCGCCAAAGGGACTTCAACCCTCCTGAACAACGCGCTGCTCAGCGCGCACTTCCGCTTTGCCGACAATCGGAGAACTACTCCATTTTATGGACAGAAGCGCGTTTGTCGGTACTAATCCGACGGACGACAGATAATTTCCGAGTTGCCCGTCATCCGCTCAGAACCGCAACAATTCCGGTAAGCGGATTTCGACGGCGCTTGGCGGAGCCATTGCATAGACCGGCGCGTGATGTCTGGTATTGGTCAAACGAAGAAGGCATTCACCATTTCGACGTCCGAAAGATAGGTGTTTATTGCGCATATTTTTCCATTTCGGAGGAGACAAACCGTCGCGAGATGCTCGTCGAGGATCTGGTTTCCATTCTTGGCAGTATTGTGCAGCGACAACGCTAGGTCATGTTGACCGATTAGAATGTGTTTTAGGGTAAATGTCAGTCCATAGCTGACAATTCGCTGAGCGCGGGCAATCACTGCATCTACGCCGCTTGCCTCGCCGGAAATCAGGCTTGTTCCCGGCAAGCTCCAGACTATATCTTCAGTCATGATGGACCGGAGCAAACTCCAATCCCGGCTTCGTAATCCCGCAAGAAACTGCTGCGCGATACCTTTCTTATCCGCGTCGGTAACCATGTACGCTCCTTTGCGCTACGCCTCCGCATACTTACAACTTTACCTCCCCTACCGGGCGGTCGCAGGGAGAAACTGCCTCATCGCGAACGCGATCTCCTCGACGCGCGTTTCCAGCGCGAAGTGTCGCGTATCTAGGATACTGAACAGTCGCGTTTGGGTTGTCCCGCGATAAGCCTCTGGACGTGCGGGAACAAGGGAACTCTCGAAGAGTCTCCACCGGAAGAGCTTGGTGACCAATTCGAAGTGAATGTGTTCGGGCGGTGGCCATGATCAAAGCCGTCCGCCGTTCATGCGGAAGCGGAGGAAGGGCCGCATCATCAGTGTGATGTCGATGGGCGGGCTGATGACGAGGCCGGGGGCTGTCTTGCTACCACGGCAGCAGATTCGCGTTGGAGGGAATTTCATCTTCGCTCGGCAGAGAGGTGAAGAGCTTCGGAATCTGCGTGACCGCATTGGAGCCCGGTTTGTTTCGAACCGACTGGGCGGGCCGCTCGATGGTGCGTTCGGAGCGGTGGATTTCGGACTAGAGAGAACGACTGATATGCGTGCAATAAGAGCGGAGCAATTCAGTGCGACGGAGCGCTTCGAGTGACGGCGCTGCGTGAATAGGCATCGAATACTGGGATTAGGATTGGCCTATGAGATCGGGTGATGCTTTCGGACTAGCATATTGGATATGTGCTGGATTCACACTTTTCAGCGCGATCGTGAGCGGAGGCTTTTCGCTGCTGTCGCTGGGCATGACTGGCGGAAATGAATACGCACTATATGCGGCTTCGCGTAGTGTCGGATTACCGTTGGCGGTGATTTATGCAATGGCACTGCGCTCGCACGGCGGCACGGCAACGCTTGCTGTAGCGATGACCCTGGTGCAATTATTCGACGGAATCGTTGGGTTGCATCTCCACAATCCCGGCCGGACGTACGGCCCTATGGTATTTGCTGCAATCAACTTCGGGCTACTTGTGCGGATGAACCGCACCGCAGAGATCCGAAATTCAGGATCGCACCAGTGAGTGGTGCTCCCGTTTTCGATGACGACTAGGGCGTTTCACAGGACTAATGTTGAGTTTGGTAAACATTGGTCGCTGAGCGCATTGGCCTGAAGGCAACAGATAAGCCAAGGGTCACTTAGCCGGAAATGCAACTATTCGGCCAAGCGACGAGAAGCCCGTTCTAACGAAGCCTCTGCCGCCAGCCTTAGCTATATCTCGCGCATAACGATCATCAAAACTTCAACTTCTTATTTCGACTGCGCTAGCCCCGCAATAACTGCGGCAACTTTTTCGAGTATCTGATTCCAGCCCTCGAGTTGCCCGCTGTTTTTTGCGTCTTCCATGGTTTCATTTCCAATCATGGTCAGTTTCGTCTGGCCGTTTCCAAAATCCTCAAAAATAACCACGTCGCGCGCGTCATCTATGGCCTCATGTTCTATTCCATAGTGCGCAGGCTCAACCTTGTTTCCCTCCGAGTCGGAAAAGTACAGGGAGTAAACGATCTTCTCGTGCAGAACAATCTCGTGGTACTCCCCGCCATTCCAGAACTCCTGCCCATCCGGCGATTTCATGCAGCAGAGAAATTTTCCTCCCACGCGAAAATCAATCTTACAAAAAGGCGCAGTAAAACCCTTTGGCCCCCACCACTGCATCACATATTGCGGGTCTGTCCACGCCTTCCAAACCAATGCGCGTGAAGCATCAAAAACTCGGGTGACCACCATCCGCTCTTTCTCGTTAACCGTGTTTTTTGTCATCTCTGACCTCCGCTTTCTTCATTTGATTCACAACCACATCCAACTTGTCGAAACTCTCTTCCCAGAATCGGCGATAGCTAATCGCCCAGTCGCTGACTGTCTTTATCGCCTGTGGCCTAAGCGTGCACATGCTCTCTCTTCCACGCTTCGTCTTGATCACAATCCGCGCCCGCACCAGGTAGGCAATATGTTTTGAAATCATCTGCTGCGAGAGTGCAAACGGTTCCGTCAATCCATGCACAGAGGCAGGCCCATGGGAGAGTCGTTCGATCATCGCCCGGCGGGTTGGATCAGATAGAGCCGCAAATGTCGTATCTAACTTATCCACAACCATATGGTAGTGAATTATCCGTCGATGTCAAGTGTGGATTTTGGAGCTCCCGATTTCTGTTTCCTGATCTCTGAACCCTGACACCTGCGCTAATTTATGCTTCCCCATGCGCCGCGTATCGCACTGGGTGCATGGTTTAACAAATAGGTTTCCTTGAGCAATTACTCGTTAACCCGACGATTAGAGTGCCACCGCAACCTGCGCAGGAGCGCGAGCCGTCACGGCGGAGGCCCTGGCGTCAGGGGCCGGGGGATACGGATTGCCGTTGGAACCTGTTCTCGATGTATTGCCGGCCCGTTGTGCAAGTGATCTTTGCCAATTGGCTCGCTACGACCTCAGCGATGAGTGGTAAATCGCCAATCCACTCATCGAGGAGATTAGTATCGGGAAGTCGGCTCGTAGAAAGTGATCTCCGAGCCTGGCATCCACTTTGAACGGATTACGGTAACAGGAAATTCCGAGTCATAATTCCGGTTGTGAGAAGTCGCGGTCGACTGATAGTGATGCCGACCGGAATCCATTCGGCCCTACACCCCGTTTCCGTTGCACGACTCCATTTCTCCGACGTCAGGGCGCGAGCGCCTCAAGAGTTTTTCAAAAGGAATACCAGGGTAAAACCAACCGCGGCCAACCCGTCTGAAAGCTCGAAGACCATTGTTTTTATTGGGAATTTGGTGGACGTGACCGGGATCGAACCGGTGACCCCCTGCTTGCAAAGCAAGTTGGGTGAAAACACTAAATGCTTTGTCTGGTGTCGCTTACACGGAAAACCAGCAAGATTTCCGCTCTTTCGAATGTCCCGAAGTTGTACCGAGCGCAGTCGCGAAAGGAATTCGATCAGGAAATGGAAGATACTCGAACGCCGGACGAATCCCACCGTATTCGTCCCTGATGGTTTGGATCAATCGGACTTTGGGGCCCTGAAGACAGGCGGCGCGCTTGTGCCTGCGGAACGGGTCGTAGTTCACATGATCCCCTTTGGCTGCATGCCGGATGGAATTATTTGGTTCGCTCGTAAGATTCCATTTACTTCGGCCTTCCCCGAAATCGGGGCGGGGCGGCTCCTGCATTAGTCTTTTTGAGCCGCCGAACCATTTTGTCCGGCAAATGGTTGTTCCGGGAGGTGCGGTGATGCCTGCCGACAATCCGGTCGTGATGTGTTCCAAACACGCGACGCGGTTTTGCAAGGTCAACGAGGAGGTCGATAACGACGGCACGCAAACCCTGGTCGAGCAGTATTGGGCTGTGCGGACTGCGGGTGCCAGGTTGAGATCACCCTGGTGATGCCGAACCCGCAGCCGAACTAATCCCGGCCGCGATGCCAGTACCACCCACGGGGCCGTCCTTCGGGGCGGCCCTTTGTGTTTGCCGTTTCGCGTCTTCGCTTGCTTTTCTATCTAGCGCGTGCGTGCTATTTTGGACTAACTGGGGCGGTTCTTATCCCAAGGCAAGAAAGGCGCTGTAGCACCCGGCGACGAAGTGCGAGCGGTAGTGGCATGAGCAAACAGCAGTCACACGATCACCATTATGTCCCGCAGTGGTACCAGCGGCGGTTTCTGAAAGCCGGCCAGTCTACGTATCATTATCTCGATCTGCACCCGGATGTGGTCGAACACAACGGCGTCAAACACCCGCGCAGAGCCCTATTGCCCTGGGGACCCAAACGTTGCTTCTACAAAGAGGATTTATACACCGTCAAGCTCGGTGGCTGGAGCACCGACGAGATCGAGACCAAGTTTTTCGGTGACATCGACTCACGTGGCCGGGATGCGGTCAACACGTTTGCTGAATACAAGGGTTACTGCGACGAACTTCACGAAGCCTATCCCGCCTTAATGCGCTACATGGATGCGCAGCGTTTCCGAACGCCAAAGGGACTGGACTGGCTTGCTCTGATGACGAGGGGCGGTAACAGCAACCAGCGGCTCTTATTTCTACAAACTGTCTTTGGATTTCACGCTACGATGTGGATGGAAGGCGTCTGGGAGGTCGTGCGGGCGGACAATACCGAGACCAAGTTCATCGTTTCCGATGAGCCAGTAACCTTTTTCAATCGCACTGCATTTCCAAACGAGATCAGCTATCCACGCGACACCATGCTGGATCAGGTCGGCACGCGTACGATCTTCCCGCTGAGCCTGAACGCTTGCCTTATCATCAGCCATGTGCAGTTCACCCGAAATCCTTGGGCGAAGCCGTCGGAACTGCGGGTTAACGCCAGAAAATTTCAGCAAACGATTCGGCCCATGCTGGAGACTCAGTTCGCGCGGCAGCTAGAGGAGGATGAGGTGCTCCGCATCAACTATATTTTGAAGCGGCGTGCCACGCGATACATTGCGGCCGCCGAAGAGGAATGGCTCTATCCAGAGCGCCGGGTCTCGCGTAAGGAATGGGCCAAGTTGGACGAGGATTGGTTCTTGCTCCCGCATCTCTACAAGGTTCCGTTTTCTCGCGGAATCATGGTCGGATACGAAGGCGGTGGCACATTTGCCGTGGACGAATACGGGAACCGTCCTGGCAATCCGAACTACGAGGACGAAGCGCGGCACAACAGAGAATGGATATCATCTCAGCGCGCAAAGCTGGAGTGGGCAAAGAAACGGCGGGGTAAGTCTGTCGCCCACGTTGACGAACTTCGGCACGATCGAGTCTACGACAAGATTTTGGCCGGGGACCAAGCAGAGTTGGACGAGTACGGCGCTGTTGACGTGCAATCCGGCTAATGCCCCAGTCTCGAAGTATCTGAGGTGGTAAGATTCTGGCGATGGTGTTCCCTTTTCGTTGGACTTGGTTGCCTAAGCTTGGGACTGTAAGCGTTCGGGCTGGCGCCATTCTGTGTTCGATCGCTCTGTTATATCTCGCTGTCGGGTCCCTGATGTTTCCCGAATGGTTCTACACGCTGTTGTGGCAGCGGCAATACGCTAGTTCTGCGTAGTCGCGTAATGAGGTTGTTGATTCGTTTGTGCAGTGTCCAGAGCTAAAGCGGCTAACTTGAGACTATCCGCTATTTGTGTTGCATATTCTCAGGTGCGCGCCGCCTATCTAGAGGCAGAACTCGAAACCGCCACTGGATAGGGACCGACGTCGGCAGGAAACACGTTTCGCTATCGCAAGCTTGGTACTCGAGCTTTCCCTGAATCGTGAACGTTTTTCCGTCCGGCTCAAGCGACAACGCGAAATCTGCTGCTGAACTCACTGTCACATCCTGACTGATACGGAAACTCCGTTCGAACACCGCCACGCGCTCCTGGATCGCGGGTAGATAAAGAATCTTCGCGGAGGGATAAATCACCGATCTAAGCTCGAACTCAGGCTGCGGATCGATCACGAGCGTGATCGGTTTGTAGTCCGATGTTCCTGGCGCATATACATGAACATCCGGCGGCAGCCGAATGTCGGCGGTCAGGGTGATGCGAGTGCCGGGAATGCCCGCGCGATCGGATTGCTCAACGTTAACTTGAAGGTGCGATGCTTCGACGGTATCTGTGACCTCCGAGCCCAATTCCGGGAAGAGATTGGAGATCACGCTATTCCCGGAGCGCCGTCCACGATATTTCGGCTCAAAAAACTTCTCCTTAATAGTCCCTGCGGTGTCAATGAAGAAATAACCGGGCCGGGCCATGCCCTTGAAGAATCCTGCAGCTTCGGCATTGAAAAGACCGTAGGCCCGGACGACTGCGGAATCGGGGTCGGCAAGCAATGGGAAGAGGATCCCGCGCTGGTCAGCGAAGTATTTCAGGATGGCTTCGCTGTCGTAGCTGATCGCCGCCAGCTTGATCCCTTGCTCCTCAAATCGAGCCACAACGCTCTGCAGCTGAACCAGCTGCCCTTTGCAGTACGGTCACCAGTCAGCAGAACGGAAGAAAAGAAGGACCGTGCCGTTCGACCCCTTGAGCGTCTCGAGACTCTGCTGCTGGCCAAATTGATCGTGCAAAGAAAAAGCGGGCGCTTTCCGGCCTACACCCAGTCCGATACCAGTAAGCATCTTGAGGGAGACGACGTGAAGCGTATTACCTTCGACTGTGCCGGTAATAGTGACACTGTCTCCCAGATGACCGGCCGCCTGATCCTGTGGGTGGAGAATGTAGACCTTGAAAGTGCTGTCGTGATACAAGGAGAGCATTGCGCCCGGCACATCGTTTTGCGTGCACTTGGGGTGTTCGGCAAAAGCCTCCTCGGCGCTACAAGTGCTATTGATAATCACCCCGGACCAGATACCTAAACTTGCCATGTCGCTCTCCCAATCGAACCGTCAACTCCCAACCTCTCCGGTGCCTAGAAGTCCCTGTCTTTATTGCTCGATCCAATAGGACCTGCAAGGTTGCTACGGGGTAGTTCCGACAGCGCCTTCTGAGCCATCGGATGGTCCGGATACAGCTTAAGCAGCTGTTGAAGAACATCCCGGGCATTCGACGGTTCGCTCTCCACGGCATAAACTTTGGCGAGATTGAGGTAAGGTTCGTCAAAGTCAGGCGCCACACGAATGCATTCCTTGAAACTGCCAATCCCCTCGTTCAGGCGCCCGGTGCGCAGGTAAAGGATGCCAAGATTGTTCAGCGCTTCAGGGTAGTCTGGGCGAATCGCTAATGCTTTCTGCAGATATTCGTACGCACCCTTCGCGTCGTCGAGTCTGGCAAAAACCATTCCCATACTGTAGTTCGCTTCGGCGTCCTCCGGGTTGAGGTGAAGTGCGCGCGCGAGCGCCTCGCGGGCCTCAGGCCACCGTTCTTGCTGGCGGTAGGCGTTGCCAAGGTTGTCCAAGGCGACCAGATTCTTAGGATTTTGTCGCACCGCCGCTTGAAAATTCTTAACTGCATCCTCCGTACGCCCCGTCTGCATGGCAATCACACCAAGATTATTCCAGGCGTTGGTCCAGGTATCGGGATAGTGTGGCTGGAGCTTAAGTGCGCGCTCAAAACTTTGGCGGGCATCCTCGGACCGCTGCATTTTAAGGTGGACGCTTCCCACACCGTAGTAGGCTTCTGCGCTTTGAGGGTCATCGCGCAGGGCGAGGCGAAACGCTTCTGCCGCTTGAACGAGATAGCCGCGGTGAAAATATACGAATCCGTAGGTGAGATAATTACGACGGAATTCGTTGACGTCCGTGACACCGGGAAATGGCAGCGCCATTTTCAGACGCTCCTCCGCGCCGCGAGGGATAGAATGGAAATCCTTTTCCACTTGTTGCGGATCCACCGGTCCTTGATAGACCTTGACGATAGCGCCCTGCTCATCGATCAGAAAGGAACTGGGAATTCGGAGATCCCCATGCCGATCGAAAAGATACCGGTAGATCAAATTGTAAATGCCAGCCATTTCCTCGGAGCCCATGACAACGGGAAAAGATAGTCCATGATCACGCGCATAAGCCCGAACTGTTGCGGCATCGTTCTCGTCGTTGAGATTGAACGAGACAAGTTCGAGTCCCTGGGCGGCCCATCTCGAGTAAACGCGATTGAATATTCCTAACTCGGTCTCACACGGAGCGGCCGAAGTGGCCCAGAAATTGAGTAGGACATGCCGGCCATGAAAGCCGCTCAAAGACTGCGCAGTGCCGGAAAGGTCAGGTAAAGAGAAATCAGGAGCCGTGACAGGCGCCAGCAACCAAGTGCCAAACCTTGTCGGAAGAGGCTCCGGCGGCGGCGAAGACTGGAGTAGTAGCCGATCGTTTGTGATTGCTCGCCTTCGGAATTGTTCAGTGCGGAATTCAGCCGAGCCCTCCTGAACCAAGATGCGATGTCCTGCGGGTAAATCGCTAAACACCTGAACCAGGCCGCTGGGCCAGCGGATGGTAGCTCGAACCGGGCCGGACGCGTCGCCCAGCCCAAAGAAGACTTCTTTGGTGTGCTGGGAAAGAAATCCTGAGCCTGCCTGCAGGGATTTCGTCTGGCGGTTGTTTTTCGTCTCCAGGGTGATTACTGCACCGATGCCGTCGCGATTGCTCTTGCGGCCGCTCAGACGAAACGCGACGGATTGGCCAATGCTTGAGATTTCGTTTCGCAAAATCCGCAATTGCGGTCCATTCCTGTTCTTGAGGAATACTTCCAGCCGACCGTCGTGATCGAAATCCGCGAGGGCAAACGCCCGGCCGTCCTCTATAAAGTCCAGGCCTACGGTTCCGGACACATCGGAGAACGTCCCGTCTCGGTTGTTGGCGTAAAAGACGTTTCGTTCGAATCCGCTCAAGGTGCCGTCGGAACGTATTAGTTCGTTAAGGGCGCTCCACCCTTGTTCGTAATCCTGAGCAGCTTTGGCTGTCAGAGGCGCCTGCGCTACCACTTGCCGCCAAAAGAAGCTGGAAAGATCATGGGTCGATGGGCCGCTGATCATACCGTTGGTAACGTAGAGGTCAGGAAAACCATCGTGGTCAAAGTCCCAACTGTCGGTGGACCAGGCCCAGCGGCCCATTCCCACTCCGGCGGTTTCCGTTGACTCACGAAAGCGGCCGTCCCCTTCATTGTGAAATAAGGAGTTGCCGCAGGCGTGCTTGCGATACATCGCAAGGATCTCCTCGGGCACGCCGGGCATGAAAACGTTCTGGGCGGTGACACGCTGGCCCGCTGAGGACCACATGTTAGCGACATAGACGTCCTCACGACCGTCATTGTCGAAGTCGAGCCAAGCGACGCCCATGCCAGCACCGACGTCATCGACGCCGGCATCGCCGGCGACGTCAGTGAAAGTGCCATCCCCGTTGTTTCTGTATAGATTTTTTCTACCGAAATCGTTCACTACGTAGAGGTCCGGCCACCCGTCCTGGTTGTAGTCGCTCCAAGCGCAGCAGAAACTATACCGGTTATTATTCTGACTGATGCCCTCGGTGACGTCGGTGAAGGTTCCGTCACCGTCGTTGTGCATCAGGAAATTGGGCGGTCCATTCTGCGCGTCATGATATGGCAACGGGTACTGATATTGACCGAAGCCTTGGTGGAAGAGGTATAAACAGAAATAAACGTCCAGCCTGCCATCACGGTCGTAATCGGCTACAGCAGCACCTGTGAAGGTGCCCTGAGGGGTCTGGGCGAATCGGAACGCGTTCGGCTTCAACCGAAATGTGCCGTCGCCCTGGTTGAGAAATAACCACGGCCCGCTGGAACGAACCACAAGCAGATCTTGCCGCCCGTCGTTATCGAAGTCAGCGAACAGAGCGCACGAAGTGTTCTCTAAGATTCCGAGTCCGGAGGCTTCGGTAACATCCTCGAAGGTTCCGTCACCGCGGTTGCGATAGAGCCGGTTGGGGAGGCCGGCCGCCTGCAGACGTAGACATCATCGAAGCCGTCGTTGTTGAAATCGCCCACCGCGATGCCGTTGTGGCCGTAAACGTCGATCCCGCAGGCCCCATCGAGCACGGTGCGCCAGAAGTCGCCGCCGCGAAGCAACTGCGACTCGTACGACGCGTTGCCCGCCATAGCTGCCGAAGTGATGTCCACAAAAACGGGACTGGCTGCGCGGCTGCGCGTTTCTCCCCTTGCTCGCCACCTACGAAGCCGGAGTTCACCAGAGTCCGTCCTTTCCCACTCAAGATCCCAATAACCCACGCGTTGTTCGCGGAAGAAATCCAAGCCTGAGCCGACCAAGTCGTACCGAACCTCAGTCTTTATCGTGGAGGGCGCGTGGAAAGTGGGCGAGCTTTCGAAGTTGACCTTGATGTCCGTCACCTGGAATTCGGCCGTCAGCACTTCCGACAAAGAGCTGATCAGGGTCGTGAACTCCCGGATAAACTGTTCCCTTCCTATTGTGGGTGAATCGGAAAATTGACTACGAAAAATCTCGATTCCGGGGCCAGACCGCAAGCAACGGACATCCGTGGGCCGAACCGGCGAGGCAAGGAAAGTAGGGGCCAGAGTGTCTTCAAGGCCTTGAAACTTGCCGGAGGATTGCTTCAAGCTGAGAGTCCACTTCGCTAATACCGCTTCGATTTGGTCCACATATTTTTCGCTGATAAAGGCGTCTTTGCCAGCCTCCGTCTTCGCCATCACGAAATCGAGCGGAGCGTGTGCTCTATAGTGGGGTGTGACACGGTAATCGGCAGGTAGTAACTCCGCATTCCCATTAGGGGCCATAAATCGCGGAAGGAACACGGCCTTCCAGACACTTGGCGGAATCAACGCGGCGGGCGCCATCTGGCAGCATCGGAGGAAGAAATTACGGCGGCAAGGATCAATCGACTGGCGGGTCATCCGGGTCTCTGGCTCGGGGGAAATTAACCTCAGGTGCAAGGCACCAAAATTGATTATCCCTTGTACGGGTACTTAAAACAGTCTATAGTCTATAGTATGCAAGACATTGTTCGCAAGCATTTAATCAGCAATCGAGATCGTTCGAGGATGTTTTTCCGTGGAGAAGAAGTTGGGAGACACTCCTAGAATTACGGTTACGGGCCATTGCGCCCCTAATTTAGTGAAGGAAGTGGAGCAACTGCCCGCCAGATATACCCGGAAAACCAATACCCGGGCTCAATTCGTGTTGGCGGCGGCCTGGGTCGTAGCCCTGATGCTCGTGGCTCCTTTTTCCAGCTTGGCTCAAGATTCAAGCACCCCTCAAGAGACAAGCTCCGTTGAGCACGACAGCACCGAGGGGCATGTTGGGCGTGGGTACGCGGCCCTGAAGAATGACCGCTTCGAAGAGGCCGCGAGCGAGTTCCGCGCCGCGCTCAAACTTGACCCCAAGCTGCTCTTGCGAGCGCGGTTTCCGTTGGCAATGGCACTGTTTGAGTTGCACCAGCCTGAAGAGGCGCGCCGCGAGTTTGAAACCGTGCGCAGAGAATTAGGAAACCATCCGAACGTAATGTATTACCTGGGAAGACTGGACTTGACGGAAGAAAGGTTCGACGACGCTATTCAGAAACTGACGGCAGCGGCCGCAAAACCACCCCTCCCCGACACCGACTATTATCTGGCGTACGCTTATCTCAAACGAGGTGATACGGCGTCCGCTGAAAAGTGGTTCCGTGAAGCCTCAAAACTGGATCCGCAAGACTCCCGCGCGGAGTACCAACTGGGTCGTTTGTACCGAGATTCGGGGCGTCAGGATGAAGCGCAAAAGGCCTTCGCCCTATCTGAGGAGGTACGTAAGCGCGAGGACGAGAACAGCCGGTTGGGTATCGAGTGCAATCAGAAAGTCGCGGAAGGTTCCGTGGAGGCAGCGCACTCGGCATGTGGACAGCTCTTCGATCCTAACGATCCGCAAAAACTGGCGGCACTCGGCACAATTTATGGCCAACACGGGTTCTACGAGGAAGCGGTGAAGCCTCTCCTTCGCGCCGCAGAGCTTCGTCCGAACTCTCCCCAGATGCAGTACAACCTCGCCTTGGACTACTTTCGGCTGAAACGGTATCAGGAAGCTCGCGTGCCGCTGGCCAAAGCAATGATACGTTGGCCCGATCTATTTGAACTGAACGCCCTTTATGGTGCGGTACTGTACAGATTAAATGAACAGCAGGCAGCCTACTCAGTACTTCGACACGCGCATGTACTCAACCCCCAGGACACTGAATCGAGAGACCTCTTATACCGCGTGTCTATGCTTCTGGCCCAACACAGTTTGGCAGCCAAACAACTTGCCGCCTCGCTTCGGTACCTGGGAGAGGCCGCCCAGCTTCGTCGAACGGAAATAGAGCCCCACCGTATCATGGTTGAAATCTTCAACGCCACGGGCGAGGGAGCGCGAGCGGGGGAAGAGCGCGAAAAAATAAAGCGCCTGAGCATCGCGGAGCAACGCCAGGCCGGGTCTGAATAGGTGGGCCGTTATGCTGGGGTAGAATCAAGGAAAAGATCTTCGGAAGGAATGTTCGCCGTGATCCATCGCCACTATCGTTTGATTTTTATCGCGCTGGCCGCTTTGTGGATGAGCTTTTCTGACGGGCCAGGGTTGGCAAAGTCCGCCGCCCAGCAAAATGATGTGATCACGATCGAGGGCACAGTTCGAAACTCGGCGGGGGACCCAATCGCCGAAATTTCTGTCGTTCTTGAAGACGAAAGTTACGCCACGCACGCTGAAATGAGCACGAAGACGGACGGAACTTTCGTTTTTTCGACAGAGCGCGCCGGCACCTACAAACTAAGAACGGAAAAAGCAGGTCTGGGTAGCGCCGCGGCCCAATTGGTGGTGCGTTCGGGCGAAACCAAGAAGCATCTCGATTTGGTTATCGAATCTTCGACATGCAAAACTCGGCCTTCACACCCATCGCCTGGAGCCATCGAGTTTCAAGACAGGCCTAATTTCACCGTGGCTGGGATTACCGACTGGAGCAACGTCGGCCTGCACGGCTCGGACAGCAGCTCGCAAACCAGCGAAACACTCGCCACCGAGACTCGCGCACTGAAATCAAATGGATCGGCCGAAAATTTGCCTGGCGCTTCTGCGGGTGCGGCGACCGGCCCCGAAAAACGAGGGTCAGAAAGCAATCTGCGCGCAGCCCTGGCTCGAGCCCCCAGCAGCTTCCAAGCCAATCATCAGCTCGGAGAATATTACTTAGCTTCTCGAACATTTCGAGACGCGATTCCTCTGCTAGAAGCTGCGTATCGGATCAATCCTGGTGACGGTCCCAACGCGTATGACCTAGCGGTGGCGTACCACGCAAATGGCGATTTCGCAGCAGCTCGCGACCAAGTCAGAAAAATACTTGCGACCGGAGCGAACGGGGCTGATGAACATCATCTGTTGGGCGAACTTGATGAGCGATTAGGCGATCCTCTCGAAGCGGTTCATGAGTTTGAAAGAGCCGTGCGCCTGCTGCCGAACGAACAAAATTACTTCGATTGGGGTGCGGAACTGCTTCTGCATAAAGCTGCTGTTCCAGCCGTGGAAGTTTTTACCAAAGGTTCCAGGGCCCACTCGCAGTCCGCAAGGATGATGGCTGGTCTGGGAGCGGCTCTCTACGCCAGTGGTTCGTATGATGAAGCGGCCCGCAGGCTCTGCGAGGCCTCGGACATGGATCCGAGCGAGCCCGCGCCCCACATTTTTCTCGGCCAAATGGAAAAAGCCGTGCCCGTATCATGGCCCTGCAGCTTGCAGAAACTCGCGCGGTTTGCGCACGACCAGCCTGGCAGCGCGCTCGGAAATTATTACTATGCGCTGGTTCTTTGGAAGCGCGCCAGGAGGTCCGAGAATTCGGCGGACGCCAAACAGGCCGAAGTGCTGCTCAAAAACGCGATACAAATCAATCCTCAGCTCGGCGAGGCGCATTTGCAACTGGCGATTTTGTACTCCGAGCGGGGCGATTCCGGGCGGGCCATTCGCGCCTACAAACAAGCGATTGAAGTAGACCCACGTCTCGGCGAAGCCCATTACAGACTCAGTCAGACCTACAAACAAATTGGCGATGACGTGAAGGCTCGGCAGGAACTGGAAGCCTACAAGCAGGTGCAGAAAACGGATGCTGCCGCCATTGAACAAAAACGCAAAGAGCTTCAGCAGTTCCTGGTTATTTTGGGTGACCAGCCGGTCGGCGCGAGGTCGCATTGAAATCTGCTATTTAGTTTTGCTTTTCGTATTCAAGTGCTCGACCATTCTCAGGTGACAAGACAAAAAGGTGGCTAGGATGACCTCGGATAAAAAAATGGATCGCCGGACCGTTTTGGCAGCCATCGGGTCGGCGGGGCTCGGGTGGGGAGCACTAGGTTCGACACCCGTCTATGGATGGGGGACAGACGACAATATTCTGAAAACCATCCTGCCTAATTTCACTGAGAAATCGCACAAAATACTTTCGGCGGTGACGAACGTTCACGGATACAGCGGAGAAATTCCCGCAGCCAAGGTGAAAGAGCTAATGGACTTGGAAGGGAAAAGCAGCAATGAACTGATGATCGCATTGCTACCCTTGGCGCGGACCTATGCACGTCCGCCGATTTCTGGATTTTTTGTCGGCGGTGTGGTGAAGGGCGTCAGCGGTAGCTTGTATTTCGGAGGTAACTTGGAGTTTGAGGATCTCTCACTAAGCTACACGGTTCATTCCGAACAAGCTGCGCTCGTTAACGCTTACATGCACTCCGATGCAGGAATTTCCGCGATCGCGGTAACGGCTGTGCCGTGTGGACATTGCCGGCAGTTTATGAACGACGTTTCCCTCGACGGTCAAATGGAGATATTGCTGGAGGGAAAACCGCCCGCGAAGCTCTCATCACTTTTACCCATGAGATTCGGTCCGCAAGACTTGGGATTTAAAGATGGCGCTTTTCCGGTAAAAGAGGTCGATTTGGCGCTAACCAATGTTACGTCCGATGAGCTGTTGCAGGCTTCTTTAGAGGCTGCGCGGAAGTCGTATGGACGTTACACGGGGGCGCTTTCGGGCATTGCGCTGGCAACTAAGGCCGGTCGTATTTACAAAGGTTCGTACATCGAAATTGCGGCCTTCAACCCAAGCCTTTCACCCCTCCAGATAGCTCTGGTAAGTTTGATCGTCGGCGGCGAGGACTATTCGGCGATCTCCCGCGCCGTCCTTACCGAAGTCAACGGAGCTAAGATAAGCCAAAAAGGCGTCACCGAAGCTTTGTTAGGCGTCATCGCGCCTGGAGTTCGACTAGAGGTGTCTAGCGCGAACCGAAAATCGTAATTAAAGTCGTATTCCAAATGGCGGGAGGCCTGGGCTCAGTTCCGGGAAGCGTGACTACACCAAGTGAGGCACGCATATTACGGGAAGTTCCAATCTGCACGCTGGACTATGATTCACTCCAAGAAACGATTCCGGATTGTCTGAAATCCTGGATCTTCTCCGCCGAATATCCGAGCCACATCAAGATGTCTTTAGTATGCTGGCCCAACGTTGGCGGAGGAAGACGGAACCCCACTGGAGTCGCTGAAAATTTCATCGGCGAGCCGATCTGGTCGATCGTTCCCACGCTTGGATGTTCAAAAGTAAAATGCATCTCTCGAGACTTTACTTGCGCATCCTCATAAACCTCGGCAAGGTTATAAATCGGACTTGCTGGAACTCCAGCCTTATGAAATTTTTCCAGCCAGGACTGAGCGCATTGCTTTTTGAGAGTTATCGACAATTGTTCTGCAAGAGGGGCCTGGTTGACAGTGCGTAGTGCGTTTGTTGCAAACCTTGCATCCGCCAATAAATCCAGTCTTTCAAGAGTTTCACAGAGCCTCATCCAAATTCTCTGATTCCCCGCGCCGATTACAATGGGCTTGTCGGCGGTAGAAAACGCCTGATAAGGCGCGAGAAGCCGATGAGCAGAACCGGAAGGCTGCGGAATTTGCTTGGCGGCAAAAAGGATTGCGGATTCCCACACAGTTAAGCTGATCGCGGAATCGAGGAGTGAAATGTCAATATGTTGGCCTTCGCCTGTCCGGAGCGCATGAATGTAAGCGGCCAAGATGGCTTGTGCGCTATACAGCCCGGCGGTGAGATCGGAAATGGGTACCCCCACTTTCATTGGCGGGCCGTCCGGATATCCGGTCACGCTGATTAGCCCACTCACGGCTTGGGCGATTAAGTCAAAACCACCCCGTTCGCGATAGTCTCCGGTTTGGCCAAATCCGGAAATCGAGCAATACACCAGTTTTTGGTTAAGCAGCCGAAGGTCTTGATAGCCCAATCCTAGATTGGCCATGGTCGAGGGCTTAAAGTTCTCAATCAACACATCAGCCTTCGTGGCCAATTCGCGGACAATTGTCCTTCCCTCATCTGTCTTCAAATCGATACAAATGTCGCGTTTATTTCGGTTCAAGCCGAGAAAGGCCGCAGACTCGCCGCTGATGAAAGGTGGGCCAAAACGACGAGAATCTTCGCCGGTGGGTTTCTCAACTTTAATCACGTCGGCGCCAAGGTCGCCAAGCATCATAGCGCAGAAAGGCCCCGCCATCACGTGGCTCAGATCCAGCACAAGCAAACCTTCGAGCGCTCTTTTCGCAGTCATGCTGATACCTTCTCCAGATCAGGGTTTCGAATTTAGTTAAACAGTTTTATATAGCGTGTTATTACCTTTAAATATATATCCACGCAGTGGGTCACTCTAGATAATCGCGTAGTTAATACAGTCAGACAGATCGGAACCCCGACTAAATTCGCGATGAACATGTTCCGCTTTCGCGCCCGCATCGCGAAGTTCCTGTCGGCCAGCTACGGGAAACGTGACCTTCCGGCTTGACACCACAACTCGGTCGCAAGGCTCACCTAGCCTCAAAGCAGGACTGGGATCCCTAGGCAGTTGACAGGGCTTCAGAACCTCATATAGCCTATAGACTATATTATTGGCGAAGAGAGTATAGAGCCCGCGATTCTTCAGCGTCAAGCGCTTTAACCAACATACCCGCAGTAGGAGAAAAGATTGAGCAAAGCCAGGAAACGCGTTGTGGTGGTCGGGGCTGGTATTGCTGGCAGCCTGATCACCGCTGGCCTTAAGAAGGATAACGCACTGGAAATCATTTGTTTGGAGCGGGTTAGCGAACGCGACCAATCTCAGGCCGGTACCGGTCTCAACGTCGGCCCAAATGCTCTAAAATGTTTACATGCTCAATTACCGGAAGTGGCGACGTCCATAATTGAGCAGAGTCTTCCATGGCGCTTTTGGACCGTGGCCCTGGCCGATGGCGAGGTCCTGATGGATCTGGACCTGATGAAAGTCGCCGACAATTTTGGTATTCGAATCCGCTGGGGAGAACTCTATAAACTGTTGCGCGCACAAATTGCAGATCACGTGCTTTTCGATTCCGAAGCCGTGGCCTGCACCAGCCAGAGCGATGGCCGGACACGCATTACCTTCACAAACACGAAACAGCGCGAGCCACAAGTGCTCGAGGATATCGACCTGCTGATAGCCGGCGACGGACGGTATTCCCTGGTCCGGAAGACGTTCTTTGGACCCGCCGATCCAACTTTTCTGGGGGTTTGTCTCTATAGGATTCTTTACCCAGTCGGCACAGATTGTCCCATTGACGACTATGGGCAATGGTTCAATGGTCCAAATCGATTGCTGGCGTTCCGCGTACCGGGAGACTTTGTCTACTGCGCCGGTTCATTTCCAATCGAGATTCGTGGCGGTATACCGGAGTCAATGAAAAATCCCGCGATGCTTCGTAAAGCCTACACGCCAGAGAAGGGTAAGCCTTCCCGCGAGGTGGCCTTCATGATCTCAAAAATCGAAGAGCACTTTGAACGCATTCACTGGGCCCGTCTACAAGAAGATAAAATTCACTTCGCAAACGACACTGACCCAGTATTATTGGTTGGCGACGCTGCTCATCCGATGGTCCCAACGCTGGGGCAAGGCGCAACTCAGGCGGTCGAGGACGCATGCGTCACGATCGACGTAGTACGCCACGCGCTAGGGGCCGAAGAACCCCTATCCTGCGTGCCAAGCCGCGTCGACGGGCGGCGTCGTGAGCGCGTGAAGTTCGTGTCGGATTTCTCACGCGAGGCCACTGACACGATGCTCCTAGGCGCGGACCCGAGAGCTGGAACAATTCGTAAAACCGAAAGGCCCTTTCAGGAGAAGCTGATACGCCTTTACCGGGACGTTCCACTGGTGGGTCAAAGACTATGAATATGTGAAAGACGGCGTCATGAAAATACTCGTCACCGGTGCATCAGGCCTCATCGGAATGGCGCTTCGCGAGCAACTTTCGCGCGGGTTGGACAACGTCATCGCAACGGATGCAACGAACTACGGACGCTATGATTCGAAATTGACTGTCGCGCGACTCGAAGACCGCAGCGCGATGGAAGAACTCGTACAGCAAGGAGCGATTTCGCACATCGCACATTGCGGCGCGATTTCCGGTCCGATGATGGCGCGTGACAATCCCATGGCGATCGTGGAGACCAATATTCTTGGTACTGCGACTCTTCTTGACATCGCGCGCCGCGCAGGTGTGAAGCGTTTCGTCTTTTGCTCCTCCATCAGCGTTTATGGCGACGTCGGGCCGGGGATTATTACCGAGGATACTCCGCTCAGGCCGACTTCGATTTACGGGGCAAGCAAAGTTGCGGGCGAGCAGTTGGTACGCGGTTTTACAACCGAGAGTGGCTTCGAGGGCGTCAGTCTTAGGCTGGCGCGCATCTACGGGCCTTATCGCCGCCGAGATTGCTATCTGGGCAGCATGATCCGCGATGCGCATGCGGGAAGACAAACCACCATCCCGTCCGATCCGAATTTCCTGTATCATTACATCTATGTTAACGATGTCGCGGACGCCATAAAGCTGGCGCTTACCGCGCCCGAGCTACCACAATACGAATACAATGTCGGACCAGAGGAAGTCTTGACGATGACTGAGGTGGTGGCGCGAGCGCGAAAGGCGATCCCGGGGATTTCTGTGTCGCTCGTTCCCGGCGCCGACGAAATTAGTGATCGCCAGGAACGTTTTGCAATTTCTAAAATTGCAGCCGATCTAAAGTGGAAACCGCGATGGGACCTCGTCGCAGGCATTGCGGACTACTCCAAGCGGATGCCCGCGGCGTTCGCGAATTGACAGTTCGAATAAAATCCACGCACAACCACCCGCTGACATCATCTGCTAAGCTCGCGCCCGTCTTACCGCACCCATGAAGGCTTCTATTTTCTTGCGATCGAACTTGCCAAAAGCATCCGCCGAGGTTTTCAGCGATGAACTGACGATCACACCATCGGCGAGCTTTACTACCTCTACGAAATTCGTATCGTTCACGCCGCCACCAACCAGGATAGGAACGTGGGCGGAGACCTTTCGCGCGGCGGCCAGGTATTCGAGCGTCTGTTGGTAAGATTTACCGGTGAGCACCAGACCGTCAGCGCCGCCCAGGCGAGTCGCAAAAATGAGATCTTCTTCAAAGCCGCCGGAGGCGATCGGAGTGCCGGTCCGGTCGTGGACGTCTGCAAATATGGCGATGTTCTCAGCATCGGCCGCCTTGCGCGCGCGTATGGCTGCGTGGCTCTGTGCGGTTTCAATCCCGAAGGGCGTCATCATCGCGCCAACAAACACCTTTATACGTACGAAATCGGCTGACGCCGCGGATGCCACCGCCAACATAGCCTCGGCATCGTTTTCGAGAAGATTGAGCCCAACGGGGCGCTTAAAACGCTGCCGGATTTCACTGGTCACGCGAGTCATCCAGCCGACCTGGACCGCGGAGGCGTGGCTGTCGACGGGCAAATCGCCGAGGTTCTGAACCATGAGTACATCAATCTCGTAGGCGTCGAGCGCCTCGGCTTCTTCGAACGCCAACTCTAGAACGGACTCTATGTGACCGCCGCTGTACCGACAACTTCCCGCAAGTGGAGCGAGTTGCACCATGCCGACAATCGGTTTACGGCCTGCTTTAATTAGTGACAGCAGTTCGCTCATCTGATTCCCCCGTGAAATGATTTTGTTGCGAAAAAGTAGTGCCCCTCGGGATGCTTGCGCTTTGCCCCTGTCACATTTCTGGCGCGCTCAAGAAGACCGCTCAATTAATCAGCGAGTGCGAAGCGGGGCCATATTCTTGCTTGGTTGCGCACGGCCTCGAATCGCTGCGCGAACGCCAGCACCGAATCATCGGAGCCGTATGCGCCCACAAATTGGCCGCCAATCGGCAGACCCCACTGCGAGAAACCAAGCGGCAAACTGATGGCGGGGTGGCCGCAAACATTAACCCAACCCGTATAAACAGCGTGACCGCGCGGTCCGGCTGGGCGACCATCGATCTCGGGAGGATGAGATTCTTCCGCGGGCCACGGCAGAGCCGCCGCGCTCGGCGTGAATACGAGATCGTAACGTTTGAAGAGCTGATCCATCTGGCGTCGAAAAGAGGAAATCTTCGCGACTGTGCCCACATAGTCCGCTGCCGTGATCGCCCGCCCTTCGCGAGCCCGATCGATGACGAAGGGTCCGCAAACCGACTCGAAGGAAACGCCCCGGTGCTGAAGCAGATGCGCAACCGCTGAGCAGCCGATCACACGCCAGATTTCGTCGACTTCCGCTCGATCGAAGGGGATCGGCCCTCGCTCGACGTCATGTCCTTGTTCGAGCAGCCATTTGACGTTCGAGTCAGTAGCTGACTCGACTTCACGATCAAGAGGGGAATCGGCGAATCGCGGAACATACAGGATGCGTAAGCGTGTTGTGTCGAGCTTAGTCTGCGGCGCGGGAGAATGGGAACGCGGATCAAGCTTACTCGGGCCCACCATAATTGCGTCCAGGAGCTTCGTATCCTCTACTGAGTGGGTGAGTGTTCCGATCACCTCGAAATCGGACATGAGTTCGGGAAATCCATTGGCGCGTGCGTAGCGGCCTATCGAGGGCTTGAAGCCAACTAGGCCCGTGTGAGAGGCGGGGCGGCGAATAGAACCTCCTCCATCGGTCCCGATCGCCGCGGGCGCGAGTCCCGCAGCAACCCCTGCGGCTGCGCCTCCGCTCGAGCCACCAGGGGTCAAGCGCGCGTCCCAGGGATTTCGCGTTGTGCCGAACAGACGGTTCGAAGTATATCCCTGCAGCGCCAGTTCCGGCACATTGGTCTTGCCGATAATGACGGCACCCGCGGCGCGCAGTCTTTCGACCGGCAGCTCATCATGCTCGGGGTTGTAGTGGGCATAACCCTTACTGCCCCAGGTAGCAGGAAACCCGCGCACCAGCAAATTGTCCTTAATGGTGATGGGAATGCCGTCAAGGGGAGACAGAGGGTCGCCGCGCTGCAGCCTTGCTGCGCTTGCCTGGGCTTGCGCTCGTGCACCTTCTACGTTCATCGCGACCATGGTGTTGAGTGCGGGATCGAGCCGTGCAATGCGGTCGAGAAAAATATCGAGAAGCTGCAGCGGCTCAAGGGCCCCAGACCGCAGAGCTTGAGCCAGCGCACTCACGCCGAGCTGCCACGAATCCGCGTTCATACGACTATTTCGTTTCAGCGATGATCGCGATCAGCCCGCCGCCGTCGGGGCCTTGGTGCTCCGCACCACCGGAAATGAAGATGCGGCCGTCGCCGATGGCGGCAGCGCTCATCCCCCCGATGGCGGCGCGAATATGCCGTTGGGCGTTAATGTCGGTGTCGTCCAACATGGTGTGCCGATAACCATGGACCTGGCCTCGGCGATCCGGCTCGCCTTTAATTAGAACCGCTTTGATGCGCGGGCGATCAGACTCCGCCACGCTGGAAGTTGACGGAATGCCGAGATCGTGCAGAGCGCCGTGAATCGCACCAACATCCAGAGCGTCGAGCATCTCGCGGTGGGCAATACGAAGGTTGCCCACCCAGCTCTTGCCATTGCCCAGTACGATGACTTCCGTTCGCGAAATTTCTACTCCTGATGATGCGCTAACGCGAGAAGAATAAAGAGCCATGTCCTGGGCCAGTACGGAGTCCGATAACTTATCGCGCCGAACATCACCAAGCGCCAGAGCCGCGCCCAGCGCACCCGCTGCGCGTGCGAATGCCATGGCCCGATTGGGATCCGAAGCCACGGTGGTCTTGCCGCGCCGGCGGGCCTCTTCGATTTTCGCTGAAGTGAGGCATGGTGATTTGACCTGGACGAAATGGACTTCGTCAGGGGCCAGTCCGGCATCAGCCATGGCAGCACGTACGGCGTCGGCGGTGCCCTCGACCTGCGCCATTCGACCTAGAAGTTCCGACGGCACGGCCTCCGCGAAAGCAATACCAACGGCCAGCGCCGGCTCCTTTGCCAAACCCATCCCCGGCATGCGCGCGAAAACAGAGTAATGCGGGCTCATCACCCCCTCGGTACCTCCTGACAGCACGCAAGGAACGCGCTCCGCTGCGGCCGCCGTCGAAATCTTTAGTCGCTCGCCTAACAGGATCATCAGCGACTGCGTAAAATACCCACGCGTGAAGTCGTTAACGCCACCGTTGCCTTCGGTCTTGCCGATTATCGCAGTCACATGATGGGGATCCAGCGTGCCAGCGTCGAACAAGGCAGCGAGTTCGGACAAATCTCCTGGGTTCGCCATGCTGAGCCGGAAAACCTTGGTCTCTCGAATTTCATTAGTGTTCATTCGAACTTTCTCCCTCTGGCCGGAAAACGGACAATCCGTGAACCTGGACTCCTACTAACGGCGTTCCGCGACCGATTGAGACTGCCTGGAGTCAAAAATTTGCCGGAAATTAACCTTCTGTCGATTGGGGTCGTCAAAACCAAGGAATCTAACGTTGCGGTGAATGGCGATTTGGCAGGTTAGGTATTCGAATGGCACTTTGTAAACGAAAGGCGTCAATGATTCGCGAATCCCACGGGGCATGGGGAAATAGACATCGGCAGCGGCCGAAGCAGCCTGGTCATCCTTTGGCCCGATAATGAATACGCGTGAACCGACGTCCCGCGCTGCCCGCGCCTGCTCCAGCCCTCGCTCGCGTCCCTCCCCAGCCGGAAGAATGATGAAGCTGTCCGTCGCCTGGTCGGTGATGAAATAGTGCTCGTGGGCCCATTCTTCGAGTTCTGTACAGTGACTGGGCTGCCGCAGGGCTTCGAAAAATTTTGCCATGCCAAAGTAAGCAGTGGCGTAATTGGGGCCGCCGCCAAGTATGACCACCTTGCGCTCCGTCGTCATCTGCGGGGCTATCTCCTGGCAAAGCTTCTTCACGGATTCGTCGGCCTGAGCCATATGGTCGGCGGTCGCGCGGAGTTCAGCGACGAGTTCCCGCACTTGCGAAGCGGACAACACGCCTAGCTTCTCGCCGAATGCCACGGAGGCGACATAGAGCGCCAACATACTCGCGGTATAAGTGATTGTGCCGGGAGTTATCACGCTAGTACCGTCCGGCGACTCCTTGATGTTTGGGGGAGAATAGGCCTTTATCAAGGTTTCCGCAGTCCGCGCCAGCACACTCTGATCGCTTACGGTGACCGCGAAAGTCCACGCGCCACGCTCGCGAGCCAGCCGCACGCCTTCGATGGTCCGGGATACCGTGCCGGAATTGGACACTCCAAAGACGAACGAATTGGCGGGCAAATCCCCAACCAAGTAACGCGAGAATTCCAGCGACTCCACCGGCTCGACCCAACGACCAGTCGCCTTCATCATGTAACTGCGAACGGCCAAGGCTGCGCAATAACTGTCGCCGCAACCAATCCCGAATCCATTTTGAATGGTTCCGGGTTGCCGATTCCGCAGGACGCTTCGCATGGATTCCAACATCTCGTCGATGTGCTTGCGGACAAATTCTGGCTGCATCCCGATTTCCTGCAGCATTACCATCTTTTCGCGATCCATTGAACACTCCCTTTCGTAGGTCGAACTACAGCGGATGAGACTCAGCACGACCGCGAAGAGCGGCTAGGCGTGCGTGTGCTTCCGAGGTTTCTGCTTCGGCGAGTATTGAAACTCCCAATCCTGCGACCGCAAACGACGCCGAAACAGAACCCCTCAAAGCTGCTTCGATCGCGTTCCCTGTTTCGGTGTAACCGACTAGGAATCCGCCACAGAAGGAGTCGCCTGCTCCAGTGGCGTCAACGACGTCGGATGCAATGGCGGGCAGGCTGACGTAGTCGCTGTCGCCGGCTGAGTGAGTAATCACACCGTCGGCGCCGCGTTTTATGCCGATGACTCTGATCCTGGAATCTAAATCGCGCAGGCGTCGCAACCCGTCGAGGTCGGATAAACCGGGATAAAGCGCAGCTATGTCCTGCCGGCTCGGCAGAAAGAAGTCAATCTGACCCAACATAGCGGTGAGCGCGTGCCGATCGACCTCAGCGATTCTGCGGTCGTCGACGTCGATGGAGATGAGTTTGGCTCCGTGTTGACGCAAAAAGGCAACGAAATCGCACTGAAGATGCCACGGTAGTGGACCCAAATGGCAGTGGGAATACGGACCGTCGTCCAAGTCGGAAACCTTAGGACAGAACTCAAACCAATCACGAGTTGCCTGACGAAAGATAAAATGGCGCGAGCCGTCCTCCTCGTACAGGCCCCAATTTCGTAGCGTCAGACCTCCTTTTCTGGCCAACGACAAGTCAACACGATTCGCTCCTATCGCGTTGACGGGATAATCGTTGCCATAGCGTGCCACGATTGAGGGGCGTACTCCCCAAATTGCCATTCCAAGCGCGGCATATATGCTGTTGCCGCCTGGCACGCACCATTTCGTGGTTCCGTCGGCAAAAACCAGATCATCGATGGTCATGTTGCCGAAAGAGAAGAAGGAACGCTCGCTCACGATTTTGGCCCCGGCCCCAGCACTGCGAAATCGACCAGTTCGGTGTTGTAGTAGTTCAGCAAATAGAGAACCGGGAGTCCGTGTGCGTCGTAATGAGTCTCACGGATGAGCAGCAGCGGATGGCCCCGCTGTAGGTGCAAGCTTCTGGCGGTCTTCGTTCTAGCCGAGACAGCTGTCAGTACCAGCTTGTTGTACGCAATGTTGCGGCGAAGAGTCTTGGTCAGGAAGTAGAACAGCGAGCCGCCGTCGAATCGTCGGATCGACTCGAACTCTGCTTCGTTGGCAAACGTGACATATTCATTGGCCCAGGCTAGCGGTTCCCCGTCAATGAGGCGCGTCCGCTCTATCAGAGCCACCTGCGATCCTTGAACGATATCAAGCGCTTCCGCGGCCTCACGCAACGCCCCAACCTTGGTGATGACGCAATGTTCCGAACCGGGCTTTCCGCCGACGCGGCGGATGAGATCCGTCATCGACATACCCATATCCAGCTGACCGTGAACTAACCGGGGCGCTCTTTTATTCACGAACGTGCCAACGCCCCGGCGGCTAACGAGAAGCCCGTCACGAATGAGCATGCGAGTCGCTTCTCTCAGCGTCGGACGGCTAATTTCGAGAGCCTGCGCCAGCTCAATTTCATTATTGAGCCTCTCACCGCCTGCCAAAGCACCTGAGACGATTTGTTGTCGAATGGCGTCAGCCACGGCGCCGACGAGGTCCGTGCGCTGTCCGCGGGCTCTGAAAATGTGGCCGGTGATTTCGCCGATGGCTTGTGCGTCCATAAGCATTCCTGAACTTTTGGGGTGCTCTCCCGGCCCGTCAAGCTCGTCGGCGCAAACTCTCTCGCGTTGTATGATGTCTGACATCTAACCAGATAAGACTAAGTCCGTCAAGGCTTCGTTCTATCGAGCGGGTCCCTTGGACTCAAAGAGCAACCATTCCGCCGTCAACGCTGATATCAGCGCCAGCCATAAACGAGGAGCCCTGGGAGCATAGAAACAAAATCACGGCAGCGACCTCATCAGCTTCAGCAAAACGGTTGATCGGAGTAAGCTTCAGGAAGGCCGCTCGCTGCACTTCAGTAACGTGCCGCTGCAAAGGGGTCATAGTCGTACCCGGTGATACCGAATTGATCTGAATATTGTCCGCAGCATATTGCACACCAGCCTGCCGGGTGAGGGCCAGGACAGCGCCCTTCGAAGCGCAATAAGCAGCAGCGTCGCGCAACCCGATATGGGAAGCAGTGGACGCGACGTTGCAAATCTTCCCGCGCCGGCGGGCGAGCATCGTCGGTAGAACGGACTTCATAGCCAGCCATACTCCTTTGGCGTTGACGTCCATGATGCGATCCCATACATCTTCGGAAACATCGAGAGCCGTGTCACCGGGAACAGCGATACCGGCGGAATTGACCAGGATGTCGATCGTTCCATAACGCGCGATGGTGACCTCCGCGGCGCGCTGCCAGGCGGCCGGGTCACGCACGTCCATAGTGATCGCCGCGCCGTCGCCACCGCGGGCACGAATGGCTTCCGCGGCTTCCTCGGCGCCGACCACATCAATAGCGACAACCTTAGCGCCCGACGCCGCGAAACTCACGGCAGCAGCGAAACCAATACCACTGCCCGCGCCCGTGACAATCGCCACCCGACCAGCGAAATCGAGACTCATCGGATTTATCCTTTCGTGAATAGCAGAGATTACTGGCCCCGCCAATGCGGCTGTTCCTTCGACACAAACGCGCGCACCCCGGTCTTGAAGTCGTCACTACCATAAGCCAGCCGAATTAAGTCGTCCCCATCCGGTAGCGCCGAGGAACGTATGCGCCGAATGGATTCCTTGATGAGCTGCATGGTGATTGGCGCATGTGATAACAGTCGCAGGCAAATCGCACTCACAGTTTGCTCCATGGCGTCGGACGCGGCGACCTGAGCGACAAAGCCACACGCCAGCGCCTCTTCCGCAGAAATGGAGTCGGCGAGGAGAAGGATTCGCTTGGTTCGGTCAGCCCCGAAAGCGCCAATAAGGCGCGCAGTGTTGGCTATGGACAGACAGTTGCCCAGTGAGCGCGCGATCGGCGCCCCGAAGCGCGCGTCACCGGCAGCGATCCGAAGGTCACACGCGGTTGTGATCATCAAGCCCCCACCCATCGCGGCGCCCTCCACGACAGCAACCGTTGGTACTTGCAACTTCTCGATGGCCGCGATAACGCTTTCCATTCGTTGCTCGTAGGCAATACCGTCTTCGGCTGAAGCAAAAGCTTCAAACTGGCTGATATCGGTACCCGCAACAAATGTGCCGCCTGCACCGCGAAACGTTGCGACGCGAACGTTCGAATCGGCTGCAATCATGGAACAGGCCGCGGCAAGCTGATCGTACATCGCCCAGGTCATGGCATTGCGCGTGAGCGGCCGATCAAAGACGATCTTTGCGACGCCGTCCGCGACTGCGAAATGCACCTTGCCAACACTCACGACACGAACACCCCTGGGACACAAAACTTGTTGATTCTTGACGCCGGGAGCCTCATACAAACCCTTTTACGATCACACCGATGCCGAGAATGCGGAGTACCAGCCCAACCAACACAGCAATCACGCACACTACAATAACGAGCCAGTCCCAAGCGGTCATTTGAATTACCGTCATTGAGGTAATTCCATCTCGCGCACCAAAACCACGGGCGTCCATCGCAGTGGCCAGCATCTCCGCTAAATCCACCGAGCGCAGCACCATGGGCCCGATAATGGAAACGTATTTTTTCAGACGTGATAGAGGACCTCCCCTCCCCGCGTTCAATCCTCGAGCCCGCTGGGCTTCCATAATCTTCGTACGCTCGGCGTTGATTAGGGGAACAAAACGAATGGCTGTGGACATGGTAAGCCCGGCTTTGTAGGGCAGACCCATCCTCAAAAGACCTAGCGTCATCTTTTGAGGCGAAGTGACCATCATCCATACACCGGCTGCCGTTAACAAAAGACCGACGCGTAACCCCATGGCCACGCCAAAAAGAAGACCATCAGAGGTTATGCTGTGACCAAAAAGCTTCCCCACAACCCGGCCTTGGTGAATGTACGCTGGCCAAATCACCACGCCCAGAAGCAGGAACCACATCGCGCCGACTAGAATGGGCAAAAAGCGCATGAAGGACAGGTGCGCGGATATACCGACCAGGATCACAATTATGATTAGTGTTCCCAGGATCAGAGGGTGCTGAAACTCCATTGCCAAAGCAAAAATCGCGATCATCGCCACCAGCTTGGTTCGCGGATCGATTTTTTGATGGATGGTGGACGGCGTGTCCACATAGATGCTGTAGCCCACTGGCATGTTAGGTCTCTCGGCGCGCGTCAAGCGCCTTCTTATACTCTTGATAAAACTCCTTTACGGTAAGAATATTCTTAGGGAATGGGAAACGGCGGCTCAACTCATTTGTGACCCGAGTGATCTGAGGAGCTTCCAGATAAGCCTGCTTGAGTATGTTGACATCCGTCAGAATCTCGCGGGTTGGTCCATCAGCCAGGACTCGGCTTCCAGCCATCACCACCGTCCGTCTGGTGTACTCCGCTACAATATTCATGTCATGTGTGATAACCACGATAGAGCGTCCTTCCTGGTTCCACTGGCAGAGCAGATTCATAATGTTCCTCGTCCCTTTAAGATCGAGCCCCGTCGTGGGCTCGTCCACCACCAGAATGGAAGTGCTCATGGCAATTACTGCGGCTACTGCTAGTTTTTGCCGCTGTCCACGTCCCAGCAAAAAAGGATATGTTTCAGCATCTTTTTCCATTCCCACCAGCTCCAATGCGTGCCCAACTCTCTTTTCAACTTCCCCCACGCCCAAGCCGAGACACCGGGGCCCGAAAGCAACTTCGTCACGAACAGTCTTGGAGAAAATCTGCTGGTCGGGATTCTGGTACACAAAGCCCACAAGGCGAGAAAGCATGTCGAGTCCGACTTCGCGAGTATTGTGGCCTCCCACGATCACATCACCGGCGCTTGGGATCAACGTTCCATTAAACATCTTGGCCAAAGTAGTCTTTCCGGCTCCATTTTGGCCAATGAACGCAACAAAATCCCCAGGTGCGATGTTCAAATTGATGTGGTCAAGGGCAGGAGTTTTGGATTGCCCATAGGAATGGGTAACATCTCGCACCTCGATAACCGGAGCTTCAGAACTAGCCATTGGATCCTTGCAATAGACGCGAAAGAACCTCAACGGCTTCGCCTTCGTGAGGTGTGAACTGGTCCGAGGAAATAAGCCCATCCTTCATTAAAAGAAACAGCAACTCCGCAACCTGTGGCAGTCGTTCCCCTTCCGTGCGATGGAAAAGCTCCACGTTTCGGAACAGGACTTGCGGCGTATCGTCTGCCACAATGTGGCCTTGATCCATAAGGATTATCCTGTCCGCGAACTCCGCCAACTGCTCGACCGCATGTTCGATCATGATGATGGTCATATCAAGCCGATTGCACAGATCACGCACGACGGTGAAGACCTCTTCCTTTCCCGCGGGATCGAGTTCCGATGTGGGCTCATCAAAAATCAGTAATCTCGGTGACATCATGAGTGCGCTGGCTAAAGCCACCCTCTGCTTTTGTCCTCCCGAGAGGCCGAAGGTCTCGCGCTTTTCTGTACCATGCATTCGGACCGAATCCAGAAGAGACGACAGGTTCGCGAGAATCTTTTCTCTAGGCCACTCATAATTGGCCGGACCGAAGGCGAGATCCTCCTCCACAGTCAGGCCGATGATCTGCGCCTCAGGGTCTTGAAATACCAAACCGACCTTTTCACCAAGTAAGGCAGGTCTTACCTCTCGGGTGTTCAGCCCGCACACAGTAACATTTCCAGACATTAACCCGCTGGTAATATGAGGAATTAAACCCCGCAGGCAGAGGGCTAGAGTGGATTTGCCGGCGCCCGATGGGCCGGTTATCCCGACGAATTGACCCTTCTTTACCGTAAAGGAGACGCCATCGAGAGAATCCTGCTGCGCCGTTGGATATCTAAACCGGAGATCATCGACCACAACCTCAAAGTCTGATGCGAGCGGACCCACGGCAGTCCTTGAGTCGGCCGCCTCAGTGGGCAGCGCTTCGACAAGATCGTTGATCGAACGACTCTCGAAACCAGGTGAAACGGTGGTGGCGTTCGCACGAAATCGGTCACGCCAGTAAAGGCCTCGGGCCTTCAGGAAAGGATAGAGAACCTGAATCAAGATGGGGGCCATCAAGCCGGGGATAAGCGTATGATTCAACAAAAGAATCCAGACTAGCGCACTCCACGCCACGGCTGTTGGAAGCAAATGGGTGAAATCTAACCAGCCTGCCACCACAAGAATGTGGAACATCGGCCCTATAACAACTGCCCAGAGAAAAAAGGAGAAAACTGCTCTGGAGGACTTGAAATTCGGTTCACGAGTCAGTTTGTATGGAATCCACGTAAGAAAAGTGTGTCCAAGAAATCCGGCCGCGGAGCCCACCGTCAACGCTCCCGAAAGCGTATCCCCGATGGGCATGGAGAAGGTGACGCCGATAGCGCCAGGCAAGCCGAATAGCACCGCTAGAACGGGCGCCAGACACAGAGTGGGGTTCAAACCTCCCACACCGGGAAGCAGCTGAAATTGAATCGGGCGGCCTGCTATGTAGATTGCGGCGGAGACGGCAATAAGAGCGACAGTTATGGCATCCCAAGTAATATTGTTGTGAATAAATCCGCGCCGGCTGATCGTCCACCCGGACAATTCGAGGACCCAGATTAATATCGCCATCACCATCGAGGAGAGGGAAAGGCCGATTAATACCTGGTGTAGCGGTCCCGAAGCGATCAAATTACCAAGCCCATGATTCACGCGCACTCCTGAGCAACAGGACGAAGCAAACGATCAAGCATTGATCTCTTCATTTGCTTTAAGAATGCTGCAAAGGAGGTTTGCGCGTCCACCAGGTAAGCGACAATCACAGTAGACACCGGCATCCGAAAGGCCAGCTGATCGGCATCCACGCTTACTGCTTCCTGCACATCGCACCACGGGCGACTCAAAACGGTCGGCGGTTTGAAGCAGAACGGCTCTGCCACGGAGTTTTTCATAGCGTCGGTGAATTTAAATCAGCACTGCTGTCTCCAATCTGCAGGTTGACCAGAGATTCGGGTACTCTTATTTACCCTTGCCAAAGCCCCGATATCTGGCTGCAACTTGGCAAAGCCTCTCTCTCCTGCATGCCTTGCGCACAAACAAACAGCCCTATTCTCGGGTTAGAAGATAAACTTCAGCGCAAACTGGATTAGACGCGGATTACCGACTGTGGATGTGATCTGCCCGAAATCCGGGGCCTGCAGGAAGCTTCCAGGCTGTGCGAACTGTGCATGGTTGAAAATGTTGAAAATTTCACTTCGAAACTGAAGCTTCATACCCTCCCTATAGGAGATGGGAATGTCTTTAAACGCAGAGAAATCAAAGTTGACAAAATCCGGGCCGAAAAGCGGGGCCCGTGTGGCGTTGCCCAGAGTGCCGGGCGCAGCTTGCACAAAGCAGCTGGTGTTGAAAAATTCGGCGATGGACTGGCCGCTGGAAAGCCCGCCACTGCAGATTTGGTCTGGGCGATTCTGTCCCGCTCGATTCCCTCCTAAGGCCGTTCCCGAATTGTTTACCGTACTAATGAAAAGGGGAAACCCGGAGTTGATGCGCGTAATTGCATTGACCTGCCAGTTGCCCAGCAAGACTTCCGTGGCGCCATGAAAGTCTCTGCCGAACCTCTGTCCTCTCCCGACCGGCAAATTGTAAACCGTGCTAGCTGTAAAGGAGTGCTTCGGAGTTATCTCCGAATGTGATTTATCCGCACTGGCGGGAACATCTAGAGGATAATAAACCACGCCACCCGGAGTGGCGGCTGTATCAGACAAGCCATTGTCATATGCGTTTGCGTACGTGTAAGCTACTAGGAAGAACAACCCATTGCGAAGGTTCTTCGTTTCCCCCTTAATCTGCAACGAGTCATATCTCGCGAGGCCGTGGTCTACAAAGTAATTGAACGAGTTGAAGCCCGGGAACGGCCGCAGTTGCGCAGGATTGTTTCCGACAGTGTTAGGCGGCGCGGTATTTATATTGAAGTTGCTCGCAAGCAGATGGGCGCTGCGCTGCGCTACATAGGCCGCACTCACGAGAATATCGCCGGGCAGTTGATGTTCAAGAGTGGCGTTCCACTGTTGAATTCTTCCGAGCTTGAAGTTGAGCGGCTGGAGGCCAACGTCTCCAGTAAACGATGCGGGATCCCTATTTTCCACGAGGGTGGCAAAGCCGTCCGAGACTGTCCTCGCCGTATTAGGGTTAATGTTGTCGTTGAAAAAGCTGTAAGTGCCAAAGGTAGGTAGATTGCCCTGTAACCCCTGGGCGCCTTGATTCCACCCCCCCTCGTGATATATCGCATAACCGCTACGAAACGACCATTTCCTGTTTCCGAAGGGCGACCACGCCAAACCAATCCGTGGTTCCCATTCGGTCGCGTCAAATCTAACTCCAACGTTGGAACCGGCATTTTGTCCAGCGATCAGGAAAAACGCCGCCGGGCTTATGATCGGATTTACTCCGGTCGCTCCGTCTTGGACGGCAGCCGCGTAGTTGAAATTTGTAAATCGGTTCCCGACCTCCGTAAACGGCGTTTGCGCATTCCACGCCAATCCCAGGTTTACGGTCAGATTCGGCGTGACTCGCCAGTCGTCCTGAACATAAGGCCGATAAACCGTCCACCGCCGTCCCGTTTCAGGGCCTGCCAGGGCTTCATTCTTGACACCTTGCGACGGTAGCCCGAGAAGCGCGCTCGCAATGGGATTACCGGTAGACGCGTCCAGCGATCCGTTCGTGAATCCCGCGGTGAAAAGATTGTCAAACGCAAACTGGCCAGCTTGGAAGTTGGCGGTGAGCAGATTAAACTGATAAAAACGCACGCCCATACCGATCTTGAGATCATGCTTTCCGCGAACCATGTCGAATTCGCCTAGGTAATTAAACACGTTGGTGAAAGACCGGAAGGGTGCAAAACCGCGGTCCCCGACGCTCCAAAATCCTCCGCTGAACGCCGTGTCTACCAGCCCAGTGCTGGCACCACCCGTGTCGGCGCCAGGAATGCCTATTTGAGTCGAGATATCGCTTCCGGTTCCGAAAGACGTAATGTAGTCCCCGATCCTGTTAAATCCCGCGGTAAGTGTCATTGCGCTGGTGGGAGAAAAAATATGGGTCTCAGAGATCGCCACATTCCGGCCATGGGCATCGAAAAATTGTGTGCTGGCGAAGCCGCCCGGCTGTCCTCCGAAACCTGGCAGACCTGACGGCTGAAATTTTTGCCCTTGGTCGTAGCTAAAGCGAGCAAACACTAAGTCCTTATCACTAACATGGTAGTCAATACGGCCCGTAAATTGTAACTCGCCAAGTTTCTGTGTCGGCTGTGAATGGTAATCGGTCGCCAGCACGCCAGGTGTATTCGGCAAGGGAAAAAAGTCCACCAGCGCCTGCGCAGCTGGGTTGATGAGGCTCGCCGGGATTTTGTTACAAGGCGTCCCGCCAGTCTGAGTGCCGTTGGGATTCGGTGAGACTGGATTCCCCGAAGCGTCACACGTGAAAGGAGCACGGGTTTGTTGACCGGTAACGGGGTTCGTCGTGGTGCTGAAGGGGTTGAAAATCTGCGCCGCTGGAAAGCCGGGGAATGATTCGCTGAAATCGCCATTGCGCTGCAGTGCTGTGGGAACTTGAGCGAGAAACGTCAAACCCTGACGCTGACGCTTTTCCTCGTAATTAAAGAAATAGAAGATCTTATCTCTCTTGATCGGTCCCCCGATAGACGTTCCCCACTGGTTCTGGATAAATTTGCCTCGTTGGGTAGCAAAAAAGTCCTTCGCGTCGAGCACAGTGTTGCGCAGGAATTCATACGCCGTCCCGTGGATCTGGTTCGTACCAGATTTGGTCGTTACCAGAACGGTTGGACCACTTCGATATCCGTATTCTGCAGAGTAGTTCGAGGTTATAACTTTGAACTCTTGAATTGCGTCAATCGACGGCAAGATCGCGATACCCCCAGCAGATACTTCATTGTTGTCTACGTTGTCCAAGCGCCAATCGGTTTGATTTTCGCGGGACCCGTTGGCCGAAAGGGAAAACCCGCCGCGAATCGACACTTCACTGCTGGCGGAGCCATTGAAAAAGCTTCCTTTGTCAGTGGTACTCACAGTGCCGGGTACCAACGTGGCAAGCTGAACGAAGTTCCGACCATTGAGAGGGAGATCGGCCACCTGCTGCGAGGTAATAACCTGACCGATTGTCGCATCGGTGGTATCTACAGCAACAGGGTTGGAGGATACTTGAACTTGCTCGCTGGCCTGGCCTAGCGAAAGTGTGAAATCAATTGTTCGATTTTCGTCAACCTGCAGCTTGACATCCTTTGCTTCAGAGTCCCGAAACTGCGCCTTTGTTACACGGATGGTATAAAGGCCGACAGGCAAAAGCGTGAGAACATATTCTCCGGAAGCATCTGTTTCCGTCGTGCGCTCAAAGGCAGTGCCTTGCGATATTACGGTTACTTTGGCGTCCGGAACTGCTGCCCCCGACGAGTCCACGATGATTCCCACGATACGGCCGGTCGCTTGTCCCCACGCCCGGCCCCCGCTAAGAGTTAGGACCAATGCGAATGCAGCCGCCACCAGATAACGCCTCGTCAACATTTCAGTTCCTCCGCAACAAAAGATCTCGTCCCCACCGCAAGAAAGCGAAATCCCTTTCGCCGCTTATGGTGCAGTTCACACCACGCGGCGTTGCCGCAATTTAAATGATCCAAGCATGAAATCTTCTAGCTCCTGGAATTCCTCATTGGTTCTGTAACGGCGTGACACCCGAAGCTGGGCGGACTCGATGAGTCCCTGCCTCCCCCGACCTGCTATTTGCTATAGACTATATGATCGACAACGGCGGACTGTAACCACGCAAAACTGAAATGTCAAGGACTTTTTTGTGAAATTGGGGCATCAGCCGGACTTGGCCTTGCTGGAGGCGGGGTTTACTGGTTGACGCCGGGATTTTGTTTCACGGTGTGCCCGAGAATCGAAATCTGTCCCAGCCTCTAAGACAGCCAGCGGAATTGCAAAGTCGGATGCAGAACGCGTCGTTAAATCAAGATCCCGCTTCGGTCAGGGCAGGGGGCGTCATCGTCGTATCGTCGCCCACTTCCGGCGATCGCTGGGACACTTCCTTGAGCTCCCGGATCATATACTTACAATCGGCAAGCATGTGTTTGCGCATGGCCAGCGTGGCTCTTCGAACATCACGCTTCTCAATCCATTTCAAGATTGTTCTATGATCCCCGAGAATACGTGTCACTTCTTTTTGGTTGAACGTGATTTGTATGCGGACCAGGCCAAGAGGCCGCCTTACGAAACCCACCACCGACATTAGCCACCTATTCTGCGAGGCTTCAATGAGGCTGTCGTGAAATGCGGTGTTTTTCCGAACCAAGTCTACGAAATCGTTTCTCGCGGCGGCCTGTTCGGCGTCGTTGAGAATCTGGTCCAGTCTCTGCAAATCTTGTTTGTTGAGCTTCTTGATCGCCAAGCGCAGCCCGATCTCCTCAAGAGCCTGGCGGCATGCATATAGCTGTTCGACGTCTCGTTGAGAAAGTTTTGTGATCCTGACAGTATTGCCTGAAGACTCCAGAAGGCCTTCGTGCTCAAGTTTTCGCATTGCTTCCCGAACCGGTGTGGGGCTGACGCTAAGCAATTCCGCTAGAAATGCTTCCGTCACTCTTTGACCGGCCTTCAAGGTTCCATTGAGAATCATTTGAAGAACAGCTTTGTAGGCGCGTTCATAGAGGGGTTCGCGCGTTAATTTAAAAGATTCTGTCATAAGGAGGCCGAATCTGCTTGGGCACCTCGTAGACTGGTTAGTGTTTGCGCATTATGGCACGGCGACCGCGGTGTGCCAAGGTTCACGGTTTATGTACTGCTTCGCGTGGCTCGATAATTGCACACAAAGCGAGAGCGCCCAGCTTTAATTTGCACCAACTCGGCCGATAAATTTCAACGATGCATGAGTGAACGGGCGCGCTGAGATGCGTCTTTTTTTTTACGGTAATGAAAGAGATCGTCTAAGCTCTTACTCTCCGTAGGGCACCCAGATGTTCTTTACCTGGGTCGCGTGGTGAAGGAACCACCGACCTTCGCCCTGCTCGACGTTGAACCACTCGACCACGCGGTCTTCGTTCGTAAACACCTGCTTCAGATTTCCGATGGTGAGAGACTTGGCGGTAGCGCTGCTGGCCCCGTCGGCAAAGCACCAGATCGCGTCGACATCGGCATGCTCGGCGAGGACTTTCATCAACTCGGGAGAGCGGCCAGTTACGATGTTCACCGTACCCTCAGGCAGGTCACTGGTTTCAAAAACCTGATAAAGATCCGCAGTGATCAGAGGATACCTTTCCGACGGAATGACAACGACCGTGTTCCCAACCGCGATCGCAGGCAGCACGAGAGACAAGAATCCAAGTAAAGGCACTTCCCGAGGGCAGATGATCGCTATTGTGCCAACAGGCTCGAGCATCGCGAGTGAGACGTTTCGAAACGGCGGATTGTGCACCGCCCCATCGTATTTGTCCGCCCAAGCCGCGTACGAGAAGATTCGTTCGGCGCCGCACTGCACCTCGGCTTCTGCTTGCTTTCGGCCAACGACCGCCGCCAGCCGACCGGCGATTTCCTCCGCGCGCTGAGTAAGGTTCTCGCCAATGTAGTAGAGCACTTGCGCCCGACCATGCGCTGTCGCTGTAGTCCAATCTGCCGCCTTGCGGGCGGCTTCAACGGCGTTCCGAATATCCTTGCGATTGCTCATTGGGGCTTGGCCTAGCAGGGTGCCATCCGTGCCTCGCACCTCGATGCTATAGCCGGAATCCGGGCGGACTTGTTTTCCACCGATGTACAGTTTAACGGTGCGGTCAATTGGACGCGAGACGAGGTCGACATCTACACTGCAGGGCTGGTTGATCGCCGGAGCCGCGGATTGTGTCGTCGGAACTTGCTTGAACCATGACGGCTCAAGATATTCAAACAGGCCCTCTCTGCCCCCCTCGCGGCCGAAGCCACTCTCGCGGTAACCGCCAAAACCGCAGGCCGCGTCGAAAAGATTGGTGCTATTTATCCACACTACGCCTGCCTTGATTTGAGCGGCGAGGTGCAGAGCGACATTGATGCTTTCGCTCCAAACACTCGCGGCCAAACCGTAGATGGTATTGTTAGCCAAATCCACCGCTTCGCGAGGTGTGCGGAAAGTCATGGCTGTCAACACCGGACCAAAAATTTCCTGCTGAACCGCACTCGAGGTGGGATGAACGTTGCTCAGCAAGGTCGGCGGAAAAAACAACCCGCGCGAGGGTATCTTCAGAGCCGGCGGTTGCCAGCACGTGCCCCCTTCCGCTACACCCTGGGCGACCAAACTTTGAATGCGCTCAAGCTGCACGCGCGCAACGATGGCCCCGATGTCGATCGCTTTGTCGAGAGGCGCGCCCACGCGCAATGTGCACATGCGTTCGCGGACCTTAGCCATAAGGGTGTCCGCGATGCTTTCCTGCATGAGTAGGCACGAACCGGCGCAACATACTTGCCCCTGATTGAGCCAAATCCCATCAACGAGTCCTTCCACGGCGCTGTCGAGATCCGCATCTTCGAAAACAACGAACGGTGATTTCCCACCCAATTCCAAGGAAAGGCGTTTATGGCTCTGGGCTGTCGCTTTGCGGATGGCGCGTCCCACTTCGGTTGAGCCGGTGAAGGCAATCTTGTCGACCCCAGAATGCTGAACCAGCGCTTCGCCCGGAACCCCATCGCCGGTCACAATGTTCACGACACCCGCAGGCAAGCCCACCTCGTGGCAAATTTCCCCGAAAGCGAGCGCCGTCAGCGGCGTGAATTCCGCTGGCTTTAGAACCACGGTGTTCCCCGTGGCTAGAGCGGGAGCGATTTTCCAGGCCAGCATTAAGAGTGGAAAGTTCCAAGGGATGATTTGGCCAACGACACCGCAAGCGGTATAGCCTGGGAACTCTTGCGGAAGGAGTTGCGCCCAGCCGGCGTGGTAGTAAAAATGGCGCACCACAAGGGGAATGTCGAGATCGCGGCTTTCCCGAATGGATTTCCCGTTGTTCATTGTTTCAAGAACCGCTAAGCGACGCGAATGCTTTTGTATCTGGCGCGCAAGAGCGTATAGGTAACGGGCCCGCGCATGGGCAGAAAGCGATTGCCACTTGGGGAGCGCGACGCGTGCCGCTTTGACCGCTGCGTCAACATCCTTCGCCGAACCCTGCGCTACAACCGCTATAGGCTCGCCGGTGGATGGATCGTTAGCGTCGAAGTATTCGCCTTCGGCCGGCGCCACCCAGGTCCCATCAATGAAGTGCACGAAGCGGCGGTCGTGACGGTCGAGCCAGAGGAGCGCCTCACGAGGATCTTCCAAGGCTGGACCGTATTCCATGGCAGCGAATTTTTCGACGATGCTCATTCCATCCCCTTATTCAAACGATCGGGTGACGATGCTCGGCGGAGTAATGTCCGGTGGCGTGGAACTCCAGTTGGCGTTCAATGTCGGCAAGCATCGCGCTGGCGCCAAGACGAAAAAGATCCGCGCTCAACCAGGTGTCACCAAGCTCTTCCTTCATCAAGGCCAGCCATTCCAACGACTGCTTTGCCGTGCGGATGCCGCCAGCGGGTTTGAATCCCACGGCCATACCCGTATAGCGCGCGTAGTCGCGGATCGCTCGGGTCATGACCACGCCTACCGGGAGAGTCGCGTTAACCGTCTCTTTGCCGGTGGACGTCTTGATGAAATCCGCACCGGCCATCATGGCCACCATGCTCGCGCGTGCGACATTGCGCAGCGTAAGCAGATCGCCGGTTCCCAGGATTACCTTCATGTGTACGGAGCCACACGCGGCTTTGAACGTAGCGATCTCATCGAAGAGCTCCACCCAGCACCCTCCAAAAACGTGCGCGCGGGTGATTACCACATCGATTTCTTGCGCACCAGCGCGGATGGAACGGCAAATTTCGGCAACACGCTCATCGACCGCAGAAAGCCCGGCCGGGAAGCCTGTCGAAACAGCAGCGACTTTGATGCCGCTGCCTTCGAGAGCTCGTAATGCGGTCTCTACGAAGGCGTGATACACGCACACGGCAGCGACTTTGATTTGCAGCCTTTCGATACCCATTTCCTTTACAAGGTCATGGCGAATGGGATAACGCGCCTTGGCGCACAGACGCCGGACTCGTTCGTCAGAGTCGTCGCCGGAAAGCGTGGTGAGATCCATACAGGTGATGGCTCTGAGAAGCCAGGCAACCTGCCAGTCTTTTTTCACCGTGCGTCGCGTGACGAGAGTTTGTGCCCGACGCTCCACCGCGCTGGTGTTGACCCGAATTTCCTCAATCCAATCGAGGTCAAGGGCCACCCCCCGATTCGGTTGCAGGTCGCGTCCAGCGAGCGACGCGGTCTTATTGTTTTTGCTCGAGGCAGTATTTTCCACAGAACGAGCGACCACGCCTTCCGAGAAACCATCCATTCTGGCGGTCTTTTCGGCCATGCAGTTCTCCCTGGAACGTTACGTCGGCAATTGTAGCATTACTCGAGATTTCGTTTTTGATCTCACAAACCGACTAACACGGATGACGCCTTAGCCGCACCTGAATTTCGCACAAATGCATTCTAAGGCGATATGTAGATGCTATGGATTCGTGCGTCAGGCAAAAACAACACGAGAAGCCGCTGATGAGGCGCTTTGAGGTTCCGATCGCAGAGAATCTCCCAACGGCCGTGCATCCCTCAGTAAGGGTTTCATGCTTGCCTAGACAGGGAAACTTGGGAGTGAGAATTTGCCTGCGGGGTTTAGGCGGAACTTAGTGTGATTTGGATCTTAGGGAGGCGGCGCGAAGGACCACTTTGGAGAAAAAACTGAAATGTCGTAATCTGGCCCAGGTTAATTGATGAGTTGCGTGAAGTGAAAGTTGTTCGAAAGACGAAGCAGCACTTTGGAGGCTACCATTCACACAGGGCGCCATTTCCTTCAGGTTCCCGGGCCAAGCAATGTCCCGGATCGCGTGCTACGCGCGATCAATCGACCAGTCATGGATCATCGCGGAGCCGAATTCGCTGCCATTGTGAGAGAAACCCTGGACGGCATGCGGAAGCTGGTTCAAACGCGCGGCGCGGTGCTGATGTACCCAGCTTCTGGATCCGGCGCCTGGGAAGCGGCGATTGTGAATACTCTCTCGCCCGGGGATCGCGTGTTGATGTTTGAGACCGGACATTTTTCGCAGCTCTGGCGACAGGTTGCCGAACGATTTGGGATTCATGTTGATTTTCTGCCAGGCACGTGGCGCACTGGCGCCGTGGCGGCGGACATCGAAGCAAGTTTGTCGGAGGACAAAGAGCGTCAATACAAAGCTGTCATGGTGGTGCACAACGAAACTTCAACCGGCGCTACAAGCAAAATATCTGAAATCCGTCAGGCCATGAATAGTGTCGGACACCCGGCGCTACTGATGGTTGATGCGGTGTCGTCGCTCGCGTCGATTGAGTACCGCCACGATGAGTGGGAAGTCGACGTTATGATCTCGTCCTCACAAAAGGGCTTGATGCTTCCGCCCGGGCTCGCCTTCAATGCTATTTCAGAGAAAGCCCTGGCGGCCAACAAGACGGCGAAGATGCCCCGGTCCTACTGGGATTGGCGAGCGATTCTGGAATCGAGTCGAAACGGATTTTTCCCCTACACCCCATCGATCAATTTAATTTTTGGCTTGCGGGAAGCCATACAAATGTTACTGGAGGAAGGATTGCCAAACGTCTTTTGCCGGCACCAGCGCCATGGGCAAGCAACTCGTGCTGCGGTGCGTGCCTGGGGACTGGAACTCGTATGCCAGGAGCCGACGGAATATTCCAATGTCGTGACCGCCGTGTTTGTTCCCGAAGGGCACAGTGCAGACGCATTAAGAGCGATCATCCTCGATGAGTTCGATATGTCTTTAGGGGCAGGATTGTCCAAATTGGCGGACAAAGTTTTTCGCATCGGGCATCTCGGGCACTTTAACGATCTGATGCTCGCCGGGACTCTGGCCGGAGTGGAGATGGGTCTTGACCTGAGTGCTGTGCCCCACAATGAAGGCGGGGTGATGGCGGCACTCAATTCGCTGGCAAGGTCAAAGCCAGTGGCTTCGCGGGCGCAGTAAAGACGAAGCGTTCCGCTGTTTTTCTTTCCTAAATTGGATCGTCTGGCAGGTCATTCGGGATAATCACGGTGACCTCAGTCTCCACACTGTCAACGCGCCCAGAAAGTGCTTTCCCTGTCGCTCTGCGGTTTGGGTTCTCTCTAAAGCATGGATATTTCAATTGGGAAACCTTGAGTTCTTTCGGGTTGGCTCTGAAACTTTTCTCAATGCTTCGAATCTCATTAGGCGCCCGGCAGACGGCGCTGAACCACACTGCTTTCAACCGTCGGTCGCGGCTACCCGACGTCGGAGCGTCGTGATACGAGCGGCAGCCATCGTAAGGCGTTGTGTTGAACTTATGAAAATCTATTTAGGGTTCACCGTTGCGGGGAGTCGTTCGTCGATTGAGGCGGCCAAGAAAATTCTAAACGTTGTCCAATCGTTGGGTCATGAAGTCCTCACAAGCCACTTGGTACGCGACGACGCTTGGGAGGCCGACCGGAGCGTGGCTCCCCAGAAAATCTTTGCCCGCGATATGAACTGGCTCGCCCAATGCGACCTGTTCGTCGCCGAGGTGACCGGCTCCTCGTTCGGTTTGGGTTTCGAGACCGGCTATCTCCTTGGCGCGACTGCCAAGAAGACCCTCCTTTTTTTTGAGCGTGACGCCGAGCGCCGGATTTCTCTCCTGATCACTGGGAACACGCATCCAAACTGCGTACTGGCGCCGTACTCCCATCTCCGGGAACTGGATGAGTTGGTTCGAAGGCACGTGTCCGCTGCGGCGTTGCCCGCTCGGAGCGACCGTACCTGAGCGTTTGCTACTCCAAGCAGGCCCATTTCGCTCGTTGTCTGATGGCAAGCGACCGGGTCTTTCCTTCTAATGTCGGCAGAAGTCACGCTAGAAAGATTTCTTAGGTTGATTCGACGCTGATTTTATTTTCCTCGGGAGGAGAACACATGAGCACCAGGCGCGGATTCTTGCGGGAGGCAGTAGCGGGAGCGGGAATTCTCGGGTCCGCGAGGGTGCTTTCCGGCCGGGAGAGGGAAATGTCCGGCGAGCCGGAGGAGCAAAGAAGCCACGGAATCGACGAGTCCTCACATGGCCGTAATTCCTCTGTGCCAGTCCAGACACCCGACGTGCCGATTCTCCCTCATGAAAAGGATGGCGAGGTCAAAGTTTTCAAACTTGTCGCCGAACCGGTTCGGAGAAAAATCGCGCCATGGAAGACGATCGATTGCTGGGGCTTCAACGGCGTGTCGCCGGGCCCGGCAATTCAGGCGGACGAGGGCGACCGCCTCCGGATTGTAGTTGAGAACCGGCTGCCCGAGTCGCTCGCGATTCACTGGCACGGCCTGGAAATTCCCTATGCGATGGACGGCATGCCGTACCTCTCCCAGAAACCCATCGCACCCGGTTCCCGGCTCTCCTACGAATTCACGGTTCATCAGAACGGCACTTTTTTTTACCATTCTCACTCGCCGATGCAGCAAATGATGGGTCTGGTCGGAATGTTCATCCTGCATCCTGCACAAGCTCACGCGCCTGTTGTCGATCACGATTTCGGAATTGTGCTCCAGGAATGGGCGGTCCTTCCCAACAACACCGTTCCCAATACGGCAAATATGGAGTGGAACTGGCTCACGTTCAATGGAGCGTGCAGTCCCATGACCACGCCGCTGATTGTTCGTCTCGGCAATCGCGTGCGGCTTCGATTTGTGAATCTGGGCATGGACCACCATCCGATTCACCTGCACGGCCACACGTTTGTTGTCACCGGCACAGAGGCAGGGCGGCAGCCGCAGACGCTCTGGGGACCGGCGAACACTGTGTTGGTCGGAGTCGCGCAGGCGCGCGACTTCGAATTTGTCGCGAACAATCCCGGAGAGTGGATGTTGCATTGCCACATGCCCCATCACAACATGAACGCCATGAGTGACCTGCTGGGCGACCGCATGATGATGACCGCCGACACGGAGGACCGCCGCGCTCTCAGCCAGATGCAAACCCTCGCCGATCAAGTCGGGTTTGAGCATGTACACCACGCGCCGATCGCCCCGGATGCTAACAAGGTGCGAGGTTTCCCGCAGGACGCTTTTATGGACATGGGCATGGACGAGGCGGTCGGCAAACCCGAAAACAATGGCCTGCCGAGAAACTGGAGCGCCATGATGATGGGGATGATGACGCTGGTGCGCGTGCTGCCGGCGGAACTCTATGACCTGGTGATGAACGACATACAACGCGGCTATGTGGCTGCGGCTCCGCCCGCAGAAAAAAATGCTCACGAGCTCCATGACGGAGACGCGCGGTGAGGCTGGGAGTGACCGTTTCCAGCTCTGTGGTGGCCATCCTTTTCGCCATGCTGCTTGGGACAACCACAGCGATTTCACAAACGACTAAGCCCGGCAGCAAGGGCACCGCACAGCAACGCTCGCCAGAACGGCCTCGCGTCTTCTTTCCCATGGCCGAACAGCCGGAGATGGAAATGCACCATCACGGGCAGATTCCGGAAGTGATGCCACAGTTCCCGCGTCTTGGAGATTCGCAGCGTGTCGTCTCGGGCCCGATCTATCAGCTCTCGGATCTCGAGGAGATGGCCGCAAAGAACAACCCAACTCTCTCGCAGGCGCAGCGCGCGGTCGAAGCTTCACAGGCGCGCAAACTGCAAGTTGGGCTGTACCCTAACCCGGTGGTCGGCTATCAAGGGGATGAGATTCGAGGTGGCTCCTACGGCGGCGGCGAGGAAGGGTTCTTTGTCGAGCAGCCGGTGATTCTGGGCGGAAAGCTTGGCCTGAACCGGAAGATAGCAGCAGCCGAGCAGGTCGAGCGCCAGGTAGAAGTCGATGCTCAGCGACAACGGATCGAGAATGACGTGCGCATGGCGTACTATCGCGTGCTCGCGGCACAAGAGCGCCTCGCGCTCAAGCGAGAAATTCTGGCCATCGCCCAGAGCACCGAGCGCATTGAGGACCAGCTTGGTCAAGTCGGTCAAGCCGACGGGACGGAGATTCTCGAGGCGGAAGCTGAAGAGCAGCGCGTGGAAGTGGCCATAGGAGTGGCGGAACACATGCTGCGACGAGAATGGGCGATGCTTACGTCCGTTCTCGGTGTTCCTTCGCTTCCCCAGGGCGGTGTTGCGGGCCGGATCGACGCCGACCTGCCGCCTCTGGATCGGGACCAGTTGCTTGCTTCGTTGCTGGCCACGAGTCCTGCGGTACGTGCGGCGCAGGCCAACGTCGAACGCGCGGAAGCCACGCTGCGCCGTGCGAAGCGGGAGCCCATCCCCGACCTGATATTACGCGGGGGATTGCAACAGAACTTCGAACCACTCGCCAACCCTGTCGATCACAGAGTGGGTTTACAGGGTTTCGCGGAGATCGGAGTCGAGCTTCACCTGTGGGATCACAACCAGGGCGGCATCGCGGCAGAACGCGCCAACCTTGAGGCTGCCCGCAGCGAGGTGCTACGCGTCGAGCTCGCGCTACGCAATCGCTTCGCAATGTATGGCGAAGACTACGGCAGCGCTCGACTCACCGCTGACAAATATCGCACGGACATTCTTCCGCGCTTGGAGCGCGCCTACAAGCTCATGACTGAGCAATACGGGCTCATGACGGCTTCCTTCCTGCGCGTTCTTATCCTGCAGCGAATGCTCTACGAGAACGAAACTGAGTACATCGACGCGCTCGAGCGTACTTGGACGAGCAGTATCGCCCTGCATGGATATCTCCTCGAGGGTGCCCTTGGCACTTCGCATTCGAAGGAAATCGAGACTCCGATGGGTGATATGGAAAATCCGCAGTCGATCGGCGAAGGCATGAGAACGTTCGGCTGGCCGTTTAGCTCGATTCATAGATAGCAAAAGGCATGGAGCTCGATCCCAGCGCTCGATCGCAGTCTTGGCGTTGTTATTCGTCAGGAAAACGAGAACGGTCTTTCCGACGTTCAGTCCCCTCGTTCGGCTTCAAGGCGAGTGAGGCCGCGGTGGAGGGAGGGGCCCGCGCCGTGAATATGCGAGAGAATTCGGAGACACTAGAAATGTTTTTCAACATTTACGTGCCGAACACACGCTCAGTTCTCCTCTGGGGCCAACCATGAATCGAATCCTATTCCGCTTGCTTTCGTCTTCGTTAATCCTTTCCCTTTGCGCATGCAGTGGCGTCCGGCAGAGCGGTGGAGGCGGCGGTGGCACAGGTAAGGCCACGCTTTCGCTCACGCTCCGTTCGACTCCGCCCTCGCCTTCGGCGCATCTCTCCATCCTGACATTCCGGGCCACAGTGACGGGTGTTTTGCTGACTCCCTCCTCAGGTAGCGCGGTCGCCGTGGGCTTGGTCTCCGGAACCGCCAGCACCTACGTCGCTGAATTCACGCGTTTGCAAAGCGATTCGGCACTCCTCTCGGCTGCCGTGTCGGTCCCCGCAGGGACATACAACAGTCTCGCCGTGACGTTCTCGGATGTTTCACTTAACTTTTGCACACAACCCTCTTCGGGAGTTGCCGGCTGCACCGGATTACAACAGGTGACGGGCTCCGCCGGCACCGCGACCGCCAGTTCCGGCGCGTTTCCGCTCACGGTCACCAGTGGCGAGAAGCTGGGCTTGGCCCTAGATGTGAATATCCCGAACGCGATCACTGCGAGCGGCCAGACGATTTCCGCAGTCAACCTGGCTGCCGCAAACGTCCTCACCGCTACCGTACTGCAGGCACCGTCCAGCACGACGGACCTTTCGAGCGGCCAACTTGCCCATATCGACGATCTTTACGGGGTAGTGAGCAACGTTTCCACTTCGGCGCAGAGCTTCACGCTGCAGACCGCTTATCGCGGGGCCGTCTCCATCACCGCCAACTCGTCGACAACTTACGATCCGCTCTGCTCCGCGCAAACCTTTTCCTGCGTGACATCCGGAGCGCTCGCGGCGGTCGACGCAATTCTGAATGCTGACGGCACGCTCGCGGTTCGCAACTATTCCCCAGTTCCGTTCACTGCCACCTCAAAAGACACCATCGAAGGCGTGGTCACCGTGCCACCAAATTCCGTGGACCAGGTATTTGACATCGCGGTCATCGACGCCAGCTTCGCCGCGTCCAACAGTCTGCTCAACGGCTCAATCCATCCCGGGGATCTTGTAACCGTTGGCGTCGTTACACCCCAACCATTTTTTATCGTGAGCGAGGGCCTTACCATTCCGACGAACAGCTTTAGCGGTTCGACAGACGTGAGCCCTATTCAACCCGGACAGACCGTGGCCATCTCCGCCTCCGGCTTCGTCGCGGCAAATGGGAGCAGTGCGTTTGGCACAGCCACCGCCAACGGCGTTGCGCTCCGTTTCAGCCGCGTGACCGCAACCGTTGTGAGCCCGACCTCGCCGCAGTTTTCCACGACCAATTACCCGCCGTACTTCGGTTTCACAACCAACCCGCTCGTGCAGATCACCACATCTGGACCTGGAACCATCACAGATTTCGACGGCACCTCGAGCTTCACAGAGGTTGCCGGCGACTCCGTGTCAATTTCCGCTCTTTATTTCGGCTCCACCGCGAGCCCCACGCCTCCGGCCTGGTCTTTTTCCGCCGCAACCATCCGCAAACACTGACGGGTGCATTCTTCTTGCTCGTAAGAAACGAGCCGCGACCGGTGTCCGCCAGATGCTCCTCGCTGTGGCTGCGGTGTCCTCACGTGTCACACGATTTTTATTGAGTCCGGTAAGCCTTCCTTTTTCTGCCGCTCCTTTTCTGGGCTTGGCTTCAGGAAAATTCCCACGCCCGGCAGATTCGCTCAGTCTGCTTTCTCGGTTCCGCCCGAAAATCTTCGCAACCTCTCCGAAGATTATCCGGGTCCCTCCCAGAAAGCCCTCGCTCGCTTTGGGAGTGGTCTCCCTCGCTCTTGGTCGCCCCAGGAAAATGGGCAAGAAGAAGGGGAACTAAAGTTATGTCCTATTTCATCGTTATGCGGAATTACGACCAGATCCAAGGCGACTGCCTTCTGGGTATCCTACACTTGGCAGGTGTCCAGTTTTAAAGGGGAGCAGTGCAGGTAGCTGCGATACCTTACGGCAGGCATCGAAGGGTATTGTGTCGCACTATGAAAATCTATTTGGGCTTCACCGTTGCCGGGAGTCGATCCTCGATTGAGGCAGCCAAGAGAATACTCACCGTTCTCCAATCCCTTGGGCATGAAGTTCTCACAAGCCACCTGGTGAGCGACGACGCTTGGCGGGCCGACCGGAGCGTAGCTCCTCAGAAAATATTTGCGCGCGATATGAATTGGCTCGCGGAGTGCGACCTGTTCGTCGCCGAGGTGACCGGCTCCTCGTTCGGTTTGGGTTTTGAGACGGGCTACCTCCTTGGAGCGACCACCAAGAAGACCATCCTTTTCTTCGAGCGGGATGCAGAGCACAGGATTTCCCTACTGATCACCGGAAACACGCACCCAAACTGCGTACTGGCGCCGTACTCCCATCTCGGGGAACTTGAGGAATTGGTTCGGAGGCACGTGTCCCCGTTGCCTTAGGAGAAAAACCGTGGTCGCTTGCGGTCACCGAACTTGGCGTCAGCGGCTCACGAGGCGTATTGATTGCGCCCTGCCATAACGCCTCCATCGACATCCCAAATGGCGCCCGTGACCCAGGAGGACTTGCTGGACAATAGGGTAGCGACGATTTCCGCGACGTCTTCGGGCCGGCCGATGCGGCCGATCGGGTGGAAACTGTTGAAGCCTTGAAGGACTGCGTCAACATCCTCCTTGGGAATGAAACCTTCGAAGATTGGGGTCCGGACCACTGCAGGTGAGACCGCATTCACGCGAATTCCAGCGCCCGCGAGTTCCATGGCGAGATGCTGCGTCAGTGAATTCAGCCCGGCTTTTGCCATTGAGTAGGCCGAGGACGGGGTCGCTTGCACAGCTTGCTTGGCCCACATCGAGCCGATGTTCACGATGGAACCACCTTTCTTTCTATCTACCAAGTTTTTGGCCACACGCTGCGTGATGAAAAAGATGGCCTTGCTGATTTCGAGGTAGCGGTCGTAATCAGCCTCGGTATGTTCTAGAAACGGTCTTGGAGCAAAGACTCCCGCGGCGTTTAGCAACATGGTCCCGTCGCGGTGTTGGGCGTCGATGCGTTCGACAAGTGCGGCGCGTTCGGCGGTTTTGGTTATGTCGGCAGTCTCGCCGAATACGGGACCGGATGGAGTCAATTCCGAAACCGCCGCTTTCGTCTTGTCTACGCGGCGCCCAATAATGACCGCCGTGCCCCCGTTCTGGAGAACGATGTTGGCGACCGCCTTTCCTATTCCGCTCGTTCCGCCGACGACGATCAGCTTTTGGCCCTCAAACTCACGTGCCATTTAGTCCATCCTTTCGATTTGTTCAAGCCGTTTGAGGTGCAAGAATCTCGAGAAATGCTCTGCGACGCGTTTTTCGAATCAATGTCTGATGCGGACGGCGCTTTACGCGGGAGGCAGAACCACCTGCATCACGGGGCTACGGATGGCAAGGCTATGTGCTCCAATTGTCCCTGCGTTATGAATGCCTCCGCCCCAGTCAAATCCACGCTCTTGATTACAGTCCTCAGGCACTTTCTACCTGCCCCTTTCTAAATTCAACTTGATCCGTCCTCTTACTTCGCATCCGTATATTTTCTTTCAAACCGAAAGAGGTCGGGACGTGCATAGTGCCCTGAAACATCGAAGGTCATCTTCTCCCGGTCAATTTGAGTCAGATCCAAATCTGAAACGAGGAGCTCCTCGCGATCGAACACCGGATCGAGGACATACCGAGCGTCAGGGCCTATAATCGCACTGCCTCCACGCTCGATCCATTGGCTTTCACCCGGCCGCAATTTGGCGCCATCACGAAGCTCACGAGGCAAATCCTCAGCTGGCATCATCAAACCCACGGCCAAGACAAAGCAACGGCCTTCGAAGGCGTAGTGTCTGCTGGCCAGCTGATGTAATTCGTGGACCGTCGGCCATATCGCCACGTGAATGTGCTCGCCGGAATTGTGCATGGCCATGCGCGCGAGCGGCATCCAATGCTCCCAGCAAATCAGTCCACCAACACGCCCCGAAGAAGTGGGCACCGCTTCTAACCCGCGGCCATCACCATTTCCCCACACGAGCCGTTCCGTGTAGGTCGGGACGAGCTTCCTATGGTGGTTTGCGAGCCGTCCATCCTCTGAAATAGTGATCAGCGCATTGTAGAGTGTTCCGTTTCCCGGACCGGCATCCACGCGCTCATTCGCTCCGATCACAATCGCAATTTTGAGATCCCGGGCTGCTTCGCTGAGCGCATTCACTTCTTCACCGGGAACGACGAGGCTGTTATACCTGAGCCTTGCGAAGACGTCTTTCGTGGAAGAGTTCTCCCACAGTGCCGCGCCCGGACAAACGTCCAGCCAGGCAGGGTAGCCCGCCAGCCAAGTTTCACCGAACGCAACGAGCCGTGCATCTCGCTTGGCCGCCTGCTGGATAAGATCCAAGGCTTTTGCGAGGCTCGCTCGTTTGTCCAGGTAAACGGGGGCCTCCTTCAATATCAAGAGTTAGTCGCCGCTAAAGGGAGTAATGCCGTGCAGGACCGATCACCCAGCTTGCAGCCTGCTAGTCGTTCATCGCGGGCCTTCTCTCGCTGAACCTCGTGAAGCATTTGACGCAGTCGCATGCGAGCTTTGTGCAACTGCGACTTTGAAACACCTATCGAGCGTCCTAGAGTCTCGGAAATCTCCTTGTGCTGGTACCCCTGGACATCGTGCAAGACAAATATTGCGCGGTAGCCTGGAGGTAACCGCTCAATGCAGCGATCGAGAGTCACTCTGTCAATCGCGCCCTCGAGGAATAAGTCGTGGGTACCAATATCGATGGCCGGCGAGCTGGTTTCATCGTCCATATCGGCAGCCGTTTCGATCGAGACAGTCGGTGGCGACTTCTTGCGCAGGCGCATCAGCACAAGGTTGGCAGCCAGCCTATGCAGCCAGGTGGAGAAGGCCGATTCGCCGCGAAAGGTATTGATCTTGCGGAATAGCAGCACGAACACGTCCTGAACAAGGTCCTCGGCCTCGATGGGATCCCGTAGCATGCGCAAGCAAAGGGCATACACTCGGCGGCAATGCTGTTGATAGATAGCTTCGAATGCCCCCGCGTCGCCTTGCTGAGCCAGCCGGATCGTGACGCTCAAAGGTAAACTGTCGGGCGTGTTTGGCTTTAGTTCTCCCAATCCGTGTTCGGGTATGAACGCCCGGTTCCTATTGCGCAACAAGCGATGCGCCTTCCTTTGCGAGTGACTCTTCATGCCAACAGTCTTGAACTCAATTACGGCACTCGTGTGAGCTAAATTGATTGCTGTCTTCATTCGGATTTGCCTTCCTTGCGATTCCTCGAGGAAGCCATCGTGCAACGCTGCTTTGCGCTCATGCCTTGACCGTTTCAGACTCCGTTGAACGTCATCGTTGCGCCCATAGTGCGACTTCGAGAGCGGCCTCAGACTCACAGAGAAAACTGATGCCTACAGTAAATGAGAGTCAGGAATCGTATAAAGGTTTCGGATTCCTTAAGGCAGATGGAAATTAAGGACAGTTGGAAGGCAACAGAGCTGATCGCGGCCACCAATTCCAGAGCCACTTTCAATTGTTTCGAACCGGGCTCAGGTCGCTGCGGGCCTTCTTGCCGCGGCGTCTGCACTTATGCCTCTGACGATCTCGCCAAGAGCGCGAGTAAACTCACTCGAGCGGAACGCGGGTGCGCCAAGGCATCTCTCGCCGTTTCTAAGAACCGGCAGCCACCAACAACCTTCTTCAGCAGGCAATCGGTAGAACATGCTCGAGCACGAGCCTGCCAGCAGAGTCGTCAATTCAGCCAGGCTCTGTTGTGTGTTTAGGCTGAGTACGATGTCGAGTTTAGCGCGGCCGAGAATATGAACTATTTCTTGCCGCGAGTCCGCAAAGTGGCATTCGCAACCGACCTTTGCTAGAAAGGGGCGGCAAAGCCAAAGCGAGTAACGACTTTTGCCGATCAGGGGAACGTTGACTGTTCGGATCTCATCATCCATTTCGGCAAGCAGCGAGGTCAAAACCTGTGTCTCGCCGCAATGCAAGCGCGGGTTTTAATTGAGACGCCAATTCAGCAACCGATTATTCGGAAGACATTCGTTGCCATCAGTGATGCCTGACTTAACATCACGAAAGCGGATTACAATATCCCTGAGAGCGCGATCAAATAATTGGCTCGCTTCCGTACCGCTTATTGCGTTTGGGGATTCATCCTCACTCTGTTTTTGCGATCTCTCGACACAGGCTAAACACCGCGAAGGTCATCGGGGTGTTAAGTGAGAGTCACAAGCCTCACAGAAGTTTCAGAGTTTTGATGGGCGATGCAAATCAGAAGGGCCGCTCGTGCCGAGCGGCCCTTTGGTTTTTAGCTGTCCGGCACAACGGTTCCGCAACTACAGCCCGGTCACTGGGCGTTCCGACGTCTACTTTTGGTTGCCGTCGCTCCCTGATTCCACTGAAGCTGCCTCCTGCCCGATCGACAACTCGTACTTCTTCCCTGAGAAACGGATTTTAGTCAGTGACGTGGTTCCGTCTTCTGCCTTCCGCGTCACAGATCCAGAATCACGTTCCGGACGGCTCAATTCAACCACGCGCGCAGACACCGTGACTATGACCCTGTTGGATTTGATGATGTTCAATTCGACGTTGGGACCCGTTCCTTCCCATTTGACCTGGTAGTCTCCCACGGCTAGCTTTGTGCCATTGACTGTTACGGGTTCGTAAACTGTGAGCGAACCTTTATCGGCCGCCAAAGCGCCCGTAGCCATCAGCATTGTTGCCCCCAAGAGCAGGCCTTTAGAAATCCTCGACACTTTCATAGTGACTCTCTTTCTTTTTTTGATTTTCGTCATTTCGAAGGTTGCAGAACGATGTCATCCTTCGCAGACAGACCATTTGAAATTGTGATCCTCCAATCTGATGCGGAGCTACCGAAGAAGAAACATCATTGACGTGTTTTCGCCGAGGAGAGCTGTCTGAACTGCCTACGGGAGAGTCAGTTCGAGCGAGACGCGCGAGTGGGTCGTTCTTTCACCGACAACATCTCAGCAAACCAGCGTGGCCATGTTGCACGAGGAGACTCAGGGAATTAGTCCGCGTTCCGCGCCTCCGCGGCCGTCCAGATCGATGCGCCAAGTAGGACCAGGTCCTTGATGAGAAATTGTCCAGCATCTCCCAATACCAAAAATCCGTGTGAGAAGTGGATCGCGCCAGGCGTGGAGAAAAGGAAGCTTACCGTGAGCAAGAATGTGAGGATGGCCCCCATGCTGCCGATGAAAGAGAGCCTCGCGGAAAACGGCCGCAGGGCTATAAGCACGGCGACAGCGATCTCGATCATTCCAATCAAATTCGAAACGGCCTGAAGGCTGAAGACATTGTACAGCCAGAACATTAACGGACTGCTCGCAACAAGGGGCTGAATGCCTTGCGCTTCACCAGCAGTGAATTTGAGAGCGCCAATTAGCAGAAGTGTGATCACTAGCCCGTAGCGTGAGACGCGCATGCCCAGTTTTTCTAGTGAAGTCCTCGACTTGGCCTCGACCACCGCCTTTACAAGCATCTCTTCCGTTGGCAAACTTTGACTAGCTGCATCCATATTCCTGGCTCGCTTTCCCGGGATCGCCCGTTTGAAATAATCTGCAAAGAAACCTCTGCTGACTCGCTCGCTCGCCGCGCATTCTGAATGAAACTAACAAATGGCAAGCTTCCTGATTTTGCCTGTGACCTGCACGCGATGCGCGCGTCCAGGCAGCCGCAGCAAACGCGCCGTAAAATGTCGTCGCTGGTGTAACCGTGCTTAGGATCTGCCCAAATTGCGAAGGGTCCGCCGTATTCGCCACAAGATTGGCGAAATTGGGGTGATTGAGGACTCAATTTCTGGCTGCGAATCGTAATCAAGCTTAGCGGATACAAACTGGTCATCAATAAATTTTGCAAGCTCGAGCTGGCTGTAACTCTCTCGATCCATCTGCGAACAATATGGACACCACCCAGCTCCCAAGTCGAGAAGAATTGGCCGGTCGAGGTCTTTGGCTTTTTTGAATGCTTCCTCTCCCCACGGATACCAATCGACCAGCTCCTGGCTCGCGCGCTGAAGATAGGAAGAACTGCTCCCCTTCAGATGATTCAACCTTGCGGCTCCCGGCGCGGCCATCGAACTCGCCGCGCCAGCAGCCATCAAGGCGCACAGGAGGGTGGAGACCATGTGAAGCAACCTGCGCATTTCAGAGAATGAGACTCCATCTAATTGAAAAAGTTTCAGCCTTTGAGATCAAATACCAACCCGCGGGGGTCTACCCTTTTTTCTCTAGCTTGCGCTTCCCGATGCAGATAGGACAGGGCGAATAGCCTTGGCGAATAGCTTCCTCGACTGAGAGAAATTTCAGTTTGTTATGCAGATAGGGACAATTAGGAATGTGAAAGATTTTGTTATTTGCATCCAGGGAGACCGCTACAAGTCCCTTAACTGCAGGCGAACCAGGAGAGCCCGTCGGACTCTGGTGTTCGAGCCCGGGCAGGATAAATCGTTTCGCTGAGAATAAAGCGAAGCCCAACGGCACTGCCGCAGCCGCCGCCAAGGCCCAAGCAAGAACCGCACGCCGCGAGGGGTGGATTCTTTCATCCGGTCCTTGGTTCAGTTTCTGGTTCAGCCTCGCGTGCAGACGATCGTGAAACCCCTTGGGGGGCGCCAAAACCCGTTCATCGCGATATAGACGAATAACGTTGCAGGTTCCTTCAAGGACTGCGGCACAGTGCCGGCATTTTGCGAAATGCTCTTCGAGCACAGCCCTCTGCTTCTGATCTAGCTCATCATCGACATAGTCCGAGATGTCCCGCCAAACTTCTTCGCAAGTTATTCCCATGGATTCCTTACCTCTTTGAATGCTAACCCCACTTGGCCACCTTGCTGCAACCCCGGAGATAGAATATCCCTCAACATCAAACGAGCGCGTCGCAGGCGCGTTTTTACAGCTCCACGCGTAATTCCCAAGACGTTGGCAGTTTCTGTGATGCTCAGTTCGTTCACGTCTCGGAGAATGAAGGCCAACCGGTAGTGTTCTTCGAGTAAGGCTAAAGCCTTCGCCAGGGCCTCACGAGTCTCTAAACGCTCTAGGGCCTCTGAAGGAATCTCGCGCCAATCCGCAAAATCCTTTGGGACATATGCTCCGTCGTCATCGGCCGCGCTTGTCAATGAAAACATCGTTCCATGCCTCATCTTCCGTTTGCGCATCCTGGTTTCATTGATGGCAATCTGAATCAGCCAGGTCCCAAACGCCGCCTCTCGCCGGAATTGGTGAAGACGGGCCAACGCTTTCAGAAGTACATCCTGGGTGACATCCTCGGCGTCCTCTTTGCTCCTCAGCATAGTGATCAGTGTCGCGTATACCGTACGCTGATAAGGCCGGATAAGCTCAAGGAATAGATCCTTTTCGCCATCCAAAATTCTGCCGATCAGGTTCTCTTCAGTCGCTCTGATTCGGTCGTTTCGCGCATTACTTTCTGTGTTGTCTGTCATTACCCATCCAGGCGTGTGCCTCCCCTCTAAGGCACGCCCGCTGAGGTCGCAATCAGGCAACGCAGTGGAGCCTTGTAGTTTTCCGTTCACAAGTCAGACACATTCTCGCTTGCCGGCCAAAGTCTTTGCCCTCTTACTCTGCTCGTTTACAAAATCCATTAAGGCCCTCCGTCGACGTAGATGATTTGGTCGGTCTGCAAGCCGGCAGAGCTCCGTTCCGCAACAGACAGAACGCGGTCTGACACGCGCCCTTTGCTCCCGCTCCCTACTGAAAAGGCGCCCGGAAGTGAGATTCCCGTCTGGCAAAATAGTTTCCGGAGAAAGTTCGAATTGATTGGCGGTTAGGGCGAAGCGTTGAGCAGGATAAGGATTCTCAAATGGGTGCCGTTTCCTGAAACCTTTTGACGAGATGGGAATCCCATTGCCCCGTGTTGGCGATAGTTTGGATTCCTCACGAACAGGCGCGACACGTCTCTGTAGGCAAAGATGAGCATGACACTGCCGCGACTGCGGACCTACGAGGCTGAGCTCATGAAGAGCGTCTGAGGAAAGCGTTAGAGAAGTAAAGATAGTATAACGCATAGGTAATAGTTACCGTGAACCCGTAACAAAAGGACCTTGTTTGCAACCTACTTTAGTCCGTATTCTCGTGGTCGATGATTTCGGACCAATTCGACAGTTTGTCTGCGCGGCGCTGGGGAAAAGACAGCACTTGCAGGTTGTTGGCGAGGCCTCAGACGGTTTAGAAGCGATTCAGAAAGCCGTTGAACTGAAGCCGGATTTGATTCTACTTGACATCGGTCTCCCAACGCTGAACGGCTTGGAGGCCGCTCGACAAATCCGCAAACTTGTCCCGGAATCCAAGATAATCTTTTTGAGTCAGGAATCTTCAGCTGACGTGGTGCAAGAGGCTCTGAGGATAGGCGCGCGGGGTTACGTTGTAAAAGAAGGGGCCGTAACCGGGCTACTCACCGCTGTTGAAGCCGTCATATCGGGAAGCGGTATGTGAGTAGCAGATAGCCAAACTGCAGTTTCACAGTCCCATTTGAAGCGCAACCTAGCGAGGGGGCGCCATGACGTCAACTGCTGGAGAATACTGGCCATTTGGCTGCGACAGATCCTGGAAAAACTGGCGAACTCTTCGAAAAATTATTTCGCGGGTAAAAGGATCTTCGAGGAAGACCACACCCTTCGGGAGAATTCCAGATTACGCGATTCCCTCCTGGCGCTTTAGCGAAGAGCTAGTGTGCGCGCACGAGGGGTCGTCCGAAACGGGTTGCATTCCTTCGAGTGTCTCCTTGAAAGGACTTTTTCGACTGGCCTGTGATTAGGGAGTTCAGGAATGAAACGGTGTGGGACCTAGCAGCCTGAACTCCCCTGGATATCCTTAAGGAGAGAAGATCTAGTTGTTTCCCGAACTTCCTGAAGCAGACCCGATGTCGTGTGGTGGCTCTGCTGCCTCCCTGATCTCCGAGCGGGAAACAGGGATGTTATAAACGTCGTATGCTGTCTGAATCCTCGTGAGGAAGTGCTGTTCACCAACTTCTTCGAAGCTTACGCTAGGTTTGTCGGAACGAGCACTTTCGATCTCAACAGGATGCACAATCACATTCGAACGATTCTCGTAGCTGCTGAAGACGAGTCCTGCGGATTTATCTCCCGAAATGCGACTGACTCTATACGTGCCTGCGGGAAGTGTCTTACCACCGGCCACAAAGTCAAAAGGTATAGTTAGAACGACTTCGCCTCGATATTCAGCCTTGGCGGCCACACCCAGCCCAAGAACACATACAAGTGTGAGTAATATGCTTGCATGCCTCTTCTTCATGATTTCTCCTTTGAACGTTGGGGATCTCGTTGGTGATCCGCGTCGTCCCAGCTCTTTTATTACGGGAGCGACGATATTACTTGTGTCAACAATCATCCTCCGAACGTGTACGGAAAGTGAGACGCGCTTGTGGCTGAAAGGTTTTAAGAGTCCACCGCATGAAGTTACCAGCCGCTGAGAAAGTGGATAGAACTCGCGGTAATGTCATGCCGGAGCCGGGGAATGCAAGCTCCGAAAGCTTGAAATTAGTGTGAAACCTTTGAGCTGCTCGAAAATCTCATTGAACTGGCGAATCCTCGACGGCAAGAGCCGTACGGGCGCTGCGATCCTTCTCAAGGAAGGACTGCTGTGGGTTGCGGAGCCGCGATAGCAGCCCAAAGGGGACTCTAGGGCAATGCCGAACTTGTCCGACAAGGTGGCAATCGTCACAGGCGCGTCCAAAGGGATTGGGGCTGCCATCGCGGAAAAGCTGGCCGAGGACGGTGCTGCGGTCGTTCTCAACTACTCGAGCAGCGCACGGGAGGCCGAAGCCGTGATCGCCAATATTTACCGTAGGGGAGGGCGCGCTTTAGCGGTTCGCGCCGACATGCACAAGCGATCCGACATTAAGAAGCTATTTGAAACCACGGTTCGGGAATATGGGCACGTCCACGTTCTAGTCAACAACGCTGCCATCTTCCGGCCGGCGCCCCTGGACAAAGTTGATGACCAGCTCTTCGACCAACACTTCAATCTCAACGTCAAGGGCCTCTTCTTTTCGATTCAGGAGGCGGTCAATTTGTTTGGAGATGCCGGGGGATCGATCATCAACATTAGCTCGATTGGTGCGCTTTCGCCCAAACCCAACTTGGTCGTTTATTGCGCGACGAAAGCAGCCGTCGACGCCATTACCAAGGGCCTTGCAGTGGAGCTAGGACCCAGAAAAATCCTGGTCAACTCCGTCTTACCTGGCGCGACTGATACAGAGGGTTTCCGAGCGATGCCAGGTTCGAGCGATTTTCGTTCCATTGTTGCTTCCCAGAACCCCCCTTGGCCGCATTGGACTACCGCGGGACATCGCAAACGTTGTCTCGTTCCTTGCTGGTGATGATGCCGCTTGGATTACTGGGCAGTTGATCTCGGTCAGCGGTGGATGGAGCTGAACAAATTTGGGAATCCGGCGAAGCAACTCAATCAGATAAGGAGAATGATAATGCGCCTTGGTTTTACAATTACTCTTTTGGCTGCATTTTCTATCGTAGCGGGCGTTTCCGTTCGGCACATTGAGGCGAACCCAGCACCCAGGCCGTGCAGCGATGACACTCCGCGCACTCCCGTGCTAGTCGAATTGTCCACGTCAGAGGGATGTTCCAGCTGCCCTCCCGCCGGTGCCCTTTTGGAAAAGCTCGATCGATCCCAGCCAATCAGCGGCGCGCAACTCATCGTTCTCAGTGAACACGTGGACTACTGGGACGATATCGGATGGAAGGATCCCTATTCTTCACACGAATACAGCGAGCGGCAAAGCGCCTACGCGGCGCAGTTCGGCCGCGGGGGAATTTACACGCCGCAGATGGTCGTTGACGGACATTACTAGCTCGTCGGCAGTGACGAGCGGCAGGCGATCCGAGCGGTCGAAAATGCGGTGAAGCTCGAAAAGATACAAGTAATGCTTTCTGTGTTTCACGTTGAAGAACCCAATAAGCTCGGCGTGCGTGTCGAGACTGGTCCACTGCCTTCGTCCCTTGCAGCGAAATCGGCGACCGTTTTCCTGGCGGTAGCTGATGAGAGCGATGAGTCGCACGTGATCCGTGGAGAGAACGCTGGCAGAACTCTGAAACACGTGGCCGTCTTGCGGGATCTTGTCCCAGTCGGAAAAGTCGGCAGAACCGAAAACTTTTCGCGGAACGTGACGCTCGATCTCGATGCCGGGAATCGACGGGACCTGAGAATCGTTGGGATCATTCAGGAACCGGATGCGGGAAGGGTCTTGGGGGCAGGCTCCGTCCGGCTTTCTAATTAGCTTCGTTCAACTATTTTGATTTAGCGACGGTTAGTTCGTTTGCAACGCGAAAGGAACGAAATCGAATCTGGAGCCGATATGAAACTCGTGATTTGCATCCTTTTCCTCGTCGGACTTTTCGTATTACCCAACGGGCAAGAAAGCCCAGGCACTAACCACGGCACTACTCCGTCAGTTGGCCTGGGGGTCGGCAAGCAGGCGCCGGCCTTCGCCCTCCCCGATCAGTTCGGTCATGAACAATCCAACGAGACACTCAAGGGATCAAAGGGCACTATTCTCCTTTTCTTTAGATCCGCCGATTGGTGACCCTTCTGCAAAGCGCAGCTCGTGCAGCTGCAAAACGCAAAAGAGAGATTTGAGGCGCAAGGACTTAAACTGGCCGCGATTAGCTACGATAGTCCGGCCATCCTGAAGGACTTTGCCGACCGGCATGGAATCCAGTTTCCCCTATTGGCTGACCCAGATTCCAAGATCATCCGCAGCTTCGAAGTGCTCAACACAGAAGCGAAAGGAATGACTAAAGGGATGTCCTTGCCCGGATTCTTCTACATCGACTCCAGCGGGGTCATTCGCGAAAAATATTTCACAGCAAAGTACACGGACCGATTGACTGCGAACAATCTTATTGCAAAGCTCTTTCCGGAGTTGAGCGCCGAAGTGAGCCAGAATATCGAGGCTCCTCATCTTCGGATCACCCTCGCACAATCCGATCGGAGTGTAATACCCGGCGGCCGGGTCAGCCTCTTTGCCGAAATCGTGCTTCCTCCAGATGTACACGTGTATTCTCCCGGTGTGCAAGGGTATAAGCCCATTCAGCTCAACTTGCAGGAGCTTCCCGGAGTCGAACTCCAGCCTGTCATTTATCCAAACTCAAAGCCGCTGTACTTGGAAGCCATCCAGGAACAAGTCCCGGTCTTCGAAGGAAACTTTCGCATCACGCAGGATGTTACTGTAACTCCGTCCAAGACTCGCGATGCGGTCCGCTCCTTGGTCTCCGCGCAAAAGACGATTTCGATTACCGGGGAACTGAAGTATCAGGCCTGTGACAAAACGGTTTGCTACCCTCCAACGTCGGTGCCGGTGAGATGGGAGTTACAGCTTCTTCCCCTTGACCTCAAACGATCTCCGGGGGCCATTCAGCACAAGTAGTCGATCGACTTATGAAACGGAACCAATTCTTAAGCTTTGAAAGGAGAAAGCCATCCTCGTCGAGTCCTTCATAAATCACGGCTTGACCCTGGTCGGCGAATCAAGATCCCTGCCTGCGACAACGCGGGGCTTTCGACGTTGCCCAGCTATGACGATTTCTTGGTTACTCATGCAACTTTTGCAGGGCAAATGACTCCTATTGCCCGTGAGAGTTGACCACCGACGGTAATTGGACAGCGAATGCCGCGTTCCAAGCCTACGGAGTCACCCTAGTCAACAATCCAATTTTCATAAAGCTGTAGTTTGAACAAATGTAGAGGGCGAAAGAACTAAAGAAGGCCATATGAAAACCATCC
>Ga0210401_10000316_pt1 | contig 59614 bp, 42 predicted proteins | sample IncBWH32MmetaG_FD_150866 | JGI IMG/M metagenome (GOLD analysis project Ga0210401, IMG submission 150866) | Forest soil microbial communities from Barre Woods Harvard Forest LTER site, Petersham, Massachusetts, United States - Inc-BW-H-32-M | ecosystem: Environmental > Terrestrial > Soil >...
TGCCGGCTTGCTGCCGCCCGTCTGAATCGGCACGAGCGACGCCCAATTCGCCGACCAGCCGTCCTTGCGAATCAGGTCGGCGAGTTTTTCCACCGTGGGCGCCTGGAAGAGCACCGAGAGCGGGAAGCTCCGGCCGAACAGCTGCCTCATTTCCGAAAAGAGGCGGACGGCGCCCAGCGAGTTTCCGCCGAGGTCGAAGAAATTGTCCTGCAACCTGACCGGCTGCACTTTGAGAACGCGCTCCCACAGCTTGGTCAATTGCAAATCGAGCGAGTCGCGGGTCCGCGCGGCGGCGGCTCCACCCTCCGCGGCTGAGCGAGCGGGCGCGGGCAGAGCCTTGCGATCCACTTTTCCGTTCGGCGTTAGCGGGAAGCGGTCGAGAATCACGATCGCCGTGGGAACCATGTATTCCGGCAGCTTCGTCCGGAGATGTTCTTTCACCGCCGCGGTGTCGATCGACGCATCCGGCTTCGCCACCACGTATCCGACGAGCCGCTTCTCGCGCGGCGTATCCTCGCGCACGGTGACGATGCACAAATCCACGCCCGCGAACTCCTGCAAGCGGGCTTCGATCTCTCCCAGCTCGATCCGATACCCCTGCACCTTGACCTGAAAATCCTCGCGGCCCAGAAATTCGATGTTGCCGTCGGGCAGGAACCTGCCGAGGTCTCCGGTGCGGTATAGGCGCTCGCCGTTCGCCGGGTCAACAATAAAACTGGCGTTGGTCTTCTGCTCGTCGTGCAGGTATCCCTTGGCCAGACCGATGCCACCGATGTAAAGCTGCCCCGGCACCCACGCCGGCCGCGGCGCAAGGTCTTCGTTCAGCACGTGAAAGCTCTGGTTCAGCATGGCCTTGCCGTAAGGAATGCTCTTCCAGCTCGGGTCCACTTTCCCTAGGGGATACAGGATCGACCAGATCGACGCTTCGGTCGCCCCGCCCAGGCTGACGACGTTTGTTTTCGGGAGCACGCGGCGGATCTGGTCGGGAAGGCCGAGCGGGATCCAATCTCCGCTCATCATCACCAGGCGCAGCGAATCGCCTAGCAATTCCCGCTTGCCGGCCTGATCGATGAGCAATTGCATCAGCGCTGGAACCGTGTCCCAGACCGTGACTCTTTCTTTCAGGATCAGCTCAGCCCAATGGTTCGCGTCAAGGGCAAGATCCGGCGCCGGCATCACGATCGTTCCGCCCGCCGCCAGCAGTCCAAAGACGTCGTAGACCGACAAATCGAAACTCAACTTGGAAACCGCAAGGACGCGATCCTGCGGGCCGATTCCGAACCGCTGATTGACGTCGAGGACTGTATTCATCGCGCCGCGATGATCGATCATCACGCCCTTCGGAACTCCCGTCGATCCCGAGGTGTAAATGACGTACGCGAGGTCCTCCGGTTTTTGCCGCCGGCGATCGGCAGGTGCGGAGTCGTCCGCGGGCTTCACTCGATCCACTTCAATTACTTCCACACCGGCGGGCACGCTCAAGCGATGACGCACGGAGCTTTGCGTCAGCGCGACTTTCACCTTCGCGTGCTCGAGCAAGAAGCGCTGGCGCTCCGCGGGCAATTCCGGATCGATGGGCAGATACGCCGCGCCGGCAAAATGGATGCCGAGGACGCCGACAATCTGCTCCCAGCCTTTCTGCATCATCACGGCGATCAAATCGTTCGGCTTCGCCCCGGCGCGGAGCAGTTCCTGCTCGATGCGGCTCGCGTAGCGATACGCCTCGCGATACGTAAGCCGCCGTTTCGGCGTGCAAATCGCGAGTTGATCCGGGCGCTCAGCAACCTGCTTCAGAAACGGCGTGTGCAGCAAATCGGCGGAGACCGGCGCCTGGGTGCTGTTCGCGGCCCGGCGCACCGCCATTTGCGATTCAGGAATCAGCTGGCGCGTGTTTTCCGCGAGGGTTCGTTGCCAGGCGGAGTCGTCCGTGGCGAGGTCCTGCAGCAAGCGCCGATACGCGCCGAGCATGTCATCCAGGAGGCCCTCGGGAAAAAGTTCTTCGATGGCGTCCCAATTGATCTGAAGCGCGCCCTTTTCCTCGTACACCATGTAGTCGAGGTAAACCTGCGGCGTCTGCGTGATGGAATATCCGCAGCGGCCGAGCCGGCTCGACCATGTGGCGCCGTCGGACTGCTCGCCCAGATTCAGCAGACTCGTGAACACGACCGGCATGAGCGCCATCGGCCCGACGCGCTGGAATCGCGCAAGGTCGCGCATCACCTGAATGCCGCTGTAATAGCGGTGATCCATGTCCTGCCACAGCCGCTCCTGCTGTTGCTGCGCGCGCGCCGCGAACGGTGCCGGTCCGGAGTTATCCACCTCAAGCAGATTGACCGAAGTGAAGTCGCCGATGATTGAATTCGATTGCGTATGGAGCGGCAGGCGATTGAACAGCGTCAGGTTGACCGTAAAGCGCGGGTGCTTGCTCCAGATGGCCAGCACTTCCGCATAGGCCGCGAGCAGCGCGCCGACCGGAGTGGAGTTGAAGGCCGCGGATTTTTCCTTCAGGCTTTTCCACGCAGCGGGATCGAGCGTGGCCGAGTGGCGCTTGTAGACCGGACGAGTCACCGAGCCGGGGCTTTTTTCCAGAGGCAATTCCGGCGACGCAGGCAGTGTGGGGACACGCTTCGTCCAATACTCGCGCGACTCGCGAAACGCATCGGTCTCTTCCAGGGAAGTCTGCGCACGCAAGTAATCGCGGAAAGACAATTCCAGTGGGGGGAGCGCCGTCTCCGGGTGGTGGTAGAACTGGATCAGCTCCTGAAACAGAATTTCAAAGCTGCGGCCGTCCACGATCAGCAGGTCGATGCCGATGTGCAGGCGGCTGATTTTTTCGTTCAGCCGGGAAACGCAGAAATCAAACAGCGGCCACTGGTCGCAGGCGTGAACCTTGTGGGACAACCGCGCGCGCGTCGCCTCCAGGCGCGCGGCAGCCTCGGCCGTTTCCAGTCCCCGCAAATCGTCGATGCGGATTTCGTATTTCGGCGGCGACGCAAGAATCTGCTGCCGCCCCTCGGGATAGACCACGCAGCGCAGCATTTCGTGCCGGTCGATCACTCGCTGCAAAGCCGAGGTGAACCGGCCCTCGTCCCAATCCTCCATGTCCACTTCGGCGTAGCAGTGGCAGGCGGTGCCTCCCAGCTCGATTCCATCGGAGCGGCCAATCAAATAGGCTTGCTGCAGGTCGGTGAGCGGGAACGGCTCAAATCGGTTGGCAACATCCGGCGTGACCGTGACCAGCGGAGCGTCCGCCTGCGCGGCGGCCTTTCGCTTGGCCGACGCCAAACGCAGAGCGAGATCCCTTCGCTCCTCCGGGGTAAGGCTCTCCAGTTTCTTAGCCAGGCTCACGGACTTGTTTTAACCCAAATCGCCCGCTTCGGGGGAGCGGGCGTTTCCTTTCGATCATCCCTTTAGCCGGCTTACTTGTTCTTCGTGAATTCCGCGATCATGCTCTGGAGCTCGCCCGCATCCGCCTGCTCGAGGATCATTTCTTCCACACGCTTCGCCTGCTCGCTCAGCACGGGATACTGGACAAACATCTGCAGCGGAAACTCCATCTGGAATTCCTGCCGGCACTTGAACGCAATCTTCAATGCCGCGAGCGAATGGCCGCCCAGGTGGAAGAAGTTGTCCCGGCGGCTCACGCGCTTCAGCCCGAGCGCTTCGGCCCAGGACTTGGCGAGAACCTGTTCGAACTCGCCGACCGGCTCCGCGCCTGCCTTCTCCTTGGCGGCGCCCGCCGGCTGCGAGATCGGCGGCAGCGCGTTTCGATCGATTTTTCCATTCGCGGTGAGCGGCAGGCGCTCCAGCGCAATGAAGTGCGATGGAACCATATAATTGGGCAGCGCCGCCTCGAGCGCGATCCGCAGCGCGTCCGCCTTTACAGATGAACCCGGCTTGGCGACGAAATACGCGGCCAGCAGCTTGTCCCCGCCGCGATCCTCGCGCGCCACCACCACGGCCTGCGCCACACCCGGCTGCTGCTCAAGCGTCGCTTCGATTTCGCCCAGCTCAATCCGGAAGCCGCGGATTTTTACCTGGAAGTCCGCGCGGCCCACATACTCCAAATTCCCATCCGGAAGGAACCGCGCAACATCACCGGTAGGATACAGCCTGCCGCCTTCGCGGAAGGGGTCGCGAACGAATCGTTCCGCCGTCAGCTCGGGGCGGTTCCAATAGCCGCGAACGACGCCGTCGCCGCCAATCCACAGCTGGCCGAATGCGCCGGGCGGAACGAGATGCATCCGCGAATCGAGAACGTAGACCTGCGTATTCGCAATCGGTTTGCCGATCGGAATGCTGGCCCGCTGCTCCTCGACGCGATACACCGTCGACCAGATCGCCGTCTCCGTCGGGCCGTACATGTTATACATCTCGCCGGAGAAGGATTCGCGAAGAGATGCGACGAGCGAAGGTGGCAGAGCTTCGCCGCCCACAAAGATCTTCTTCAACATGCCCAGCGCGCGCAGCGACTGCGAATCCGAAACGAGCGCGCGAAGGAGAGACGGCGTCAACTGAAGATGCGTAACAAAGTGGCGAATGATTTCGTCCGGAATCTTGTCCGAGTTGCCCTCGCCGTGAACGATGATCTTGTATCCTTTCGTGAGGGTCCAAAGCAGCTCGAGGACCGAAATGTCGAAAGAAATGCTCGTCACCGCCAGCCACGTCCCGCTCTCGACGCCGATGATCCGGTCCATTCCCGCGAAGAAATTCACCACGTTGCGATGCTCGACCATCACGCCTTTGGGCTTGCCGGTCGAGCCCGACGTGTAAATCACATACGCCAGATTATTTTCACCGGCAGTGGAAGCGACGGGAGACGCATCCAGCGATCCGATGGCCTTGGCGTCGCCATCCAGCGAAATGACCTTCGCGGCGCTTGCCGGAAGCGCCTTGCGGATTTGTTCCGTGGTAACGATGAAACCCAGATGGGCATCCTCGATCACGAGCGCCACGCGCGCCGGGGGGTACGCGGGGTCGAGCGGCACGTAAGCTCCGCCCGCCTTCAGCACGCCGAGCATCGCGACCACCATCTCCACCGAGCGCTGAAGATAAATTCCGACGAGCGCATCCGGCCCAACTCCGAGCGCAACCAGGTGACGCGCAAGCTGATTGGCGCGGCCGTTCAGTTCGCCGTAGGTCAGTTCCTCGTCGCCGAAAACAAGCGCGACCTGCTTCGGCGTCCGCTCCGCCTGCCGCTCGATCAGCTGATCGATGCGCAGGCCTTTCCCGGGAATTTCAGCCGCCGTGTTGTTCCATTCCACCAGCATCTTCTGCCGTTCGGCTTCCGGCAGCATGGCCATTTCCGAGACGCGCTTCTCCGGATTCGCCGCGCAGGATTCCAGAATCCGCGTGTAATAGCCGACCAGGCGCTGAATCGTGTCCGGTTCAAAGAGGTCCGTGCTGTACTCGATCAATCCGTCGAGGCCGTTTTTATCTTCGGACAGGATCAACGTGAGATCGAACTTGGAGGTGCCGGTCGCGAGTTCGCGGTTGCCCGGCACTTTCGAGACGTACGAGACGCCTTCGGAATTGTGAAGAATGAACATCACCTGAAACAGCGGCGTGCGGCTCGGATCGCGGTCGGGCGCAAGTTCGGCGACCAGCCGTTCAAAGGGCAGCTCGGAATGCGCATAGGCTCCCATCGCGCGATCGCGCACCTGCTGCAGCAAAGAGACGAAATTCTGGCGCCCGTCGAATTTGGCGCGCAGCAGCACCGTGTTCAGGAACAAGCCGATCAATCCCTGGGTCTCGCTTTGCGTCCGGCCCGAAATCGGCGTCCCGACGACAATGTCCTCCTGCCCGGTGTGGCGATTTAGCAGGGCCATGAACGCGGCCTCAAGCACCATGAACAGAGTCGCGCGCTGCTCGCGGCCGAGGGCCTTCAACTGGCCGAGAAGCTTCGGCGGGATGTGCAAGGCTTCCACCGCGCCTCGGAAACTTTGTACCGCCGGACGGGGCTTGTCAGTGGGCAATACCAGAATCGCCGGCGCCCCCGCAAGTTCCTTTTTCCAATATGAGACTTGATTCTCCAGAACCTCGTCCTTCATCCATTCGCGCTGCCAGCGGGCGAAGTCCGCGAATTGAACCGGCAGGTCGGAGAGCGGTGACGGCCGCTTCGCGGAAAACACCTCATACAGCCGCTCGAGCTCCTGGTGAACGATTTCCATCGACCATTCGTCGGCGAGGATGTGGTGAGTCACCAACAGCAGCCGGTGCTCGCGCGGCGACAGGTGGACCATCGTCAGGCGCAGGAGCGGCGCGCAGCCCAGATCGAATGGCTTGCGCACCTGCTCGGCCACGGCGTTCGCCCACGCTTTCGCGCGCTCCTGCTCGGACTTCGCCGAGAGGTCGATTTCCGCGAGCGGGAGATCTATTTCGGGGAGAACGATCTGAGACGGCTGGCCGCCGCCGTGCGAAAACTCGGTGCGCAAAATTTCGTGGCGCCGGACGAGTTCCTTGATCGCGGCGCGCATCGCTTCGGCGGAATACTCTCCGTGAAGATCGACGACGTCGCCCATGTTGTAGACGGGGCTTTGCGGCGCAAGGTAATTCAAAAACCACAGCTGTTCCTGCGCGAACGAAAGCGGGACGGAAGCCGAAGGCTTGCGCCGCGCGATGCGTTGAACGGCCTTGGTATTCTTCGCCGCAGTAATGAACTTGGAAAGGCCGGCGATGGTCGGATTTTCAAACAGCGTCTGGAAATTAATGTCGATGCCGAAGACGTCGCGAATACGCGACACCGCCCTGATGGCCAGCAGCGAGTGCCCGCCGAGGTCGAAGAAATCGTCGTTGATTCCCGGGCTGTCGATTTTCAGCAGCTCCGACCAGATGAGCGCGAGCGCCTCTTCCGTTTCAGTCTGCGGCCGGACAAATTCGCGCAGCGGCTGCGCGTTCTTTTCCACGGGCTTCGGCAGCGCCTGGCGGTCGATTTTCCCGTTCGCGTTGAGGGGAAATTTCTCCATCAGCACGAATTGCGACGGGACCATGTACCGCGGCAGCCGCTCTTTCAAGAATTGCCGCAGCCCGGCCTGCGTCAGGACTTCGGGATCCACCGGCCGGGGCGAACGTACGTGGCCCTCGGGGGTTTGCTCGCGCACCAGGCGGTTCCGCTCCGACGGCCGAATCGCGTACACGTAGCACAGTTCCGTTTTTCGCAGCAGCGGGTCCTGCTCGACCAGAACTTCGTAGCCGTGCTTTTCGAGGAGCGCCGTAATGGGCTCAAGGCTCGTCTTCAGGTCCACTTCGACGACGAGTTGACGAATCCTGGCCCAGTCCGCTTCGCCGATTCCCTGGAGGACGTCCAGCTCGCTTTTCTCGACGTTCACCTTCAACAAGTCGATGCGCTCGATTCCCTCTTCCGCGATCACACCCGATAGCGTGCGCAGCCGCGCCGTCTGCGTCTTGGCGTGGAAGCGATCCTCCAGCATCTTTCCGATTTCCTCGGCCAGCTGCCCGCTTTCGCCGGATTCGGATTCCTGGTTGAGCGCGTACGTCTTCACCACTTCGCGCTCGGTGGCTTCATCCGCGTAAAATCCTGAGAGCAGCGAAAACCCTTCAAAGAAGGTCATCTCCGCGGTTTTGTCTTCCTTGGACAGACCCATCGGCAAGCATTTGACGCCCGCTCCCCATGCATCCGCGTTGGCCTTTAGACAGGCATACGCGGCCGGGTTCGGCTCAAAGGAAAAAATTCGCAGGTTCCGCGCCAGCCGACTTGCGAACGTCGTGAACAGGCCGATGTTCGCGCCCGCGTCGACGATGCAGTCGCCATCCTCAATCGTGATCCCGTGGCGGAGATACGCCTGCAGCACGAAAATTTCGTTGTAAATGTACGCGGTCTCGTTTTTGTTGAGGTGCGCCACCGTCGAGCCGTCGGGCAGCGCGTATTGCGCCTTGGCGGCCCAGAGCGGCTGGTCCGCGCGATTCGGCACGACGTACGCCACAAGCTCGGTGTTGCCGGATTCATCCGGGAAGGCGGACACCACCGCGTCCCGCACGCCGCCCTGCTCGCGCAGCGCGGCCTCAATCTCGCCCAACTCGACCCGGTAGCCGTGAATCTTGACTTGATGATCGACCCGCCCGCAGAACTCGACATCGCCGTCCGGCAACAGCCGCGCGCGATCGCCAGTGCGATACAGCCGCGCGCCAGGCTCTTTGCTGAATGGGTCGGGAACGAATCGCTCCTCGGTCAGATCAGGCCGGTTGAGATACCCGCGCGCCACGCCCCGGCCGCCGACATACAGCTCGCCCGGTTCGCCCACGGCAGCGGGCACGCGATTCTCGTCCAGAATGTAGACCTGGCTATTCGGGAGCGGCTTGCCGAGCGGGAGCGTGCCGGAAGGCGTGGCGGGCAGCGGCGCGGTCGCGGGAAACGTCAACACGCCTACGGTGGTCTCCGTTGGCCCGTAGTGATTGTAAATCTCGCACTCCGGGGCAAGGAGGCGCAGCCGCTCGATCCAATCGAGCCGTGAGGCTTCGCCGCCTAGGATCAACCGCTTTCGCGGCATCACCTGCTCCGGATGGCTCCCGGTCTGCAGCGCCGCCAGATGCGACGGCACAATCTTCAGAACATCGATCTTCTCGCGAAGGAAGTACTCGGAGAGCAGCGCCTGGCTCTCAGCCCTCGCCTGCGAAATGACGTGCAGGCATCCGCCTGTTATTAGCGCAGGGAAAACGACGGTGTTGCCCAGGTCAGCGGCGATTGTGGAAACGGTCGCGTGATTCATCCCCGCGCTGAACCCGAATCGCTGCGACACACCGAGCGCGTAGTGCACGATATTCCGATGCTCGATGCACACGCCCTTGGGCCGCCCCGTCGAACCACTGGTGTAGATCACGTAAGCGAGGTTCTCAGGCCGCGCGGGGCATTCGTGCTGCGCCGGCGCCTCGAGCGTGGACCAATCGAGATTATCCAAGCACACGGCCTGCGCTGAGCCAGGAGGCAATCGGGGAAGCAAACCGGACTGCGTGAGCACGATCTTGGCGCCGGCGTCCTCCAGCATGAATGAGATGCGCTCTCGAGGAAATGCCGAATCGATGGGCAGGTATGCCGCGCCGGACTTCAGGATGCCGAGCAAACCCAAGATCATTTCCGCCGAGCGCTCGACAAACAGCCCGACGAGGGTTTCGGGGCCGGCGCCCATTCCTCGCAAGTAGTGCCCCAGCTGAGTCGCCCAGCGGTCGAGATCGGCGTACGTCAGCTTCTGGTCCTCGGAAACGAGTGCCAATTGGTCGGGGGTCCGTTGGGCCTGTTGCTCGAACAACTCGACCAGGGTCGTGCCGGTCGAACGCGCTGCGGAGGAGGCTGCGTCACTGCTTTGGGGATGAGACTCGCTCGCCCCAACAAGGGAAGCGGACGCAGTCAGCGAGGAATGCTCGTTAGGGATTTCAGTATTCACGCTGGGCGCCCCTCAGACGCTCAATGGGCAAACGCTGCTAGATTCCGGCCCTGCGGTGCGCGGCCCGGGTGTAATGTTCGCCAGGCAATTCGGCTCGAGTTTGTACACACATAGTACAGCAGAAACGTTGGCGCCAGTGAAGGCGGAGCAATTTTCGTTCCGTCGCGCGAACATGTCATGGGAGTTAAGGCCTATTTTTCAACGATATGCCGGCAATCCTGAACCTGCCGGCAGCCGGCTTCCGTTTGCGTGCCGGCGAACCTGGCAAATCTTTGTCCTATAGTACCCATCCGTTTCACATGGTTGCGGACCAGCGCGAAATCCCCCTGGAAATAGTTGTCGGCCAGAGCGTTAGGCATGCCCTGGCCGACTTGGTAATTTAGCTCGCGAGCCCCAGGCAACCGCCAGCCTTACTGGAGGTCCACCTGAGTCAGTTTTACAACCGTATTCGCGTTAGTGCCAGTGCCGAGAGGGCCAAAGTAAATGCTGTTAGCCTGGCCGACCCCGCTAGCGGAGTTATCCACAATGATCCCGCTCGTGCCAGTACCGTCTGAACCAGGGAAATTGGAGGATTCAATTGCACTAGGGAAACTGAGAGTAATGTTGAACGAAACCACATTTCCAGGAGACGCAGCCAAGGCGCTCGCAAAAAGCCGATCTTCGCCTCCGCCGGTCAGGAACTCCGTGAGCGGTGATATCTCCAAGGCGCCCGGACCAGTGAACGGGAGCGCATTCGTTGGAGTCCCCGCATTCATAACGTGGCTAGGGTTAGGGGGGACGGGAAGCACGTCGGGAGCGAACGTGATTCCATAGACGACGATTTCGGGGGTACTGTCTGACGCATATTCATACAGCAGCCAATCGGTAGAGACGCCGCTCGAAAAATAGGCATCGTTGAAGGCAGGGGCATGCATGTTGAAGGTCTCGCCGCCCGGCCCCAGCGTGGCTACCGAATTGGTGCCCAGATTCGACATGTTTGCCTGAACCAGGACCGGATTTCCCGCCCCTATTCCTCCTGTGACGCAGCCCGTGAGTGTCGAAACGCATGAACCCGTTTCGGTGTACACCCAGCCGTTTACCAGATCCAGGGTGGGGGCATCGACGATTCCTCCGTCGGTCGCATTGCCATCCCCGACCATGAGAGGGGAACCGGTAAGCGGCTGTCCAGTGAAAGTGAAACCGTAGAGACCGCCGTCGGCGCAGCCGGCATAAACGTTTTCCGAGAGGCCGTCCACGGTAATGCCGCTGACGCTGCCAGTGCAAGTTCCACCTACCTGGAGCACGCCGCCCACCCCCCAGGTGCTGTCGAGGCTCGGCGCCGCCCCGCCGCACGGCGCCCATGCGGGACAAAAGACGTTCTTGATCCTGAAAATCTCGCCGGCGTCGTCGCCGACGTAGGCGACATCCTCGGAGTACTCAACATAAGGGGACGAAAACGAGTCGGTGAATGACCCCAGTGCCAAGTCGGTCGCGGTTCCGCTGCCGGCCACCGGCGCAGCAGTGACAAAGGGAACCGTGCCGGGGATCTGGACAGAGTTCGTTAGAACGTCTTGTCGGGTCCCCAACGTATCGTTGTTCCCGTCGTGTGCAGCCCATGCCAAAACGTGGAAACGCGCGCCCACGATTGTAGCGCCTGGGCCGGTTCCAACCTCAACGAAAGCGATCAAATTGCCGTCCATTGAGGTCACTGGGGACGTCGCCACGGTCCCGTCCAGCCCGGCGCCGATCACGGTGTACGAAAAGTATTGCGTCGCTGAAAGCCCGTCGTCGGTTGCGGTCGCCACCCCGCCGTTCCGGTCGCAGAGGCCGGGTCCGCTTACCCCCAGGTCTCCGCTGTACAGGTTATCGAGTCCAATGATATTGGGCTGGCCAACGCCGGCGCCGCCGGCGCTGGTGGCATCGATGGGAACGACAAGAAAATCGCTCAAGCAGCTCAAGGTATCGCTCGGGCCGGTGACGGCCGCGCTGGTGTCAAACGTCCATTTCGAGGCATACGTGGCATTGTCCATGCTGCCGCCGATGAAGACATTCCAATCGGAATGCATGTAGGAGCGGTTGCGGTGTTCCCCGCGATGCCCCTCGCGGCGTCGCCATCGGACGTAGTCCTTCCGGTAGCTTTCCTGCCAGTGCTGAATCGCGCGCGGATCCTTCTGCAGCGCAATCAGCCGGTTCATCGGGCCGATGCGAGGATAGAGCATGTGGTCGTGCGTCCAGTCTTGGACCGCGCTGTCATGATGCGTCTTCACGTTGGAATGCTCGGCGGCATTCGACTCCGTGGTGTTCGAGTGGCCGGTTTCAGCCTCGACGCCACGCTCGATGCGTTGGCTAAAGGCTGGAGCGCTCCACACACTCAGCGCGAGCGCGCACAACACAAAACGGAAGGGGGAAACATTTATTCGCACGTTCAATCTCCAATTGAGTCAGTCCGGCATTCGGCCAAAGGCCATGCTGGTGCGGCAATTCTATCAATTGACCCGCCGTGTCTTGTTCCGGAATGGGGCACGGCTTCGTCAAAAGTATTAACTTTCTGGACATCGCCGGACCCGCGTTTCGGCCCACGTCTGCCCGAAAAAGACGCGGGGTTTTTCCCAGCCGGAAAATGAAACAGGGAACTATGCGAGAGCAATTCGACTTCCTCCTCGCAGCAACGAAGCCGCGCCCAATCTTTGCAATCGATTGCAATGTGCGAACGAAGTTTCGACCGCCAACATTTCGGAGCCGAACAGCCCGCGGCGGCAATTCCCTGCTCGAAACCGCACGCTGATTTCTCATTGCCGCCTGCAATTGCGGAGAACGAAACCAAAAAGTGACGCCAAATTGAAACATCCGATCCGATTCGTAGACACTCGTAGCTCAACTCTTCATCCGCTTGGAGAGATGGTATCATCCGCCCAGCCCGAATTCCGTTTGAAGGAGACTGGTGCAATGGAACGCTTCCTCACTCGCGCGATCATCGGCTTTTGCTTTGTCACCGCGTTTGCGCTCGCGGCCATTTCGAGCCGCCCGCTGGCCGCCGCGGACGAAACGCCGGTGTTCCGCCAGGCAGACAAGACCTTGGCGGACGCACTCGCCCGGAAAGACGCGAAGGCTGTTGCCGCACTGCTCGATGACCGCTTCCAGTGGGTCGAGGCCACCGGCAGAATCCACACCAAGGCGCAAGTCCTCGACGATCTGGCCGAGTTCGCCGCCGACAACGAAGGCGCGCTGGACGTGCGCACGGTTGAATACCTCGGCCAGGTCGAGCGCGTACTCGGAATTCACCACAACCAGCGCTTCGCGCATCTCTGGGTGAAGAACCCCGCGGGCTGGCAGGCGTTCGTCTTCCTGAACATCCCGATTCCCGCCGAGCGGCCGGATTACACGGCGCCGCCGAACCCACCCACAGAGGCCGACAAGTTGTGCGATAACCCATGCAAGACCCTGCCGTACAAACCCATGACCCCGGCGGAAGAGGGAGCGATGGCGACCTGGTTTCGCCTGAAGAACGATGAATGGCATCCGAATCCGGAAGACTGGGCGGCGCACGCCGACGAGAGCCACGAGACGCTCACGCCCCGCACCGACATCCCCAAGTTGCAGCACGTCGAGGAACTGGCCGAGCAGCGCAAGCTTTACGGAGAGAATGGCGGCTCGGGCGGCTCGTCGGTATTGTCGATGCACATGTTTGAATTCGGGAACGTAGTGATCATGCAGGCGTTTCAGGGGCGCAATCCCGGCGCGAAGCCCACGAGCTGGAACCTGCGCGTGTTTCTGAACCGGGGCGACGGCTGGAAAATCGCCTTGAGCGCCCAGACGAATATTACGTAAGCTAGAGTGAGATTCGCGCACACGAGTCGCTGAAAGGCCGCGAAATGAAGCTTTCTTCCGCCCGCACAACTGCAATCCACCTGTGGATTTTCTCAACGATTCTTTTGGTTGTCGCAGCCGGGGTGTTTTCTTCTCGTCCCGCTGCTTTGCAGGCGCAGGAGCAGAAAATCAGCTGGAACGCGAAGGAGAAACCCATCGCCGAAGGGATCGGCAGCCTTCGCCGCTTGACCGATGATGTGAGGGTGCGCGCAACGAAGGATCTAGCGCTGCAGATTCGGAACTTGCCCGTCACTCCCAATAAAGTGCGGCTGGCCTATGGCCTCGCGATGCTCTCGACCGAGGGCGATTTCGGCCACGATACGTTGCAAGAGGTAGCCACGACACTGGCGGACGCGCTCCGCGAGCAGCCGCTCCCGGGCAAGCCCGGCCAGCCGGCTCGGGCTTACGTCGAGCTCGCCGAGCTGGTGCGCTACGAGCACGTGGAAGCCTCGCTCGACGATCCGCAATTCGCCACCGCGAACTCGAAGATGGAAGCGGACAACGCGAAACGCGAGCAGGCCAACTTCACTTTGCCCGATCTGAGCGGGAAGGCCTGGACGCTGAAAGAGTTGCCTGGCAAGGTCGTCGTCCTGAACTTCTGGGCCACCTGGTGCCCGCCCTGCCGCAAGGAAATGCCCGACCTCGAGTTGCTCTATCAGCAGTTCAAGGATCAAGGCCTCGTGATCCTGGCCGTTTCGGACGAAGAAGCTGAAAAGGTGAAGTCCTTCATCGCGCAGGGAAAATTCACCTATCCCATCCTCCTCGATCTGGGACGAAAGGTGAACGAGCTGTTTGAGATCGAGGGAATACCGAAGACCTTCGTCTACGACCGCAACGGGAAGTTGGTCGCGCAGTCCATCGACATGCGCACCCGAAGGCAATTTCTGGAGATGCTGGCGCAGGCAGGATTGAAGTAGAGCGGCGTCGCGTGCGGACGGCCCGGCTTTTGTCACGATTCTAGTTCAAGGCCGGCTCAGCGAAATCTTGTGGCCGGTCCCGCTAGGCAGGATGATGTCACCGGTCATTTGCTTGCCGTCTGCGGAGACCTTTCCAACGAGGTTTGCACCGTCCGCGGTGATAGCCGTGATCGTTCCGCCCGCGCCCACGCTGACTTTCTGAAAGTCGTATTTCATCGACGCGGCGGGATCGGCTACCGAAAGCGTGCCTGCGGAGGCGGCGGAGAAAGTTGCGCTAGCGGGAACCGATCTGCCGTCAGCCAACGCCATCGTACCCTTCCAATCGCCGGCAATCGACTCAGATGATCCGGATTCGGCCGCGCCCTCCGCGGCGCTAGAGCCTTTCGTGCCAACTTTTTTCTCGAAATCGTTGAAGACGGCCTGCGTGTCCTCGCAAATGTACTCCATGATGTTCCACTCGGGCTTGAGGATGTATTTGCGCTGCGTCCTCAGCGTTCCCTTGTAGGCTTGCGGGTCGTCGATGGTGATGTCGATCATCAATGTATTGTGATCCGGGCGAGACATTCGCTCGACAAGATGCATAGCCTCAGAGTGCGGATGGCCCGCAACGTCGAGCCAGGTCTTGTCATTGAAACCGGTCGTGTCAATGACCAGCGTGTCTCCCTCCCATTTGCCTATCGAGTCACCCATCCACGTAGGATTCGCGTCCTTCAGATGCTCGCGTCCATCCGTAAAAATCTGGCGCACCAGGTGACCGTACTCGAAAAACATGATCGTTCGGCCGGGAGTCTGGACGAATTCCACCGGGTAGGCGTGAGTATAAATGTGGGGAATGCCCGGGGGAAGGCAGGCGTAACTCGGGTCGTTCGACGTCAGTTCCGTATATTGGCCGCCGATCGGGTGATTGCCCTTGAATTTTTCCTCGCCCCACGGAGTGAGCGGCAGCACACTCAGCGTCTTTCCCTGCGCGTCAGTCCAAATGAACATGAATGTGTTCGTGGAGGACGGGTACCATACGCCCGTTAGGTCGCCTGTGTGCGCCGCTTTGGTTGTAGTTTTTTGAGCTTGGCTCGATGCTTGAGCCGCCGCGAAAACCGGAGCTAGGCTACTGCACACGAGCGCGCCGATACGGAGCGCAGTTGGAAGGTTCATTTGGAGGAATCCGGTGGCAGCACCGTGCCCGGCAGCTCGTGCCCGTCCGGGAAGACCAGCTTCTTGATCTGCATGCCCTTTTCGCCGTTCTTGGCGATTGCGCCGATGACGGTGACCTGGTCGCCCGGCTTCACCGTGCTCCGGCTCCAGCCCCGCCGCGACAAAAGGTTCGGGCTGGGCAGCTCTCCGGTCCACTCCACGGCTTTGCCGCTGTCGTCCTTCACGGTAAACACCAGGAGGGTGTGCGGATTGACGTACTGAAGCTCGGTCACGGAGGCGTGAACCGAGACAATCTTCGTCATGTCATATTCAGAAGCGCCGTGGTGGGCGAGGACGGGCCAAGCGAGCAGAGAAAGCGCGGCAGTCGCCGCCACGCGAGCGATCTTTCCGGTTTTCGTATCGCCGGTTTTCATACCACCTCCCGAACGGAATCGCGATTCGGCGCGTTCGTTTCGCCTTCCACGGGATCATTTCAGCGAAGCATCTCAAAAAATCTTGTAAACACCCGATATTAAGACCCCACGGTTAAAGCATGGATACCGCGACGCCCGCGCGCGTGTCAATTGCTTTCGCGCGCGGATTGAGGCCCCCGAAATTGACAGGCGTAGCGGGCATAGTATGATTCGCGGTTGCGACCGGTGCCGAGCATGCGAGCATTGCGGCGCGTGCGGCGTTTGGACGTGAGAGAGTGTGTGGGGGCAGCAATCTTTGTAGGGCACGGCTTCAGCCGTGCCGCACATCGATTGCAACCGGAACGGCTTTAGCCGCTGGCTGCCCCGAATCCGCGTTCTCCACAAACTCTTCCGTTTTGCGTTGCTGAATTTGGCAAACATTTCTCTTTCAAAAAGCGAGCAGACCTTTGCCCAAAATCACAGGTGGCCGATTCATCGCGGAATTCCTGAATGCCCAGGGAGTGACGGCTTTTTTTTTCGTCCCCACCATGCTGAGCCGCGCGCTCGCGGAGATGGATAACATGCCCATCAAGCGCGTCCTGACGCACGGCGAGAAGGCAGCCGCCTACATGGCGGACGGCTACGCGCGCGCTTCCGGGCGTCCAGGCATTTGCGCGGCGCAGGCGGTGGGCGCGGCAAATCTGGCCGCGGGCCTGCGCGACGCGTACATGGGCCACAGCCCGGTGATCGCGCTGACCGGCGGAAGATGGGGTCACCAGAAACACAAGGTCAACTACCAGGAGATGGACGATTTTCCGATGTTCACTCAGGTCACGAAGGCGAATTTCCAGGTGGACGGCGTCGTCCGCTTGCCGGACTTGCTGCGGCAGGCATTTCACGAGGCCACTTCCGGCACGCCCGCGCCCGTGAATCTTTTATTCGCGGGAAAAGAGGGCGACATCGAGCATGACGAAGCGGAGCTGAAGCTGATCGAAGAAGAAACCTTTTCGCGGGTCCCGGCGTTTCGTCCGGCGCCGGAAGCGGCGCGAGTCGCCGAAGCTGCCCGCGCTTTGAAAAAAGCGAAGCGCCCGGTCATCGTCATTGGCGGAGGCGCGCGCTACTCGGGCGCCGGGCCCGAAGTCCTGAAGCTCGCGAGAGCTCTCTCCATTCCCATCGCGACATCGCTGAACGCCAAATCCCTCGTTCCGGAAAACGAGCAGCTTTATGTCGGCGTGCCCGGCACGTATTCGCGCTCGTGCACGAACAAAATCCTGATGCGCGCTGATCTCGTTCTCTACATCGGAAGCCAGACGGCGGGGCAGGTTACGCACTTCTGGAAAATTCCGCCCGCCGGCACGCCGGTGATTCAAATCGGAATCGATCCCGCCGACCTCGGGCGAAATTATCCAAATGCCGTCTCGCTGCTGGGCGACGCAAAAGTCGCTCTCAAAGCCTTGAACGAAGCGGTGGGCAGCGGAAAAGCGGGCAGCAACAAGAAGTGGATCGAAGAAACGCAAGCCGCGGTGAAGGAATGGCGCACCGAAGTGAAGCCGCTGCGCGATTCCGACGCCGAGCCGATGCGCCCGGAGCGAATCTGGAAGGAACTCGGCGACTGGCTCCCGCGCGACACCATCGTCGTCTGCGACACGGGCCACGCGGGCATGTGGTCCGCGCAGCAGCTCTGGGTCAGCAAGCCCTGGGATTTTCTGCGCGCCGCCGGATCGCTCGGCTGGGCGTTTCCCGCGTCGCTCGGCACAAAATGCGCGATGCCCCAGAAGCCGGTCGTCTGCGTCACCGGCGACGGCGGTTTCTGGTACCACCTGCAGGAACTCGAAACCGCCGTCCGCTGTGGCATCCCCACGGTCACGCTCGTCAACAACAACAACTCCCTGAATCAGGAAACCACAATTTTCCGCCACGCCTACGGCGGGAAACCCTCCAAGAAGCAGGGCGAGATGTGGCACTTTTCAAAAGTGGACTTCTCGGCGATCGCGGAATCGATGGGCGCGCTCGGCATTCGCGTCACGAAACCGGCCGAGGTGCGCTCCGCGCTGGACCGCGCCATTTCAAGCGGACGCCCCACTGTGGTCGAAGTGTTGAGCGATATTGAAGCGTTGGCACCGAATGCGTGGGAAGGGTAGATTGCTTCTAGACAAGAATCGCCAACCTGACCTAGAAGTTCACGGCGGAAGTAGCGGACTCTCAAAATGATAAGGCGCGTTCTTTGGACGGTCGGCCTCGGCCTGGGAGGCTTCCTACTTGGTGGAAAGAGCGGAGGGTGGTGGGGCGCGCTCATTGGCACTACATGGGCTGGGGGCATCGGGTTCGGATTCGGGTCAATCTTCAGCCAGAAGACCGCTACGAAATTGCTCGTAGTCTACTGGGGAGCTACTTTGGCGCTCGTCGGCATCTTTTTTGGCCTCCTCATAGGCGCTGGTGTACAGTCTTACAACTTCGCGCTCGACAGCATCACTGGGTTAGTCGTTGGAGGAATGCTTGGCATCCTCGTTGGAACCAAGCAATTGGGAAGAATGCGTCGGCGATCGCAGGGCATCGGATAGACGATGTTGACGCGCAGTAACTTATTGTCGACGCAGTTCATCCTCCGCTGCCGAATGCTCACAAGTGGGAGGCCAAGTCGCGATCCTCGGCGGCGCCTTGCTCAAGACGGGTTAGTTCGTCGCAGAGAACGATCTTGCCGTCTTCGATCACGAAAAGAGCGAATACGCGGACAGCGACCCTGCCGCCCGCGACCTTCTCGGCTTCGGCGCGGTGAATGCTGACGACGGTCGAGGCCTCCGCAATGGCGCGCTCGAACGTGATCTTGACGTTCTTGAGCGTGCGCTTCAGTTCGCGAACGTGAGCGACGAATCCCGCAAAATCAAGCTCGCGCCCGTCGGTCTTCTGCACGTACCGGGGACTGAAATAGCGCGCGATCGCGCCTTCATCGAACGCGTCCGACGCGAACATGTCTCGAAACGCCCGCTCGACCAGGGATTTGTTGGTCTCTTCTTGCAAGATTCCACTCAGTGCGCTTCTTTTCGGCGGAGTTCATCTAGGGTGACGTAGTCGCCGCGTTTGATCGCTGCCTCACCGCGGCGGATGGCTCGCAATTCCTCTGGCGTCGGCGTCTCTTCCGGGAGCTTGGGCAGAGCCATATAACGATGGAGGGCTTCCACAGCCAGGTCGGAGGGCTTGCGCTTCTCTTGCCTCGCTCTTCGCGCGACGCGCCGGCCGACTTCCGGCGGAATCTCGATGATGTATTGCTGTTTGGCCATGATCATTTCAGCCTAGCATTCCGAGAGGTGATGTCAAGGCGAAGCCGTGCGCGACGCCGAAACCTGTAAACAAATGTCGAGGAGGGCCGCGCACGGGTCGGAACCGGGGGTTTGGGTGCCCCATCCTTGCGCTTTCCGCAAGGGTGGGATTTTTCCCCCAGAGTTCCCTCGAAGCGCACTGCCAGGGAGTTGACTTGAGTTGCGGAACGGTGTGAACTCTAAACCCCCACCCTTCCAAAAAACGGAAGGATGGGGCACCCCAACCCAAGATCCAAACTCGACCCCGACCGCCAATCGATCGAGCTCAAATGGCGGGTTGCTTACCTGGGGTATACTTCCCGGTTGCTCAAGTAAAATCCACTCGCAGGTTTTTCTCGGGAGGATCGTGTCGGCGGATTACGACGTTATCATCGTGGGCGGCGGAAACGCCGCGATGTGCGCGGCGCTGTCCGCACGCGAGGGCGACGCGCGCGTGCTGGTGCTGGAGCGCTCGCCCGAATACGAGCGCGGCGGGAACACGCGCCACACGCGCAACATTCGCTGCTCACATGCCGCCGCCGACCAATTTTTCTCCGGGCCGTACCCCGAAGAAGAGCACCTGCAGGACTTGATCGGCGTGACGGGCGGACCCGCCAATCTTGATCTCGCCAAGCTGGCCGTGCGCGAATCGAGCAAGCTCCCAGCCTGGATGAGCGCGCAGGGCGTGCACTGGCAGCAGCCGCTCGCGGGGACGCTGCATCTGGGGCGCACGAATCGCTGGTTCCTGGGCGGAGGAAAGGCGCTGCTCAATACCTATTACCGTGCGGCGGCGAGCAAAGGGATTGAAGTTCGCTACGGCGCGCGCGTCGAGGATCTGGTCATCGAAAACAATCGCTTCGAAGCGGTGCGGCTGAAAGCCGGCAACAACGGGAGCGGCGAGGAACTCGTTCGCGCCCGCGCCGTGGTCGTGGCCGCCGGCGGCTACGAAGCGAACATCGAATGGTTGAAGCGCCACTGGGGCGACGCAGCGGAAAATTTCATCATTCGCGGCTCGGCTTACAACGACGGTACGCTGCTCGCGGCGCTCTTGAAGGCCGGAGCGAAGTCCATGGGCGACCCGAAGGGTTTTCACGCCATCGCGGTGGACGCTCGCGCGCCGAAATTCGACGGCGGCATCGTCACGCGCCTGGACGTCGTTCCCTTCGGCATCGTCGTGAACCGCTTCTCGCAACGCTTTTACGACGAAGGCGAAGACATCTGGCCGAAGCGCTACGCCATCTGGGGAACGCTGATCGCTTCGCAGCCAGGGCAGATTGCCTACGGCATCGTGGACAGCAAAACGATCGATCGCTTCCTGCCGCCCATGTTCAAGCCGTACCGCGCCGATTCGCTGGAGGATCTCGCCGCGCAACTCGGCCTCGATCCCGCCGCGTTTGTAAATACCCTCGCGGGATACAATCGCGCGACGGCCGGAAACGCGGACGCGCAAATGCAGCGACTCGACGGCCTGTGCACACGAGACATCACTCCGAAGAAAAGCAACTGGGCGCTGCCAATCGACAAACCGCCCTACTACGGCCTCCCGCTTCGCCCGGGAATCACGTTCACGTACATGGGCGTCGCGGTGGACGAGCGCGCGCGGGTGCTCGATGCATCCGGCCGGGCGTTTCGCAACGTGTACGCGGCGGGAGAAATCATGTCCGGAAATATTTTGACCAAGGGTTATCTCGGCGGATTCGGGCTGACGATCGGCTCCGTGTTCGGCAGGCTCGCGGGCAGAGAGGCGGCGGCGAATGGCGGCGCTTGACGTCATCGAGGAGGCAAGCCGCCAGCTCGTCATCTGCAACGCCTGCCGCTACTGCGAAGGCTACTGTCCCGTGTTTCGCGCGATTGAAACGCGCCGCGACTTCAAGCAGGGCGACGTTTTTTATCTCGCGAATCTGTGCCACGACTGCCGCGCCTGCTACTACGCCTGCATGTACACGCCGCCGCACGAATTCGCGATCAACATTCCGCAGATCCTCGCGCAGTCACGCATGGAATCTTACCGGCGCTGGAGCTGGCCGGCGTTGCTCGCGCGCGCATTCAAGAATCGCGGCGTGACCACGATTCTTGGGTTCGGTGCGGCGGCGCTCGTCGCCGCTCTCGCGCTCATCTTCATTCCCTCGGAAAATTTATTTCGCGCGCATCTCGGCGCGGGCGCGTTCTACGAAGTCGTCCCGTACGCCGCGATGGTCGCCGGCGCGCTGCTTCTCTTTTTTTACGGCATCGCCGTGTGGCTGCGCGGCGGCGCGCGTTTCTGGTCGGAAACGACCACCGCAGCGCCTGCGCCGGGAGGTTGGAAAACACTGGCGTCCGCGATGGGCGCGGCGCTCGGCTTGCTATACCTCAAGGGCGGCGGACCCGGCTGCTTCTATCCGGACGAGCGCCCCTCCAGCGTCCGGCGCTTCTATCACGCGCTCACGTTCTGGGGCTTTCTCAGCGACTTCGTCGCGACCGCGCTGGCGTTTCTTTACCAGGATATTTTTCACTGGCTGCCGCCCTACAGCTTGACGAGCGCGCCCGTGATTTTCGGCAGCGTGGGCGGAGTGGCGCTCATCCTCGGAACCGGCGGGCTCATCTATTTCAAGTTGCAAAGCGATCGCGAACCCGCAGCGGCGGGCGCTCGCGGCGTGGATTACGTGTTCTTAGTCACGCTGGGACTCACAGCGCTCACGGGAATGCTGACGCTGATCCTTCGCGCGACGCCGGCCATGGGAAGCCTGCTCGTTCTGCACCTCGCCAGCATCGCCGCGTTGTTCATCACCGCGCCCTACGGGAAATTCGTGCACGCTGTCTACCGGACTCTCGCGATCCTGCGCTACGAAGTGGAATCAAAGCAGCCAAGCCAAGGCGGTCTGCACTAGCCTAATCAGATTCCACACATTCTCTGTGCCCCTCTGTGGCCCTTCTCTGTGTCCTCTATGTTGAGATTTGTCTTGGGACTTAACGCGGCAAAGGCTTAACACAGAGGACACAGAGAAGGGCCACAGAGGGCACGGAGACTTCTTCTAACAACGCGCATCCTCGCTCGCACCGTGTGTGCCACTAAATTCACGAAACCAAAGAATTGGCGCTTTCGTCAGGTTCATTATATAAAGCCAGGTACAGCCTAAGCGGGCTTGCCCGGATCCAGAAACCATAGCGGACAGCACAGGAGGACAGACATGCGGGGAACAGCGCGCGCGATGATGTGGGTGCTCGTTGCGATGATTTGCTTCATCTCGAAGCCGGCGGCCGGCGGACCGCAGGGCGTTGCCGGGCTCAAAGTCGATAAGACCAGCATCGGCGGCGTGGTGACGAACGCGAACGGCGGGAACGCTGAAGCCGGAGTATGGGTGATCGCCGAGACAAAATCCTTGCCGGTACCGTTCCGCAAAATTGTCGTCACCGACGATCAGGGACGATTCCTGGTTCCGGACCTGCCGGATGGAGCCTACGAGTTATGGGTGCGCGGCTACGGGCTGAAGGACTCGGATCGCGCCAAAGCGGCGCGCGGCGAGACGGTGAAGCTGCAGGTTGCCAACGCCGCAACTCCGCAAGAAGCGGCGAAGATCTATCCCGCCAGTTATTGGACGTCGCTGATTCAGCCTCCTGCTGGTAGCGATCTCCCCGCCAGGTACAAGACCACGGAAGAATGGCTTGGGGACCAGAGGAATGGGTGCAACCACTGCCATGAACTCGGCATGGTTGCCACGCGCCGCTATACCACGGTTGAAGATTGGGATGCTGTCTTCTCTCGCGCTAAGGCGATGCATCAAGAACTCAATTTTCTCGGCAAGACTACTGTAGAGAAAGTTCTTGCCGATTGGGGCGCTCGCATTTCGGCAGGAGAAGTTCCCCCCACTCCGCCGCGGCCAACCGGCATCGAACGCAACGTCGTTGTATCCCAGTGGGACTGGGGCGCCCCCGAGTCCTTCATTCACGATTTGGTCTCGACGGACAAGCGGAACCCGACGATGTACGCATACGGGAAAGTCTACGGCGGGGATCGCACCGGCGGAGGCAGATTGTGGGTTTTGGACCCGGTGAAGAACACGGTCGAGGGGCTGAATCTCGAACCGCGAGACAAGAGCCACGGCTTCTCCTTGACAAAGGACTACTACCACGGCGCGGAAGAAGAGCAAGCGTACACGGGAGAGGACAAGGAGTGGATGGACAGTCCCCACAATCCCATGATGGATGAGAACGGCAGAGTCTGGATGACCGAGCAGATTCGCGCCGGCGGCGCCAAATTCTATCCAACCTGGGCCAAGGATACGATCGCCCTGGACGCCGCGGATAACAATGATCCGGCTGCGAAGGATATCGCGTTCAATCTTCTGTCCAAAAACGGTAACAATATGGAGCTCGGTTACTACGATATTAAAACCAATAAATTCGTCACCGTTGACACTGCCTATAACACCCACCACTTACAGTTCGATTGGCAAGACCGGATCTGGACGGACGGCGGCGGCAACGCGATGGGCGAAATGGACGCCAAAAAGCTGGATTACAACAATATCCAGGGAACTGAGGTAGCTGCTCAGAAGACCTGGATGCGCATCGATATGGACACCAAGAAGATGATTCCTGGAACGGGCTACGGTGTGGCCATCAGCCCCGTCGACGGCACCGTTTGGGAAACCTCTCCGCAAGCCCTTGCCCCAGCGAACAAGGTGTACATGCTTGATCCAAAGACGGGCAAATTCAAAGATTACCCGCTGCCTGCTCCGGGACGCTTCCCGCATGGCATTGACTTCAGCACGGACGGGAATGTTTGGGTTTCGCTCGGCAGCGGTCATCTCGGCCGCCTGGACGTGAAGACCGGCCAGTGGAAATTCTGGGAGAACCCGGGAGTAAAATTTAAGGGCACCGGCAGCGAAACCGGCACCACCGATTTCCCCTACTTCCTTTGGGTAGACCAATTCAACGCGTCGGGGCTCGGCAAGGATACCGTGATCGTTACTGGAACCGCTTCGGATGCAATGTTCATCTTCGATCCGAAGACGGAAAAGTTCAGTGTGTTCCGGGTTCCTTTCCCGTTGCCGTTCTATACGCGCGGCTTGGATGGTCGAATAGATGATCCCAAGGCGGGTTGGAAGGGACGGGGCCTTTGGATGACCTACAGCTCTTACATGCCCAAATTTACGGAAACGCGCAGCGGCTCCGTGAATCATATGCAAATCCGCCCCAATCCATTGGCGAATTAATGGGCCGGAAAAGTGTGTAGCGGCAAACAGTACCTATAGCTACAAAACGCATTAAGACGCCGCACTCTTGAACACCACAAGGGTGCGGCGTCCTATTCCTGAATCTCGAATTTTAAATTGAAATTTGAGAACAGAAGGTGTAGTTTGCGCCGTTCCGTCCGCCATCGAACAATGATACTTCGGCGAAATTTTCCGGGCGCGGCCCTCGTCGCTTGCCTGCTGTGCCTTGCAAGTTTCGCGGCGGCGCAAAGGGCGGAGTCTCCGGAGACATTCAAGGGGCGCCTCTCCCCCGTACCGATCAATATTTCCATGATGGCGACGATCGCGGGCAGCGGCTCGCTGACCGCGACGCTGAAGGGCAATCAGCTCACGATCGAGGGCACTTTCGAAGGATTGCGCTCGCCCGCCACGACGGCGCAAATTCATCGCGCGCCCAAGGGCATTCCCGGGCCGGTCGTTTCGGGATTCGAGCTGACGGTGTCGAAAGCGGTGGCGGGCACGATCAGCGGCACGATTGAGTTGACGCCGGACCAGGTCGCCGACCTGCGCAGCGGCAAATGGTACGTGCAAATTCAGTCCGAGCGCGCCCCGGACGGCAATCTGTGGGGCTGGCTGCTGCGGTAAATCGAGATTGCGCGCGGCCCCAGGTGTTGTAGCGTCAACCTTCCAGGTTGACATCGCCGTGACGGCAATCATGCCTCCCCGCGGATGCCCGCCTGAAAGGCGGGCGCTACAACGTTCGCCTAAAAATTTATGATGACAATCGGCGGTCGTCGAATCTGGAGATCGGTTCGCACCCTTGCTGTGTCTGCCGCTTGCGCCGTGGGCGGCGCTGCGATCGCCGCTCTCGGCGCGCAGCAATCCGCGCCGCCCGCCCCGTTCACCGCCGAGCAGGCAAACGCGGGGCGCGCGACCTACCAGGCAACCTGTTCCACCTGCCATCTGGCCGATCTGAAGGGCGCCTTCGAGGCGCCGCCGCTTGCGGGCGCGAATTTCATGAACATGTGGCGCAACCGGCCGGTGAGCGATCTGTTCAATCGCATCCGGACCTCGATGCCTATCTCGAATCCCGGCTCCCTCAGCGACCAGGACGCCGCCAATCTCGTCGCCTTCATCCTGCAAGCGAACGGCGCAACCGCCGGCACACAATTGCTGACTCCCGCGACGATCGTTTCGATTGGCGCGGTCGCGACCGGCACTGCGCCGGCGACCGCGCCGCAGACAGCGGGTGACGCGACCGCTTCAAATCCTGCCGCTGCGCCGCGAGCCCCCGCGGTGCGCCTCGGACTCATTGTTCCCGGCGAAGTAAAGAACTACGTTCCCGTGACCGACGAGATGCTTCTCAAGCCCGATCCGGCCGACTGGCTCATCGTTCGCGGCAACTACCAGGGCTGGAACCACAGCGCTCTCACCCAAATCAATCGCGACAACGTGAAGGACCTGCGCCTCGTTTGGGAATGGAACATGAACGACAGCATGGCGGCCAATGAGCCCACGCCGCTCATCCACAACGGCATCGTCTATTTGGTGAACACCGACAACATCCTGCAGGCGCTCGACGGACGCACCGGCGACCTCATCTGGGAAAATCACCTGCGGCCCCCTCGCAGCGTTCCCGGCGGAACGGGCGCGATGCGCAACATGGCGATTTACCAGGACAAGGTTTTCGTCGAGACAACGGACGCGCATCTCTTTGGCGTGGACGCGCGCACGGGACAAACCGTTTGGGACTCCATGGTCGGCGATAGCGCGAAAGGCTACGGCAGCTCGAGCGGCCCGATCGTCATTCACGGCAAAGTAATCCAGGGCGAGAACGGCTGCGACCGCTATAAGGCCGACGAAAAAGAGCAAGGCTGCTTCATCAGCGCATTCGATCCCGCGACTGGAAAGCTGCTCTGGCGCTTCAACACCGTCGCGCGCGCAGGCGAGCCCGGCGGCGACACCTGGGGCGATCTGCCCAACATGCTGCGCGTCGGCGCGGAAACCTGGATCACCGGCAGCTACGATCCCGACCTCGACCTGACCTACTGGGGCGTGGCGCAGGCCAAGCCCTGGATGCAAGTAAGCCGCGGCACGAAGGGCGCGGCGCTCTACTCGAGTTCGACACTCGCGCTGCGGCCGGGCGATGGAAAGCTCGCCTGGTATTTTCAGCACGTCGCGGGGGAAACGCTCGATATGGACGAAGTCTACGAGCGCGTGCTGGTCGATATCGGCGACCGCAAGACGCTCTTTACCATCGGCAAGGCCGGCATCCTCTGGAAACTCGATCGCAAAACCGGGGAATTCATCAGCGCCAAGGAAACCATCTTTCAGAATATTTTCAACGTGAACGGCGACACCGGCAAGCTCACTTACCGCCCCGACATCCTCGAGCAGGAAATCGGCAAGTGGACTCCCGTGTGCCCCAGCACCGAGGGCGGCCACAACTGGCAGGCCATGACCTACGATCCCGCCACCGATCGGCTCATCATTCCGCTCAGCCAGAGCTGCATGGAAATGTCCGGCCGCAAAGTGGAATTCGTTGACGGCTCGGGCGGCGAAATGGGCGACCGCCTGTTTTACGAAATGCCCGGTACGGACGGCAACGTGGGCCGTCTCGCTGCATTCGACGTGAAGACAATGAAGGAAGTCTGGAACGTGCAGCAGCGGCCGTCGTTCCTGACGGCCGTACTCTCAACCGCCGGCGGCGTCGCGTTCGTCGGCGACCTCAACCGCGTTTTCCGCGCCGTCGACGTGAACACGGGCAAGACCCTGTGGCAGGTTCGCCTCGGCACGTCAGTGCAAGGTTTCCCCGTAACATTCAGCATAGGCGGCAAACAATACGTCGCCGTCACCACCGGCCTCGGCGGCGGCAGCCCGCGCAATGTCCCGCGCACGATCCTGCCGGATGTTCACTTCCCCACGACGGGCAATGCACTCTACGTGTTTGCGCTGCCGGAGAAGCAGTAAAACCGGCACTCTCAAGCGTCAAAGTGCCCGGATTTTGTCTACGAACCGTCGGAAATTAGGGCATAGCGCAGATATTCGAGCGATGTCAACGAAGCTGGCAATTTCTTTGTATACCGGTGCCGTCGCACGGAGATCAGCCTTCGACAGCTGCTTCTGAAAGAGTTCCCTTGCTTCTTTGTGGGACTCGAGATCAATCGTAACAGCCGCGACCTTCTTGTTTTTTCCCCTCCGTTGTGAAACTTGGCTGACGGCATTTTCGTCCGCCAGCAACCAAGTCTCAAGGTTGCATTTCGTCGCATGAAAACGAACAGGAAAACTGGGCCTGAAGTGCGATTGCTGATATGTCCTTGCCAGATGGTCTTCCCACACATCTGCATCAGAGCAATCGGAGTCCATGACAACAAGAGCCCCGTCAATCGGGTGAGGGGCCCGCCACGGCAACTGCTTCAACAGGCCGACAAATTCTTTCCTAAGCGTACCAACGCCGCCACAAGGGAGGGAAAAGATACCTTCAATATCGCCTCTAATTTTCCGGATCAATTCTGGGTAGGCCGCGCCATCTTGTTCGCCCTCAACGACAATTCCAACATTCATTTGTCGTCGCCGAGCACACCGGTAAACATTAGTTCCCCAAGACCGAAATCCTTTTCCTCAACTAGCTTCTTGAGATGTACCTTATTCGCCGGCCGATGCACAGCCGTCTCGCCATTCTTCCTTTCGACCCACAGGATCTCGTCGAGCGAGAACTGGTTTACCAAGTAGGGAGATTGAGTGGTGACGAGAATCTGCGAAAGTGCTCCATTCGAGTCCTTTATTTCTTGCCTAACTTGTCGGAGTAGCCCCACCAACGTTTCCAGCAGTCTGGGATGCAAATGGTTTTCAGGCTCCTCAATGCAAAATACCGTCCCACTAAGCTCAGGGGGTGCGTAGATAAGCGACAACAGGGCGGTGAGAGCGAGAAACCCATCGGAGAACGCCCAAACGAAGGTAGGACGCTTCAATCCTCTCTCCGTTGCCGTGAGGTGTACCTTTCCGTCCTGAGCGGGAATGGCTCTGATCTGAAGTATTTCCGGAAATAAGTCGCGTAACACTTCATTTAGTTTGGCGAATGCCTCGGGTGAATGAGATTGCAACCACAACAACCAAGACGAAAGATTGTCTCCGTTCGTAGTAAGGCCCTGCCCTACAGATACGGAACTCCGGTCCTTCATTTCGGGTGGAAGCAAATGATAGTATCTCCAACCTTTGATCAATCGGTTGAACTTGTACCCGTCCCAACTCGGTGGGGCATATTGGAGAGCAGAAATGCCAGTAGAGCCAAAATTGCCCGTGTCTGTTCCGTCGGTATTCTTGAGCTGGAAAAAGCCTTGCTGTAAGACGATGAGGTCGGTTTCCTTTCCGTCGCGCAAGAGTTTCAAGGTTTCACTCTGTGTTGTTACGAAATCACCAGGACCAACCACCAGCTCAAGTAAATACTTGTACTTCGTTCTGGAGTCAGCATCGTCAGCTTCAAGGCCAATAGTGATGAGCTTGCTGTCTCCGCCCTTCCAAAGAACTTCGCCTACACCTCCGCGCTGCGCGAGCGCGTACGATATGCCGTTCGCGCCAGCTTCGGGGAAACAGACTTGATGAACAAACGTGAACACATCGAGTATGTTGCTCTTCCCCGACATGTTGGGTCCGACAAGGACATTGAGTGGACCAAGGGGAAGGTCAATATCTCGGAGGCTCTTAAAATTTCTTACTCTTAGGCGAGTAATCATTGGCTTGACCTGCCAAATGATACGCCGTCGTGGTCACCTATTGCCAGTTCTTAGCGAATTCTTATGCCCGTCTAGGGCGATTCCAGTACAATGTCGTGTTTCAACAAGGCAGTTCAGCGGTGCAATGCCACCGCACCAGGAGCCGGGAGGCAGGATGGCGGAAACCGGGGCATCTCCGCGCAAGCTGACGATGGACGACATTCGCGCGGCGGCGGAGCGGCTGAAGAATTGGGGGCGCTGGGGCGCGGATGACGAGGTCGGCACGCTGAACTACACGCGGCCGGAAGACATCGTGGCTGCGACGCGCCTGGTGCACAAAGGCAAAGTGATTTCGCTGGCGCTGCCGTACGACCATCGCGGGCCGCAGGGCGGAAAGACGAAGTATCCGTCGCTCGGGCGATTCAATCCCGTGCATCTGATGATGCGCACCGGGACCGACGCGTATTCGGGCGTGCTGGACAGCCGCAAAATTCGCAGCTCGGACGACGTGATCATGATGCCCACGCAGTGCGGCACGCAGTGGGACGGCCTCGGCCACATTTTCTATGGCAATCATATGTGGAACGGATACGACTGCCGCACCGTCACCTCCGCGGGCGCGCAGAAATGCGGGATCGAGAAAACAAAGGACCGCATGGTGGGCCGCGGCGTGCTGCTGGATATTCCGCGCATGCTCGGCATGGCGCATCTGCCGGACGCCTTCGCCATCACGAGCGAAATGCTGGACAAGGCGGAGAAACATTTTGGCGTCGAGGTGCGGCGCGGCGATTATCTCCTGGTGCGCACGGGGCAGATGGAAGCGATGCTTTCCGCGAACACCTGGGACGGATATTCGGGCGGCGACGCGCCGGGGCTCGCGTTTGAGACGCTCGACTGGCTGCACGCGAAGCAAGTCGCGGCCATCGCCACCGACACATGGGGCGCCGAAGTGCGGCCGAACGAAACCGACGAAGCGAATCAGCCGTGGCACTGGATCTCAATTCCGATCATGGGGCTTACGGTGGGCGAAATTTTCGATCTGGCGGAACTGGGGCGGGACTGTGCCGAGGACAAGCACTACGAGTTCATGTTCGTCGCGCCGGCGTTGCCGGTTACGGGCGCGGTCGCGTCGCCGGTGAATCCTCTGGCGATCAAGTAGGCGCATTTTAGTTGTCATTCTGAGGCGCGCTTTTCGCCGAAGAATCTCTCTGTGGACTGGAGGATCGCGGAGAGATTCTTCGCTTCGCTCAAAATGAAAAACTGAGGTTTCCCGCGGCGTGCGAAGCCGTGCGTCTATCGCTTCTGATTTTCGCGAATCACGATTCACAAATCACGAATCACGCATTCATAAGGACGGAACGGTGACTTCAACAACGGCAGTAGCGACACAACCCATGACGGTATCGCAGGCTCTGGCAAAGCTGCTGCGCGCCTACGGCGCCGAATACGTCTTTACGCTGACGGGCGCGCCGCAGGACCCACTGATCGACATGCAGAACCACGAAGGCGTGCGCGTGGTCCTCGGCCGCAGCGAACGCTCCGCCCTCGCGATGGCGGACGCCTACGCGCGCCTCACGGGCAAGCCCACGTTCGGGATCGTGCAGTTCGGCCCCGGCGCGACGTATCTGCCCGCATCCATCATCGACGCGTACTGGGCCTCCAGCCCGCTCATCGCCATCAGCGGCACCACCACCACGAAGACGCGCTTCCGCTACGAGTATCAGGAACTCGAGCAGACCTCGATGTTCCCCTCGATGACAAAATTCGCGGGCGATCTGCCGCAGCCCGAGCGCGTTGCCGACGTCCTGCGCACCGCTGTGCGCGCGTCGGTGAGCGGCGTGCCGGGCCCGTCCTACCTTGGCATTCCGGCGGATTGGTTTGGCAAGACTCTTTCGATCCCGCAAGACATTTACGCCGAGCAAGCATTCCTGCGCACCCCGGCGGGACGGGTCGGCCCCGTCGCGCAGGACGTGGAGCGCGCGATCGCGCTGCTTGCGAGCGCCGAGAAACCCGTGCTCATCGCGGGCGGCGGCGTGATTCTCTCCGAAGCATGGCAGGAGCTGACCGCGCTCGCCGAAGCGCTGAACATCCCCGTCGTCACTACTATGGCCGGCAAAGGCAGCATCGCCGACACGCATCCGCTGGCCGTCGGCGTCTGCGGGCGCTATTCGCGCAAAGTGGCCAACGACACGCTAGCTGGCGCGGATTTTTGCCTCGCGATCGGCACGAAACTCAGCTCCATGGGAACGAACGTATTTCAGTATCCCGGCAAGGGCACGCGCATCGTGCACATCGACCTCGACCCGAATTCCCTCGGGCGCACCTACCGCGAGGAGCTTTCCATGGTCGGGGACGCGCGCGAAGCGCTGGTGAAACTGCGCGAGGCGGCAACCGCGGCGCGCGTGAACGGCAGCAAATGGGCCGCGTGGACGAACCAAGTCCAAGGCTCGGTTGCCGCGTGGCAGAAGGATCTGGAGCGCAACTCGAGCGAGCCGATGCACGAAGGCCGCCTCAACCCGTATCACATCATGCGCCTGATCGATCACCACGTCGGCGGAGACGACGTGCTCGTCGCGGACACCGGCTACATGGCGGCGTGGGCCGTCACCGTGCTGCAGCAAAAGAAGCCGGGGCGGAACACGCTGCGCGCGGCCGGCTCCCTCGGCTGGGCGTTTCCCGCGGCCTTCGGCGCGAAGCTCGCCGTCGGCCCGAAGCGGCGCGTCTTCGGCCTCACGGGAGATGGCGGCCTGGGCTATCACATCTCCGAACTGGAAACCGCGCTGCGCCTGAAGCTGCCCGTCGTACACATCGTAATGAATAACTGCTCGCTCGCCTTCGAGTATCACGTGCAGAAATATGTGCACAAGGAAATGTGCCCCGAAGCCAGCGAATTCCTCGACGTGCAATTCGCCGACGTGGCCCGCGCGTTTGGAGCGCACGGCGAGCGCGTGACTTCGGCCGACCAATTCATTCCCGCGCTGCGCCGCGCGGAAGAATCCGGCAAGCCCGCCATCGTCGACGTCGTGGTGAGTCGCGAGCTTCCGCCTCCGGTGACGCGCTATGAAGCCGCCGGGCTGCGGAAAATCTGAGGCGTGAGTTTTCCCGGGGCCCGTTTGTCCGCAGGAGCCGATCGCTGTACCCTTAGTGGGACAGGCTTTTAGCCTGTCAGGGTTAGCCCCGACCCATACCGACCCACAGGCTGAAGCCTGTGCTGCAAGAGTTCCCAGCCGCAACCTGACTGCGTCAAAGGCGGTGCGACCATGAAAAAGCGGCAGCCGATTTTGTACTCCCTCCTCTGCGCCGGTTTTCTGCTCTTTGCGGGAATTTTGCTCGCGCAGACGGCGCCGGACCGATCCTTCATCGTGAACGGAAAGCCGTTTGGGAAAGTCGTCCGAATGGACGGCCGCTCCTACGTGGACGTCGAGACCCTGGCTCAGGCCACGAATGGCTCGGTTACGATTGAGCCGGATCGAATCGTCCTGACGATCCCGGCGCCCGACGCGACGGGAGCTGCAACCGCGGACAATCAGCCGCCGCCTCCGGAAGGCTTGACGAGGAATTTTGCCAGCCAAGCGATCGGGGTGCTCGCGGAACTGCGTGAATGGCGGGGCGCCATCGGCACGGTCCTGATGTTCAACGTACCCGTCGTGGGCACGTGGCCCCAGGACTATCGCGACCATGTGAAGGCAGACCTTGATCAATCGAGCGTCGCGGCAATGACTTCAGACGACCAAGCCGCCATGGAGCTCATGCGGAACGAATTTTCAGCGCTGTCGGCCTGGGCGAACAACGTCGTGGCCACGCGCCAGAACCTCGACGCGACGAACACGGTGCGCCCCGACGCGATGCAGAGCGACCCGGCCCTGGCAAAAATCACCGCATGCAGCCGCTTTCTCGGCTCCATGCTCGTAAGTGGAACGTTCGCCGACAATCCAAGCTGCCACTGATTCTCCGTGAAACTCGTCATCCTCTTTGCTACTAATCCGCGGATTCTTTTGCGTGAATTCTTTGCGTCGCGCGCGGGATTTGCTTTCGGAGGGCCCGGCATCAGCCCGGCCGCAATCTCCTGCAATAAACTGGGCTTTAGCCACTGAAGCTGCGCTTGGCCGCGATCCCGCCGTGCTGCCAACTCCGTGTCGCGCTTCTCGTAATTCGGCACGGCGGGCACAATAACCAGAGAGCGACAACTGAGCAAAGCTTCAGAGGCTCAAGCCGATCCTCTAACGGTAACGGCCCATTACGGCCGGGCTGAAGCCCGGCCCTCCAAAAAATCGAACTCAAGTTTCATGCCGTCCGTGAATTTCTCTGAGCTGTCGGCGCGGAGCATCGCTTCACCTGACCGCCGCTCCCGACAATCGCCGCGCCCTCTGGAGAAACATCCCGGCGATGCGGTATATTCGCTGTCTGCTGATTCTTCCGGGTGGTTCGCGCACTTCGGAATCCATTCGATCGGATGCGCCATTTTCACGCGGATGGGCGTCGATTCGCCGGCCGGGCGGGACGCAGGTAGGTTCGGACTCGAAAGGAACACACGATATGACCGCAACATCTCCGGGCGCCGTGGAAGGCGCGAAGGCCGCTCCGGTTTCGGACGCGGCTTGGAAATGCCTCCAGGGGGCGTACGACCTGCAAGTGCACGTCGCGCCCGATGTTATCGAGCGGCGCATCGACGACCTCGACTTGGCCAAGGAATTTTTGGGCCGCGGACTGAAAGGCTTCGTGCTGAAATCGCATTATTTTCCGACGGCCGAGCGCGCCAGGGTCGTCACGAAAGCGGTCCCTGGAATCGCCGCGTATGGCGCTATCACACTGAATCATTCGGTCGGCGGCTTGAATCCGGTAGCGCTGGAGCTCGCCGGGCGCTCCGGCTGCAAGATTGTGTGGTTCCCCACCGTGGACGCGCAAAACGAAACGGCCGGGCGCGTCGATGGACCCAGCACGAAGCTTCCCTTCTGGGCAAAGATTCAGCGCGAACTTGCCGCCACGGGCATCGCGCCTCCGCCGCTCACCGTGCTCGACGCGAGCGGCAAGGTGAATGAAGCCACGCGCCGCTGCATTGAAATCATTGCCAGGCACAACATGATCCTCGCGACGGGGCACCTCGGGCGCGTGGAAATTTTCGCGCTGGTCAAAGCGGCCCGGGAAATGGGCACGCAGCGCGTTCTCGTCACGCACGCGGAATTCCCGTCGCAAAACCTGACCACGGACGAACAAAAGCAGCTCGCCGGGATGGGCGCGTACGTCGAGCACTGCTTCACCACCATGCACACGGGAAAAGCTCCCTGGGACGCGGTGATCGAAGCGATTCGCGCGGTCGGCCCGGAGCGCTGCGTGATGTCCACCGACCTCGGGCAAACGATCAATCCGCCCGTCGCCGAAGGCTTCGCGATGTTCGCCCAGAAAATGCTGGACGCGGGATTCAGCGTCGACGCGATTCGGCAAATGACGGTCACGAATCCCGCGGCGCTGTTGTAGCCCGCGTCTTTAGACGCGGGGAATCATGATGGAGCACGGACACGAAGCAGACGAACCCAGTCTCTAAAGAGGCGGGCTACAACACTACGGAGAATTTTTCATGAAGCCAAGAATCGTGCGCAACATCGAACGGCCGGACCCGGAACTCGTCAAGAAACTCGGCGAGTACGGCGTGGCCACGGTGCATGAAGCGCAGGGCCGCGTGGGCTTGATGCTGCCGTACATGCGGCCGATCTACGCGGAGGCGCGCATCGCCAGCCCGGCCGTCACCGTGCTCTGCCATCCGGGCGACAACCTGATGTTTCACGCCGCGATCGAAGTGTGCAAGCCCGGCGACGCCCTCGTGGTCTCGACCTTCTCCGATTCCACCGACGGATTTTTCGGCGAACTGCTGGCGACTTCCTGCCGGGCGCATGGCATCAAGGGCCTGGTGATTCACGCGGGCGTTCGGGACGTGGCCGACCTGACGGCCATGCAGTTTCCGGCATTCTCGCGCGCCATCTCCGCGCAGGGCACCGTGAAGGAAACGCCGGGCTACGTGAATATCGACATCACCTGCGCCGGAGCGCTCGTTCATCCAGGCGACATCATCGTCGCGGATGTCGACGGAGTCGTAGTGGTGCCGCGGCAGGACGCCGCGGAGGTGGTTCGCGCGTGCGAAGCGCGCCTCGCCAAGGAAGCGAAAAACCGCGAGCGCCTGAAAGCCGGCGAACTCGGCCTGGACATGTACAGCCTGCGCGAAAAGCTCAAGAATCTTGGCGTGGAGTGGGTGTAACTCGACCTTGTAGCGCCCGCCTTCAGGCGGGCACCGCGCCGCGACCTCGGATGTCCGCCTGGAAGGCGCACGCTACAACGTGTCGATGAGTGCCGCGATTTCTTCTGAATTCCTGGCATCCTGAAATAGCCGGATCGCTGCAATGCCGGCAGCCCCTGCCTCGATGCACGCCGGCGCATTCTCCGCACTGACCCCGCCGATGGCCAGCACCGGAATCTCGACTGCGGCGCAAACTTCCCGCAGTCGCTCGATTCCCTGCGGAGATCCGAACGACGCCTTCGACGGCGTCGCGAAAACCGGCCCGAAGAAAATATAGTCCGCCCCGCCCCGCTCGGCCGCGCGCGCGGAATCCGACGAATGGCACGAAACCCCAATCCGAAAATCCAACCGGCCCGCGAAGCGACGCCATTCACTCACGGTCTCCACGTGAAGCGAATTTTCGCCCAGGTGCACCCCCGCCGCCCCGGCGGCAAGCGCCACATCCAACCGGTCGTTCACCAGAACTTTCGTGGAAGCCGAGCGTGCCTCGGCAACCGCCAAGCGGACGAGCTCCACAAGTGAGCGCGCTTCAAGGTCCTTCTCGCGAATTTGAATCCAGTCAATTCCGGCGGCAGCAACGCGGCGGATGGAATCTTGAAGCAAGCGTACGCGAACCGAGAGGGCCTGTTCACCCGCCGCAGGATCGGAAGCCGCTTGAGCGGCCTCGAGCGAGCGCCCGTCCGTCACGTAGCACAGGATCGGCCTACGCGCCGGTCTCAACGGACTCCGCCTGCCCCCGCAACATGCTCGCGGCCAGAAACACGTCCAGCGCGCCGAGGCCGGTGACCGCGCCCCGCACCGATGGGTGAAGGAGAATGGGAATCAGGCCGGGAAACCGGTCCAGGAAAAAATTATGGTCCCAGTAGGGAAGCCACGGAACCAGGACGAGCATGATTCCGAGCAGAAGTACATCCAGGGATAACAGCACGTGCAGGAAAGATTTCATGCGGGACTAAATCTAGCGCGCCTTCCCGAGTTGGGCAATCCGCTCGGACACGTCCCGGTAGTCGATGTTCGTTGCGTAGACTTGCGAGAAGCTGGTGAACGCGGCCTTCACGTCTCCCGCCAGTTCCTGGGCGACTCCCAAATCGTACCGCAACGCGAGTACCGATTCCTGGTCGAGTCCAGGCGTCTTGAGAGCCCGGTCGTACCAGATTGCGGCGATCGCCGGCTGCCCTTTCTCCATGAATGCCAAGCCCAGAAGCGTACTACATTGCATGGCATAACGGAAAGCGGGCCCCTTGTCGGCCGTGCTGGCCACTTTTTGGAATTCGCTGATGGCTTCCTCGAGCAGGCCCATTTCGCGGTAGGCGATTCCCAGGTTGTAGTGCGTCTCGATGTCCTCATTTTCGGCGCCGGATTCGCCCAGCTCGGCGCGGAATTCCTCGAAGAGATCGCCGAGCGGACCTTCCAGCGCGTTCGATCCGGAGGAGGGCGCGGGCGCGCCGTTGTTCGAGCCGGCTGAAGGAGGCATGGCCGGAGGCGCGGGGGCGGCAGGGGCGCTCGCCCTCCCGGAAGTAGCCGCGGAACTTTGCATCACGACGGGCGCGACCGGATGCGGCTCGGGAATTCCGAGCGAAGAAGTGATGGCGTCGAGTTCTCCGGCGAGATCGGCGAGGAGCGAATCCGCTTCGAGCGTATCGCTCGCCGGGGCCATCTCCATGGGAGCTGCCGACTGAAGCTCGAGATCGAAGGACGGCGCCTCCGCGATCGCCTCGGCTTCGGCATGCCCTTGGTTCACGGGAATCAGAACGGGTTCTTGGACATGGGACTCGTGTTCCTCGATCGCGGGTTCAGGAGCGGCGGCCTGCGGCTCTTCCTGCATCGCGGTCTCGAGCTGCTGCGACAACGCGGCCCATTCGTCGGACAAATCGACTTCGTGAACCGCAGCCTCCGCCGGCTCGGGCGCTTCCGCCGGTTCCTCGGCCACTGGCGCCGCCGCTGCGGCTTCCGGCTCCGGTTCGTCGAGTTCAGCCTGAACCACGGGCACGGCAAATTCCGGGGGAGCGGCAGCCGCGGGCGGAGCGGGCTGCGCGGCTTTCGGTTTCGCGTCGGCGGCAGGGGCAACTCCCGCGGCGCGCTGGAAACGCGCGCTCAATTCCGCATAACGCTCGACTCCGGCGCGGTCGTTGCGCTCGACGGCAATCTTCTGGAGAATCTCGGCAAGCTCGATCGTGCGCTGGGCATTGCCCGCGCCGACGGAAAGATCGACCAGCCGATCGAGCACGGGTGTGTGTGTCGGCGCGCGCTCCAGAACCGCTTCGAGAAGATCGATGGCTTTCTGCGTCAGCCCGTAGCTCGAGAACAAATCGACGTCGGTCAACGCCTGCGTCACATACCTCAGCGTTTCGTCGTCGAGTGACGGCTCGGAACCTTGCTGAGCGGCCACCGCCGACATGGGCGCGATCTCCGTGGGAGCCATTTTCACCGGCAGAGGCATTTCCGCGCCGGCAGGCTCGAGTCCCGCGCTCAGCCGCAAGCGCATATATTTGCGGCGCGTCGTTTCATCTTCGGGAGTTCGCTCCAGTAATTTTTCGTAGGTGGCGAGCGCCTTGCCGTCATCGCCCGCGGATTCGTACGCGAGGGCGAGCTGCGCGAGCGCGTCCGGCAGGCGGAACGAATCGCTCGCGCGGCCGTACAGATCGACCAGCCACTCGAGCGGTTCGAGGTGGCCCTGCCGCCGTTCGGCCAAGCGCTGAAGCGTTTGCGCCAGAACTTCGTGATCGCCCGAATCGATCATCGTGTCGCGGACCGATCCGAGCATGTCCTGCGCGCGATCCAGGTCTCCCGCGTCGAGCAGCGTGCCGGCCACCTGGTGCACGATGCGATATTGCTTCGGATCGCGGGCAAACACCTTTTCGGCAAACCCCGCGGCTTTCGCAGGTTCGCCGGCTTCGAGGTACAAATCGAGCAGCAGGTTCGTCGTGTCGCCGCCGTCTTCGCGATCGGGAAGGGTTTCGAGGAGCTTGGCCGCGTCGGCGCGCTTGCCGGAAGCGGTCAGCGCGCGGATTTTCAGATGAAATGTCGACTGGCTGGAGGGATCGAGCGCCAGAACGCGGTCCGCCAGGCGGATCGCTTCGGCGTGATCGCCCTGATCGAGAATGCGCTGCATCGCGCCCTGGAAAGTCTCGACAGCTTCCTTCTGCTGGCCCATCGTCAGCAAAAGTTCCGCCAGCTTGGTCTGCACGCGGAGATTGTCGGGCTCGGCCTCGAGCAGCTTGCGCAGAAGCACCGCGGCTTGCGGTTGCTTCCCCGCTTTCAATTGCATCTCGGCAAGCTGCAAATAAATCGGCCGGGCCTCGCTCAAGACTCCTTGCTGAACGTAAAGTTCGGCGAGACGCTCGAGCGGGCGGCTTTCCTCGGGGGCCAGCTTTGCAACTTTCTTGTAAATTGCGATGGCTTTCGTGGTGAAACCATCGGCCATGAAGATTTTTGCCAGCCGTTCAAAATACTCCAGAGCCTCGAAGGTTTGGCCCTGGCGGACAAAAAGGTCTCCCAAGGTCATCAGCGTGACCTGATCCTTGGGCTCATTCTTCAGGATTTGCTGGTATTCGAGGATGGCCTGCGGCATTTTCCCCTGTTGAAGGTACTTCTGCGCCGCACTGAGGTGCTTGGTCTTGTTATAGGCCATCTTCAGATGCTCTTTCCATTGTCCCGGCTGGAAAGGGAGAAGTCGGACAATGGTCGATTCGCGCCGCCCTCGTTCCGGCGTGGTCGCCGGTACACCGCGGCTTGGTCAGCACGCTCCGCCGGATCACGGAAAGGCGATCACGGCAGGCTAAGAATTTACGCTAGCATGCGTCAAAATCCGAAGTCAACGCACCGGATTGGAAAGCGTACGTGGCAGTTATGAGGGGGCTTAAACCCCTGAGGACCTGTACTTTAGGACAGTTGTAAGTTACAGGCCCTCGGCGGCCGCCAGGGGCAGCGGCGCCTGGGTCGCTCCCGCCGCCCAGCAGGCGGCTTCGCGCACCGGGGCAAAGGAAAACCGGTGATGCGGCGTCGGCCCATGCGTGCGCAGGGCCGCGAGGTGCTCGGGTGTCGCGTAGCCCTTGTGCTGCGCCAGCCCGTATTGCGGATAAGTCCGGTCCCACTCAACCATTTGCCGGTCGCGCTCGACCTTGGCGATGATCGAGGCGGCGGCGATGGAAACGGAAAGCGCATCGCCGTGAATCAGCGATTTCTGTTCGATCAGCACGTCCAGTTGCATGGCATCGAGGAGGAGATAGTCGGGGGAGACTTTCAGTTGGCGCACGGCTTCGGCCATGGCTTGCCGGCTGGCCTGGTAGATATTCCAGGCGTCGATGCGGCTTGCGTCCACTTCCGCGATGGCCCAGGCCAGGGCGTGCTCACGAATGCGCTCCGACAGGACCTCGCGGCGCTCGGGAAGCAATTTCTTGGAATCGTCAAGCCCCACGATTCGCCGCTTGGGATCGAGGATGACGGCGGCTGCGACGACCTGACCGAAGAGAGAGCCGCGGCCCACTTCGTCGAGGCCGGCGATTCTTTGCCAGCCGCATTTGCGGGCCTCACGCTCGTAACGCGCGGAGCATCGCCTGCTCATCGCCGGGGATTCTAACACGGACAAAATCGTGCGCGGCCTCTCGAATGTGCGAATCGCGAAAGAATTTTCCTGCCGAGCACACAGCATTCAAAACGCAAAAAGCCCAGGGGAGACGCCCCTGGGCTTTAGAAAAATGGATTCTCGCTCCCGCAGCATGATCCTAGGATTCGGAGGTTTTCTCCGAGGCGGCTGTCTCCGGTGTCTCGGCGCGCTCAACGCGCTGCAGGCGCGCGGCCTTCCCCTTCAGCCTGCGCAGGTAATACAGCTTGGCGCGTCGCACCCGACCCTGGCGCAACACCTCGATGGAACTGATCGACGGAGAATTCGCCGGAAAGATGCGCTCGCTCGCCACGCAGAAGCTGACGCGCCGCACCGTAAAGCTCGCGCCCGTGGACTTGCCGCGCTTTTTGATTATTACGCCTTCGAAGGGCTGGATGCGTTCCTTGTCTCCCTCGCCCTCCTTCAACCGAACGTGGACGCGCACTGTATCCCCCGGCCGCAGCGCGGGGAAGTCCTTGCGCACTTGTGCTTCCTGAAACTTTTCAATCACGCGATTCATGGCTCAGATTCCCGGCAGACCCACTCAGGCGGGGTCAGCACATCCGACACAAACGATTATAATAGCCGAGAGTTCCTTTGGTTTTCCACTGGAAACATTTGCCCGCCCGAATCTCAGGGGGATTGGCTCTGCAGCGCTTGAGCGGGCACGGACCAGTACGCCTGCCCGCCTTCGGCCTGGACCAGATCCTTTCTCTCATAAACCCAGACGATATACGGCGGCGGCAACGTGCCGGGAGTCGGCCCAAACTGCCCGACCGGCGCGAAGTGCGCCATGATCCAATTGTAAATGGGCACGTTGTATCCGCCACGATTGAATCCGGCAACTTTATATTCGATCGTAACGCGGTTGGAGATCAAAACGTATCGCACCTGGTTGGCAATCAGTTCGTTGATGTAGTCCTGCTCGCGGTCGGGAGCGACGTAGCCGGGCACCAGGCCGTACCAGCGGCTGGGCGCGTCCAGGCCGGCGAAAACGTACAGACTGGGCGGCTCCGGCACCATCAGGATGTCTCTTCCATTCTGCGAGTGCGATTTCATGAACGAGATGATTTCGGGAAAGAGCGTCGCGACGTCGGACCGTGTGTAGAAGCTTCCGTTTGGCGTATCGAGCCGCGCGGGAAGCGAACTGGGCCGTGGATAAAATAGGATGAACGCCAGGATCGATTCGGCAAGAAGCAGCGTCGTGGTCACGATGGCGCCGCGCCTCGCGTCGAGAGATTTGCAGGCCCAGCGAAAGACCGCGAAGAGGACAATGACAAGTACGATGAACGCCGGGCCGTTAAAAAATACGGCGCACGCCCAAAGCGTCGGCCGAAGCTCCATCATTTGCCGGAACGCGATGAGCCCCGCATATAGCGCTAACCCGGCTTGCTGCAAACGCAGTTCGTCGCCCGGGGCTTTCGCCAGTTTCCACAGCGAGTAAACGCCGAATACCGCGACGAGAAACAATATTCCCTTCGGAAAAACTCCCTGTGTCCCCGGTATGCTGATCACGCCCCATTTCAGATATGGATTGAAGAGACGCGGCGGAAACATTCTTTCGTAGAGGAACGCCAAAGCCCAGAGCGGACCAAGGCACGCCACGGTAATCGCCGCGATTCGCGCGGGCGACTTCACGTCATAACGGGCAACAGTGGAGACGGCCAGCCTCGACAGCAGCGCCCAGATTGCGAGACCGAGAAGAAGGTGCTCGGCGGCCAGCAGCATTTCTGAAGGCACGAAGCGCAGGCCCTGGGCCGGGATCGTGATCTTTCCCCAGGTGCGCATGAAGTCCGTACCGGGAGTCGAGATCCAGTTGTCAAAAAAGACAAAGCGGGCGCCGAGCTTCCACACGAACCAGCCGTAGCCCGCAACCGCCGGCAACTGGCCCGCGGCGAGTATGAGGACGTTCCGCACAAGTTGGGCGCCGTTCCGGCGGATCCACCAGGTCGCCGCGATTTCAAATCCCAAGAGAGCCAGGCAGGCCACGCCGAATTCCTGCTTCGTCAGAACGGCCAACCCGCACAAGAACGACGCCATGGCTAAATCGAAGGCGCCCCTCGAGGAGGCGTGGCGCAGAACAAAATAAAGGCAGGCCATCCCGATGAGCGTGGCAAGCGCGGCCGCGTAGCTGTACGGGAAGACGAAATTCCGGATGAACGGGTAAAACGATTCCGTCAGCAGGAACAACGGCGGGACGAGACTGCCCACAATCCCCAGACGGAAGAAGCGCGCGACTTCAAACGTCAGAAGGGCCGTTCCGATTGTCAGCGTCAATCCGAACACATAGAGCACCGTCAATTGCACGCCGAACAGCTTGAACAGCAGCGCCTTCAAGTACGGAGCAAGCGGGCCGTACATGTACCAAATATCGCGGAACAACATTTTGCCTTTGAGGATTTCGGCCGGAACGTACAATTCCCTTCCATTGTCAATCTGGAAGTCTCCCCAGTGGCCCCACGTCCGCCAGGCAAACACCGCAGCGACGGCAACCAGGGCCGCGCGCGCGATCCACAGCTGCGTTTCGTCGGAAACGCGACCGAAGGATCTATTTGCCGGTTGAGACCCCGGTTCGGTCGGAGAGTCCGCGATCATTTCGGTGTTGAAGGTTACGCTCATCTGGCTCCTTGACGCATTCCACCGGCCCGCGCCCGACAACTCCCAGCGGTTTGCCTTCCGGCGAATCCGCCAGCACGGGCAAGCCATTCAAGAACGGCTCGCGCTGCCTTTTCCGTCTTGGAAAGCCGGTGCTCGCGAGATGCTGCACCGCTTCCGCGACTCCGTCGGGCTTAATTTGCTGCATGCAGATGTTGTTCCCGCTGCATGGCGGTTCATCCGCCTCGTATAGGCACGGGCTGCAGAACACCTGGTGGTAAAAGATATCGACGAACGGCAAATCCTGCCCGTAATGCTCGGGATTGGCGGGCCCGAACAAGCAGGCCGTTGGGCGCTGCAGCGCGATCGACATGTGCATGGGGCCGGTATCGTTCGTCAAGACGGCAGCCGCGCCGTCGAGAATCGCGAGAAGCTCTCCAAGGCTCACGCGCCCCGCCGTATTCGCCACGCGCAATTGCACCTCATGCGGGAGGCGCTCGAGCAGGCTCTGCACAAACGGGGACTCGTTGGGAGCGCCGATCAGCACGACTTGGTTTCCAAACTCCACAAGGCGCGTGATCGCCTCCACCATGCTTTCGGTGGGCCAGCGGCGCTCCAGCAGTAAATCCGAAGCGTTTGGATTCACAACGATGTAGGGCTGATTCGGCTGCCATCCCGGAAACGCGCAAAGGAGCCGAACCACCGCCGATCTTTCATGGTCGTGGACCAGAACCGGCCCGGTCAATTCGCTTTCGCCCGCGGGCACGCCCGCGATTCGTCCAAGCTGAAGGTACAGCCGGCGCACAGCCATGCGCGTGTTGAAATAGACGAGATGCGTGTAGATGCCCTTCTTGAACGCGGTGCTGTGGCGATAGAACCCCAGTCGATTGCGCGTCACAGCCCAGAGGGCGAGCAGAGATGCGAATCCCGAATAGACTTCGAGATCGAAGTACAGATCGGCTCGGCGCCGCACGAGACTCACAACGGTACGAATCGTGGTAAACGCCATCTTGAAAAGGTTGCGGTCGTCAAGGACCAGGATTTCGTCCACGCAGGAGAGCCGGCGCAGGAGCTCTTCATTGGACCTCAGCGTGACAAAAATGAGAGCTGCATTTGGGTAACGCCGCTTGAGCGCCTTCAGAAGAGGAGCAGCCTGCAAAATGCTGCCCATTCCAATCAATTTGGCGACGACTATCACCTTTACATTTTCGGGTGTAATGGAGTGGTCGCGCGCCAGCGCTTTCCCAAGGAGCCGGGCGGCTCCATTGAACAGAAACGCCAGAGGGACGGCGATGATGCGGTCGGCGAGGATTCGTTGCCTATGGGTCATGTCAGGGGTGCTCGCTCGGGTCCGCCGTCAAGATTGGCGCAAAGCTCGACCGATCAGGCCTTTACCACCGCTGTAAGGTGCGCGTTGAAGCTCGAATAAGCTCCGCGATGATTTACCTGAAAATTATTGCAGCACGGCGGAGTTAGGGCCGACAAGACAAAACGAGCCGAGGTGTGTTGAGTGAGTGAATCGCTAGATGAGGACACGCCCGCATAACTCGTCCGAAGCGCCACGGCACCGGGTGCGCGGGCTCCGAAGTAAGCAAAGAACGCGAGGAGTTGAGATATTCTCTGAGGCGTGAACCACAAGATTACATTCTCGTGAAAATTGAAGATTGCATTGTTCCGGCCGCGTGCCTGCTTCTCGTTTGGCCCAGGTTGAGCTTTGGCGAGCCCTTTTTTGCCTGGACTGAACGGGCATTCTCGCAGTTCGCGCGAAACCGGCGATTCGCCGTTCTCGCTATCGGCGCGCTCACGATCCTTGCGCGCGTGGCGTTGCTGCCCTGGCTGCATGTGCCGCAGCCGAAGGTGCATGACGAATTCAGCTACCTGCTGGCCGGGGACACGTTCGCTCACGGGCGACTGGCGAACCCTCCGCATCCGATGTGGACGTTTTTCGATACGTTTCACGTGATCCAGCATCCGGTGTATGCGTCGATGTATCCGCCGGGGCAAGGGATGGTGCTGGCGGTTGGAAAATTGTTCGGCCAGCCGTGGATCGGCGCGGCGCTTAGCGTGGCCGCGATGTGCATGGCGTTCACATGGATGCTGCAGGGGTGGGTGCCGGAAGAGTGGGCGCTGATCGGAGGCCTGCTCGTTTGGTCGCGGTTCGGTGTGTTCAGCTATTGGATGAACAGCTACTGGGGAGGGGCAGTGGCGGCGACGGGCGCGGCGCTCGTGCTCGGAGCGTTCGCGCGGCTCTGCGAGCGGGAAACCGTGCGGGATGCGGTGATCCTCGGGCTCGGCGCGGGCATTCTGGCGATCACTAGGCCACTCGAGGGAGCGATTTTTTTCGCGCCGGTCGGCTTGGCCGTGGTGTGGTGGGGATTTCGCTGCAAGGCGCCAGAACGCCGCCCGCCAATCCGAAAGAAAATCCTACTGCCCGTGGCGCTGATCCTCGCGTGCTTCGCGGGATTCGTCGGCTACTACAACCACCGGCTCACGGGAAGCGCGCTCGTCTTTCCGCACTTCATTGAAGAGAAGATGATTACCACGGCTGTCTTTCTGTGGCAGCATGACAAGCCGCCCATCGCTTACTCCAATCCTCAGTTCGACGATTTCTACCACAATTTTTTGCCCAGCCTCTATCAGGCCAGCTGGCCTGCGGCGGTGGGCCAATGGTGGTACAAGTCCACGGACTTCTGGGAATTTTTTCTGGGGCCTGCGCTGTCGATTCCGTTTCTCGCGCTGCCCTGGGTTTTCATGGAGCGCAGGAACCGGCTGCTGTTCGTGCAGGTCGCGCTGTCGGCGCTGGGGCTATGGGTCGTCGTCTACTACCACGCGCACTATGCCGCGCCGCTGATGGCGACTGTGTTTGTGCTGTTGATGTTGTGCATGCGGGCGCTCGCGCGATTGCACCTGCTGGGAAGAAGCGTTGGCGTCGCCCTGACGCGGCTGATTGTGCTGTTCAGCCTGCTGCTCGGGTCGGTCTATTTTGCGCGGAGCTTGATTCCTCAGCCGAACGCTTCATTCGAATGGTTGGATCGCCACGCAGCCGCTGCGCTGGCGGCTTCCGTGCTCGTCCTGGTCCTGTCGCGGCTCGCCTGGACTGCGACTAGAACGCCCGCTGCGGCCCAGCGAGTAGGGCTAGGCGCGTCGTTCGAGTTCGTCCTGGTGATTTGCATCGTCCTGCAAGTTTGCGAGCTCCAGAGGAATCTCTACGCGGATGCCTTCCCTTACGTGGACGATGTGAACGAGCCTTTTCGAAAGCCGGTCGAGGATCGGCTCGCTGCGATTCCCGGCGGGCATCTGGTTCTCGTACGCTATTCGAAAGATCACAATTCCGGCGAGGAGTACGTCTACAACGAGGCGGATATCGATCGCGCGAAAACAGTGTGGGCACGTGAAATTCCCGGCCGCGATCTCGCGCCGCTGTTTCAGTATTTTCGCGATCGCGACGTGTGGATTTACGAGCCGGATGAGGATGATTCGGCGGCGCGGCCGTACGATCCCGGCGCACTGGGAACTGCACACTGAGGAGTTCGCCCATTGCAGAGGCGCGTGTTTTTAAATTGGACGCCGGAAAAGCAGATTCCTCGCTCCGCCTCGGCGCGAGCCTCGGTGCGAGCGCTCGGAATGACACACCTGGGGCTTTTTCGGTAATCACTGGCGGCCCACCCCATAAACCTCAGAAAAAAAAGAAGCGCTTACGTTTTTTGTAGGGCTTCGCGTTGGGATCGGCGGGCTCGGGCTCATAGGGAAGGCTGCGGCCCTCGAAGGCGGCGAGCGGATTTTCGCGGAAGAGCGCCTGGGCAACTTTTTCGCCGCGGCGCTTGGCAACGGCGTCAAAGGCGGCGCGAAGCTGCAGCGGGCGGCCGGTCAGGTTGTGCGCGTCGCTGGCGATGAAGTGGACGCGGTCCTCGTCGAGCCACTGCTCGGCGCGCTCCTTTGCGGCGCTCCCGAAGCGTCCCAGAAAAGAAAGCGCGGTGATCTGCACGTAGCTGCCCTGGTGCAGCCAGCGATACATGCGCTCCGGCTTGGTGCGCAGCATCGCGTTTCGCTCGGGATGCGTGATGATAGGCGAAAGCCCCATGAGATGCAGGCGATGCATGGTGTCGTCCATCGACGGCGGGATCGAATAGTCGGCGAATTCCACGAGCAGATAGCTCTTCTGATTGATCGTATACTTTTGCGGATTTTTCTCGAGATCCTGCAGGTTCTCGAAATTCAAATGAAAGTCGCAACCCGTCGCGAGCGTCAGGCGGTTGCCGACCGCGGCCTGTAATTCGTCGCGGCGCTGGCGGATCGCTTCGGGATCGAATTTGTATTGCGAGTTGGCGTGGGGCGTGCCGACTATGTGCGTGACGCCGTCCGCGATGGCCATTTCGGCCATCTTGATCGAAGTTTCGAGGGTGTCCGCGCCGTCGTCGAGGCCGGGGAGAATATGGCAATGAATGTCGACCATCGGGTTCGCTGGCTTTGAAGATACCTGAATGGGGTAGCGCGGACAACCAGGGGTTCGTGACTGGTGATTGCTGACTGGTGACCGGTGAATCGTAAATCGCGATTCGTGGTTTGTAATTCGCGACGTGCGAGCACCTCCTCCAGATGTGCCTGCGCAGTGGGCGATCCCGCTTTAGCGTTGAAACTGGCGTGGAGTGTTCGTGCCCCTCTCAGAGGCTTGGAGGTTTCCGGAGGTACGGGCTTCAGCCCGTACATTCGCGTCAGTATTGGGACTGGCTTTAGCCGCTGAAGCTATTAGGGCGCTGGGTTACTGATGCGGGATCGACTGCTATACTTGGCGACTCGTCTATGGACCACGCGAACCTATCCGCGTCACGGAAAGATTGAGGCCGGGGCTTGGCGACTTTTTTCATTGAACAGTTCGGGTGCCGGGCGACGCAGGCGGACGCCGCGGCGATCAAGCGCCAGCTTGTCGAGCGAGGCTATGAAGTCTCGAGTGACGCGCGACGCGCGGACGTCGTCGTGGTGAATACCTGCACCGTGACCGCCGCGGCGGATTTGCAGGCGCGGCAGGCGATTCGAGGGATTCACCGCGACAATCCCGCGGCGCGCGTAATTGTGACCGGTTGCTACGCGCAGCGGGCTCCGGAGGAAATCGCCGCACTCGACGGCGTTTCTTGGGTTGTCGGGAATTCGCACAAGCCGGAGATTCCGCGGCTCGTTGAGCAGCTGGGGTCGAGCGTACACGCAGCGAGCGAGCGCACGTCTCGTCAGTTTGCCCGTGAGGGCTTTGTACCGCTCTCAGCATTCCGAGACGAAACTCCGCAGCATGCGCTCAGCCGCGCCCGCGCTGAAATTCTAACAGGCGACATCCGGAAGCAGACCGAGTTCCTCATGGCTCCCGTCGAAGGCGGAGAAGCGGGGCACACCCGGCCCGTGCTGAAAATTCAGGACGGCTGCGACCGGCGCTGCTCGTACTGCGTGATCCCGCAGGTGCGCGGGAAAAGCCGGAGCCTCGCGCCGCGCGTCGTGATCGAGGAAATTCGTGGATTATCCGCGCGCGGCGCGCGCGAGGTGGTGCTCAGCGGCATCGATCTGGGAAATTACGGGCGCGATCTTGCGCCTCGCGTCGAGTTGGGGGAATTGCTGCGGCGCATTCTGGACGAAACCTCGGTCGAGCGACTGCGGGTCAGTTCGGTCGAGCCGATGGACGTCACCGGGGACTTAATCGCAATTTTCGAGGCGAACGATCGGATGGCGCGGCATTTTCATATGCCGTTGCAGTCGGGTTCGGACCGGATTCTTCGCGCCATGCACCGGTGGTATCGCGCCGAGCATTACGCGCGGCGCGCCGAGCTGGTGCGCGAGCATCTTCCCCATGCGGCGATCGGCGCGGATGTGATCGCCGGCTTCCCGGGAGAGACCGAAGACGATCACCGGGCAACGCTCGCGCTGATCGAGCGCCTGCCGCTGACCTACCTTCACGTGTTTTCATTTTCCGCGAGGCCCGGCACGCCCGCCGCGGAATTGTCCGCTCAAAATTCCGAAGCTGTGATCGATCGCCGCGCGGGGGAGTTGCGTGCGCTCGGCGAAACAAAGAAGGCGGCGTTTCAGACGAGCCAAGTCGGGACCGAAGCGCGCGCTCTCACGTTGAATCGTTCCGGCGCGGACAACGATGGTTCATGGACCCGCGCGCTCACCAGCAACTACACAAATCTCCATGTCCGCGGCGCGTATCCACCCAATCAATTCCTGGATGTGCAAGTTGTCGGAGAGAGAGACGGACACTTGCTGGGCGTTCCGGCGTAGACGCTGGTATCGCGAACGGGAAAATCTTTCATGATTGAGGGCGCGGCCCAGCCCGGCGGCGCAATCAACGTAGCTTCAGGGGCTAAAGCCCATTCATGCCGCCGTGTTACGGCCGGGCTGAAGCCCGGCCCTCCAAAACAGAACCGAATGCTTCGCGTTCCGCGGCGCATCCTCCACCTTGCCTCTTTGCTTCCTTGCCCCTTGCTTCCTGCCTCTTTGCCTCTCTGGCCGATCGCCCCTCGTCAGGACTCGAAGATCACCTGCGGGTGCCCCACCCTTTGTGCATTTCAAAGGGTGGGGGTTTAGATTCAAGGCCAACGGGGAGTGTGGAGGTGGATCGTCCCCAAAATCCCCACCCTTGCAAAAACCGCAAGGATGGGGCACCCGCCTCTCTCGCTGATCCTCTTTTCAGGACTCGAAGATCACCTGCGCCAGCGCGGTATTTCCGTCATGCGTGATGGTGACCGCGATGTGCTTTACGCCGAGGCTTGCCGCGATCGCCTGGGCCGCGCCGGCAAGTTTCAGCGTGGGCTTGCCGCTGGGCTCGCGCACGACTTCAATATCGATCCAGCGCACGCCGCGCGCCCACCCGGTGCCGAGGGCTTTCATGGCCGCTTCCTTGGCGGCAAAGCGCCCGGCGAAACGTTCGGCGCTGTGGCGGTGCCTCTCGCAATAAATAATTTCGGACGGAGTGAACAGGCGCGTCAGAAACGCGCGGCCGCGCCGCGCAATGGCGGCTTGCATGCGATCGACTTCGGTGATGTCCACGCCCAGGCCAACGATCATGTAAGTCCTCGCGAGCTGCCGCGCGCTACGCCTCTCTTTGCGCGTCTCGACTCACCTCGATTATATCGTGTTCGCATGGGGCAGACAGAAAGCGGCGCGTTACGCTAAAGTGGCGTGGAGAGCACAAGAACAAGATGGCGCGAGCAATGAAAACTCGATCTTCGGTACGTACCGCCGCCAAGCAGCGCGGAGGCCGCCCGGCGCCGCGCAGCGAGAGCGCGCTTTGGACGGTTCGCCGCGCGCGTGGCCTGCAGGTGCTCGAGTCGCGCGCGCTGGCAAGGCTCGGCTGGCTTGCGCACGGGTTCAGCACGCGTCCCGGCGGCGCGAGCGTTTTGGATGGCAAGCCCGCGCTGAATCTGGGCTTCACGGAGTGGGACGAGCGGGAGCGCGCCGCGGCGAATCGCGCGAAATTTGCTGACGCGATTGGCGCGAGAGAGATGCCACTCGTGACACTGCGCCAGTTTCATTCGGATGTGATTCACCTTGCGGCCGCGCCATGCGACGAAGCTCCCAAGGCGGATGCTCTGATCACTCGCACGCCCGGCCTGCTGCTCGGCGTGCAGACGGCAGACTGCGTCCCGATTCTTCTTGCGGACACGCGCGGGCGCGTGGTGGCTGCCATTCACGCCGGCTGGCGCGGCACGTTGGCGCGCATTGCCGTGAAAACGCTGGGCCGCATGAGCATGGAATTCGGCACGCGGCCGCGAGACGTGGTCGCCGCGCTCGGGCCGGCGATTGGCCGCAGCTGCTACGAAGTCGGCCCCGAAGTCGCGCAAGCCTTCGCGGCGCAATTTCCCGCGGCGGCCGAGTGGTTTGACGGCCCCTTCGAGCAGCTCGCGCACGGCGAAGAGCCGCTGTGGCTGCCGTGGCTCACGATGATGCCGCCGGGCCACGTGCCTCCGCCGCCGCGCGTGCAGCTCGATTTGCGCGCGTCCAATCGCTGGCAACTCGCCGATGCCGGCGTGCCGGAAAAGCAAATTGCGGTGAGCGATCTGTGCACCGCGTGCCGCACGGATTTTCTCTTCAGCTATCGCCGCGAAGGAGCGAAGACGGGGCGGTTGATGGCCGTGATTGGGATTCGCGCGAAGAGAAACTAGAACGACTTCATAGATCGCGGAAAAAGCAAACTATTTTGTCATTCCGAACGAGGAATCTCTCTTGCCGTGCCTAAACCCGAGAGAGATTCCTCACTTCGTTCGGAATGACAAAATGTAAGTTTTTTCGCGCGAACGGTGAAATCAACGCTAACAAACGTATCACGCTACCGCAGCGCGACGAACGGGCTCGGCGTTTCCATCAGGGCGAGCTGGCCGCAGGCGGCGAAGACGTCCTGACCGCGCGAGTAACGCACGAACGACGGGACGCCCTTGTCGATCAGGATGCGCTGAAATTCCTCGATGCTCTCGGGCGTGGGCGAGCGGTACGGCAGATTTCCGGGATTCCATGGAATCAGATTGACCTTGGCGCGAATGCGCGCGAGGAGGCGCACGACGCGACGCGCGTCTTCGGGCGAATCGTTCACGCCGCCGAGCAGGACGTATTCGAACGTAAAATATTCGCGCGGGCGGAGAGGAAATTTCCTACACGCGCCGAGCAAAACTTCCAGCGGATACTTGCGATTGATGGGCATGAGCGCGTCGCGCTGCTCGTCGCTCGAGGCGTTGAGCGAAATGGCGAGGCTCGGCCGGATTTTTTCCTGCGCGAGGCGTTCGATGCCCGGAACGATGCCGCTCGTCGAAAGCGTGACGTGGCGCGGCGCGAGGCCCACTCCCTTGGGGTCGAGCAGGATGCGCACCGCGGCCATCATCGCGTCATAATTGAGCAGCGGCTCGCCCTGGCCCATCAGCACGACGTTCGTCTGCGGCGCGAGCTTTTCCTTGTTTTCCTCGAGTGCCACGAGCACCTGCCCCACAATTTCTCCCGCCGTAAGATTGCGAATCAGCCCCAGTTGCGCAGTGAGGCAGAAATGGCAATCGACAGCACAGCCCGCCTGCGTTGAAATGCAAATCGTCTGGCGGCCGTCGCGCGGCATGAAGACGGCCTCGATTTGCGCGGGCTTCGGCAGCTCGCGCGCGGCGGTTTCGCCGCCGCCCGGGGCGCCAATCGCGAGGAGATAGCGAATCGATCCATCCGCGGAAGAAAACCGGCGAACAACGTGCGGCGGGGTGATGCGCGCTTCCGCGGCTAGGCGATCGCGAAGGGCAGCCGGGAAATTCGTCATTGCCGCGAAATCGAAGCGCCGCTCGGAGTAGAGCGCGTGGTAAAGCTGCGCGGCGCGATACGGCTTTTCGCCGAGCGACGCGAAAAAATCGCGCAACTCCTCCGCTGATTTGCCAAGCAATTCGACCGGCACGCGCTTCTCCACGGAATCTGACCGTAATTCTAGCATGTGACTTCTCCGGGCATTCGCCGGCGCCTCGGGTCGCGCACAGCACCACTCGTGTGCAACAATAGATTCGTGACTCAACCAGCGCGGGACATCCAGCGAGCCGACCTGCCGAACGGCCTCGCGATAGTGACCGAGCGTATGCCGCAGGTTCGCTCGGTATCCGTGGGCGTGTGGCTCGCCTCAGGCTCGCGCGCCGAGGCGCCCGAGCGAAACGGCATCGCCCACTTCATCGAGCACATGGTGTTCAAGGGCACGCAAAAACGTACCGCCGAGGAAATCGCGCAGTCGGTCGATTCGGTGGGCGGGATGCTCGACGCGTTCACGGCGAAGGAAATGACCTGCTTCAACGCGAAGGTGCTCGACGAGCATTTGCCAGTCGCGGTTGATGTCCTTTCTGACCTGGTCCTCCATCCTCGATTCGACCCCGAAGACATCGCCAAGGAAAAACAGGTGGTCCTCGAGGAAATCAAGATGGAGGAGGACAACCCGGAGTACGTGATCCACGAGATGTTCACGCAGAATTTCTGGCGCGGGCATCCGCTGGGAAGGCCCATCCTTGGCACGCCGGAAACGGTTTCGCAATTTTCGCGGGGCGCGGTGAGCGAGTGTTTTGCGGAGTGGTACGCGCCGAATCGCGCCGTGGTCACCGCGGCCGGAAATCTCGAGCACGCGCATCTCGTGGATCTTGTGGCGCGCGAATTTGAGGGCGCGCCGCGCTCGGCCGCCGCGCCGAAGCCCTCGCCCCCCGATACGCGCGCGTTCGTCGAGCAGCGCAGCAAGAAAGACCTCGAGCAGGTGCACATCGTTCTCGGAGTGCCGTCCTACCCGCTGGCGCACGAGCGGCGCTACGCGGCTTCGATCCTCAACGTGATTCTCGGCGGCGGCATGTCCTCGCGCCTGTTTCAGAATATTCGCGAGCGGCAGGGCCTCGCGTACGCGATCGAAAGCGATATTTCTCCCTATACCGATTCGGGTGTGCTGTCCGTGTACGCCGGGACTTCGCGGGAATCCGCGGCGAAACTGATTCGATCCGTGTGCGACGAATTTCGCAGCGTGCGGAGCGCGGGTGTCAGCGAAGAGGAATTGCGCCGCGCGAAGGATCACCTCAAGGGCTCGATGATGCTTTCGCTCGAATCGACCAGCGCGCGCATGTCCAACCTGGCGCGGCAGGCCATGTATCTGCACCGGTTTATTTCGCTCGACGAAATGCTCACGTCGATCGAAGCGGTGACGCGCGAGGAAGTGCACACGATCGCCCGCGATTTCTTCGAGCCGGAGCGGATTACCCTCACTGTGCTCGGCAATCTCAACGGCTTTCGCGCCACGCGCGAACTGCTCGCCTAGGCCGTGTAGCGCCCGCCTTCCAGGCGGGCATCCGCCGATGCGCCTAAAATGCCCGCCTGGAAGGCGGGCGCTACAACACCTTGCCAAGTTTTTCCGAAAGAATGTTGCTTCAAATGCGTTTGCGCGATTGACGCGCGGGTTGCAGTTTGTCATTATCTCGTGGGCCTGCGCGGCGCCGTGCTGGTCCTTCCTGGGGGGAAATTATCAGCCTGCGCGTGACGATACTGGGTTCCGGTAGTTCGGGCAATTGCACATTGCTCGAGACGGAGCGGACCCGGCTTCTGGTGGACGCGGGCTTCGGCAAGAAGGAAACGCTGCGGCGCCTGGCCGCGGCGGGTCGCAACGTCGATCACCTCGACGGCATCGTTATTTCCCACGAACATTCGGATCACATCGGCTGTCTCGCGCAGGTGCTTGGCCAGTGGCGCGCGACGGTTTACCTCAACGAAGCCACGCATACGGAAGTGATGCGCATCCTGCCCGAAACTTCGCACAAGCGGCTCGACCGCATCGAGCACATCCGCGCGGGCCAGCGATTCGTGGTCGGCGACATCGAAGTGTCTCCGTTTGCGATCCCGCATGACGCCGTGGACCCGCTCGGATTCACATTTCGCGCGAATGGAACGAAAGTCGCGATCGTTACCGACCTCGGCTATTTGCCCGAGCTTGTGAAGGTTCACCTGCGCGATTCCGATTGCCTGATGCTCGAATCGAATCACGACCTCGAAATGCTGAAGGTGGGGCCATATCCGTGGCACATCAAGCAGCGCGTGATGAGCCGCACGGGACACCTGTCGAATCACGCGGTCAGCGAATTTCTCGCCGATCCGGACGGATTTGACGCGCGCGCGCGATACGTGGTCCTCGCGCATCTCTCGGAAACCAACAACAATCCCTACACCGCGAATATTTTTGCCCAGGAAGCCCTCGGCAGCCGCACCGGCGCCGCAGCATTTACCGGCGAGCTGATCGTCGCCTCGCAAACCTCGCCGCTGCCTACGTTGAATTTGTAAGCCCTCAGCCAGCAAACCTGAACTGAAATTAAAGGACGTTGTTCTAACCCCAATGCGCGGACGCATCACGTTGCAGGCACGTGCAAACTTTGAATTACTGCGGCCGAGCGACTTCCACCGGCAGGGATGCGGCGGCGGGCTTGATGCGGCGCAGGACTTCGCTGGCCCACAACTTTTCGGTAAGCAGGGTGAGGAAGCCGTTCTCGAAATCGCAGACGGCGCAGAAAAGATAATTTCGGAATGTGGCGTGGTAGGCGTCGACGCCGCGCCGCGCCAATTCATCTTCAACGGCGGGATCGCCGGTCGCGAGCTGAGCGCCGGCGCGCGCTCCAAACGTTTCACCGGCGAATCGCTCCAGAAGCTCGGCAAGCGTATTGCCGGACGGCGCGGGAATGACGACGGAATGGCCGGAGGCTTTTTCCTCAAAGCCGACGCCGCGCAACCGGCAGTATTCGCGCACTCGATCGAGGTGGGAGAAAAAATCGAGAACCCACGGCTCCGCGCCGGCGAGCGCGCCGAGCGCCGCGGCCCACAGGCGGGCAGCATCCGCGCCGCGAGCCGGTTCGCGGCTTTCAATTTCGACGAGGTCGAGCCCGACCGCCTTGACGTCCGCGCCGAGATCGAGCGGCTCTACTTCCAGAATGTATTGCGGGTCGGCCATCGCGCGCTCACGCGTCCGCCGAAGCGCTCCGGGCAAACCGCCGCTGGAAATCGGGCGACGCTTTGCGCGCCTCGAGCCAGTCGAAAAACGCGTCGGGCGTGTCCAGCCAGACCTTGAACCACCGCATGATTTCTTCCTTCTCGGCGCGCTTCTCGGGCTCCACTTTGTGATTCCGGGCGATCATTTCCGCGCGGCGGCGGCCCATGCGGGCGACTTCGCGCACGCGCTCGACCGCGGCCTTCTCATCTTCCTCGAGAAATTTGCGGTACAGCTCATCGAGGCGCATGATGCACATCTCCGCGTCCTCGAGATTCGCGAAGTGCAGCAGGTCCTGGAATTCCTCCTCGTACTGGCCTTCGGTGTCCGCCTTGGTGGACCACACGATGCGCATGCCCGCGGTTTCGAGCACGCCCGCGATATAGTCCGCGGACGTTTTTCCTCCCGCGCCGAGCCGCGCCACGAGCTGCCTACGAATTTGCTCGACTTCGGCAGGAGTAAACCGCGCCACTGCCAGCTCGCGCGCAATGGTCAGGATCAGTGCCTTCTTGGACGGATGGTCCGAACGCGTCATCGAGACGACCTCACTTGCCTGGCCTTGTGCGTTGCCGTGGACGAGAGAGCGCGCGCCGACGGCGGCTCTTCCGCTTCCTCGAGCAGGCGCCGGTAGCGCGCGACGTTCCGATTATGCTCCTTCAGGGTCTTGCTGAAGAAGTGGCCGCCATGGGTATTGGCGACAAAATAAAAGTCGTCGGTCGGTAGAGGATCGAGGGCCGCGCGGAGAGCCGCTTCGCCGGGATTGGCAATTGGGCCGGGCGGCAGGCCCTTGTTGCGATAGGTATTGTAAGGAGACGCGAAATGCAAATCGCCGCTATCGAGTTTGCCTGAATAAGTCCCTGCCAGGGCCATCCCGTAGGCCACCGTGGGGTCGCATTGCAGCAGCTGTCCGATGCGCAACCGATTTTCAAATACGCCGGCGACGTGCGGACGCTCCTCGGGGAGCGGCGTCTCGCGCTCCACAAGGGAAGCCAGCGTCACGATTTCCTGGACGCTTCGGCGAGGGGCCTGGCCGGAGGGCGCCAAATTCGTCCATGCCTGCCGGAATTTCCGCAGCATGGAGTCGGTCATCTCTTTCCCGGTCATGTGGCGCGGGAATTCGTAGGTTGCGGGGAAAAGGAACCCTTCGAGGCTCGGCGCATTCGGAGCGATATCTCGGACCGCCGAAGAGTCGCGCGCGGCGGCGAGAAATTCGGCCCGAGTGAGGAACCCTTCGTGAGCGGCGAGATCCGCGATGTCGAACATCGTGAAACCCTCGGGCACCACAAGTTCCTTTACGACGATCCGGCCATTCGCAATGTCATCGTACACGGAGAACGCGGTCACGGGATGATCGAAAAAATACTCGCCAGCCTGCATGATTCGCTGTTTTCGATACCGGCACAAGAGTTCAAAGGCGATGCGGCTGCGCACCACGCCGTTTTCGGCGAGGAGCCGCGAGATGGTGCGTTGCGAAGCGCCGCGCGGCACATCCACGTAAACACCCTCGCCCGCGAAACCCTGGTACGGACGATACAAAGCAAGATAGAGGTAGCCTGCAGCAAGGATCAGGGCGGCGAGAACGATAAGAAGGATCTTGCGCATGTCAGGCTCGCGATCCGTGCCGCGCTCGCGTCTGCGCCAGATAGTCCCGCAGGATGACGGCTGCTGCGATTTTGTCGAGGGGCGGCTGCTGGCTTGCCCCACTGCGTGCGGCGGCGCGGCGCCCGGAACGTTTGGTGGGACCCACAGAGGACATGGTCTCGTGCGCTTCCCAGGAACTCAGCCGCTCGTCCATCATTTCCACCGGCAGGCCCATGGCTTTTGCGACGCGCGCGGCGAATCTTTTGGCCTCGTCCGACATCTCGCTTGGCGAGCCGTCCAGGTGCAGGGGAAGTCCCACTACAATCTTGGAGATTCCCATTTGGCGAACGAGTTCCCTCAGCCGGGCGAGATCGCGGCGACGGTTGGTGCGTGTCCAGGTTGCGTAGGGGCGCGATGCGAGCTGGTGTTCGTCGGAAACGGCCAGCCCCAGGCGCTTCTGCCCATAGTCGATCGCCAGGATCACACCCGTCGCGGAAGCGGGCGCCGCCGGAAGCGAAGGGCGGAGAGACGTTGCCATACGATAAGTATAGCGTGAACGGCGGGGCCGTCGATTCCGGAGTGCTGCATATGCTGCGTGAAGTTTACCTTACGTGCATCAGGGGAGACGGCCGCGCACGCTGGATTCCCACAGCGGCCAGAGGCCCGCAATCTTCATCTGCTCTACGAGCCCCGAGGACTTCAGCAAAGCCTCGATTTCCGCGCGGGATTGCCGCGGCCCGAGCGGCTCGGCACGCTCGGCGATGCCAAAGGCAGTCACGGCGGCGATCGCGGTGTTGCGCTTGAGCGCCTCGATATCCACCTTGTCGAGCGTGTCGGAGGAGGCGTGGTAGTTGGGGATGTAGTTGGCTTCTTCCTGATTGGCGATGAGATTCGGGACGCCTTCGAGCAGGAAATCGAAATTATCGGTGCCGATCGGGGCGTCGAGCACGTGCTTCGTTGCGCCGAAAGACTCGATCGGCTTCATGGCTTCCACAACGCCCGGCTCGATATCTTTTCGGCCGTCGAGCATGAAGCCGCTGACCTTGCCGATCCCCATGTCGAAGACGACGACGGCGCGAGCGCGATCCAGTTCGTCGCGATGGGCTTTGGCGTACGCCCAGGAACCGAGCATTCCCTGCTCTTCGCCGGTGAAGAGCGCGAAGCGAATTGAGCGCCGGGGACGCACGCCCGTGCGCGCGATGTCGCGAGCCGCCTCGATCACGAGCGCGGCGTTGCAGCCGTTATCGAGCGCGCCCTTGCCGAGTTCCCACGAGTCGAGATGCGCGCCGAGCAGTACCCACTCGTCCGGCTTTTCGCGACCGCGAATCTCCGCGATCACGTTTTCTTGTTCGGCGGGACCGCCGATGCGATTCGGAAGCTCGAGGCGCACGCGCACGGCCTTGCCATCGGTCAATGCTTGTTCGAGCCGCAAAGCGTCGTCGCGCGCGAGGATTTCCTGGGGCAGGATATCGATCGCGCCGTAGTAACTGTTGCTGTGGCGATAAAGCAGTGCGCCTTCCCGCGTCGACATCCACAGAATCGCGGCGGCTCCGCTGGATTTCGCGCGCTGAATGATTCCCGGCGCGTTAATGTATTCCTCGAACAGATCGTCCCAGGTGCGCAGGATTTTCGAATGCACGAAAAGAATCGCGCCCTTCGCGTCCGCGCCGAGCTTGGCAAAATCGGCTTCCGTGCCTTCGCCGGCGAGAATGACGCGGGCTTCGATGCCGCCGGCGGGCGTTGCCGGAGCCCAGCCGACCGAAACCAAGCGGACCGGAAACGGCTCAGGCGAAAGAACTGTGAGGTGCGACGCGCCCTCCGACCACGTCACGGGAATCGTGTACTTCTCCGTGTGAACGTCGATACCCGCGTCGCGAAATGCGGCAACTCCCCATTCGACGGCGCGAGCCGCTGCGGGGCTTCCCGTCACGCGTCCGCCGATGCCTTCGGTCAACTTGCGCAGATTTTCGGCGAGCGGAGAATCGCCTTGCGCGTTGGCGATGATTTTTGGAGCGACCTGCTCACACAGCGTCTCGCCGGTTGCGGAACACGCGACGACACTATTCTTCGCGGCGTCGCGAATGCGCGCCAGCGGATCGGGCTCCGACGGAGCCAACTGGGCCATCGCGGGAAGACAGGCGGCCAGGAACAGGCCTAGCAATCCCATTGAAGTTCGATATTTTCGGGAATGGCTTCGCATTGGATCGATCGCTTTCACGCGCCTACTGTATCAGGATTGCACGAGACGGTCAGCAACACGCGCGACGCGCGCCATTTCCGCGACATCGTGGACGCGGACGATGTGCGCACCGCCGAGAATCGAGGCGGTGACGGTCGCGGCGGTGCCGAGCAAGCGGTCTTCGGGCGGCGCGGGCGGCTCTCCCGGCTTGGCCAGCGCTTTGCCGAGGAACGCCTTGCGCGAAGTGCCAACGACGATGAGGCAGCCGAGACGGGCAAGTTCAGGGAGTCGCGCGAGGATTTCAAAATTCTGCTCGTAAGATTTTCCGAACCCGATTCCGGGATCGAGCAGGAGGCGAGACTTGGCAAGGCCGCCGCGCCGCGCGAGCGCGATCGAAGCGCGCAGGCCGGACGTGACCTCGCGCATCACGTCGCGCGCGAACGGCTTTCGCTGCATCGTCCGCGGCGTGCCGCGCATGTGCATGAGGATGAGCGCGGCGCGAGCGCGGCGCGCGACTTCCGCCAGGATCGGATCGGTCCGCAAACCCGAAACGTCGTTGACGATTTCGGCGCCCGCCGCGAGCGCGGTGTCGGCAACGGCGGCGCGGCGCGTATCCACGGAAATCGGAATCCGTAATTTGCCGCGCAAGCCTTCGATCACCGGCAGCACGCGCCTCTGCTCCTCCTCGGGCGAGACCGGCGTGGCGCCGGGTCGCGTCGATTCGCCCCCGATATCCAGAATGTCCGCGCCGTCCTGTTCGAGTTGCAAGGCGCGGGCGATGGCCGCTTCCGTATCGAGATACGCGCCGCCGTCGGAAAAGCTGTCCGGCGTAACGTTCAAAACGCCCATGATCAGCGTGCGCTCGCCAAGAATCAGCGCGCGCGAGCGCAGCTGCAGCCGGAATCGTTTGCGGCGGAACACAGGCCCAACATCATACAGAAACTCTCGACGGTTGTACGGGCGCGGCCCCGCGGCGCCAGCGTGAAAGCG
>Ga0210401_10000318_pt1 | contig 59571 bp, 40 predicted proteins | sample IncBWH32MmetaG_FD_150866 | JGI IMG/M metagenome (GOLD analysis project Ga0210401, IMG submission 150866) | Forest soil microbial communities from Barre Woods Harvard Forest LTER site, Petersham, Massachusetts, United States - Inc-BW-H-32-M | ecosystem: Environmental > Terrestrial > Soil >...
CACGCTCGTTGTAGGCGACAGTCAGAATTTTCAGGGCGGCGTCGATTGGCTGCGTTCGCTCGGCGTGAATGTCGTCGATCTGAAATCCCCGGAATGCATTTCCATGATGGCGGAATACATTCGCAAGAATCCCGCGGTTTGGCACGAGGATATCGGAGAAGTGTAAGGTCACTGAGAACAGCGCGCGCAATTCTATTCCGAGCAGAAATTTCTCACCACAAAATTACGCCTCTTGCCTTTAAGTAGGACAGGCTTCAGCCTGTCTGGTTTTCTCGTGGCTAACGAAAACCAAAACCAGCCCGGCTGAAGCCCGTCCCACTGAAAAGCGGCGGCTTCCCAATGGGAAGCCGCCGCTTTGAATTTGCAATTAAATTTTAGAACGAAAGACTGAGCGACATCTGAATCTGCCGTGCGCTGCCGATGGTTTTCGTGGTTTGGCCGAGGCCAGTTGGGCAGAAGTAGATGCTCGGCACGTTTGAATTAGATGTGCCGCATCCGGTTGGCAAGGGCGATTGCCCTGCTGGAAGCTGTGTCGGAAACCCTGCGAACAGCAGGTTTTGCGACACGTTGTCAATGGGAATGTCGAAACTCGGGTGGTTGGTCAGGTTGTATACGTCAAAGCTGTATTTCAAGGAAAAACGCTCAGTCAATTGCGTCACCTTGACGACGGACAAGTCGGCGCGACTTTGCCAGGGTTGGCGGAAAATGTTGCGCTGGCCTGACGTGAAATTGGTTTCGAATACATCGTTAGGAGAGATGGCCGAGCAGGGGAACGAACCGTCCGTCTGTTGAGGATTGGCAACCAGAGTGCTGTTGCAAGAATAGAGCAGCGGCACCGTAAAGCAGTTCGGCTTGAGAGCAGGAACGCCAGGCGTGGCGCCGTTGGCCCCCGTGAGCGCGTTCTGAGGGGTGCAACCTGGAGCGAGCGGCACAATCGGATTCGTGATTCCATCAGAAATGCCGTAGAAGGCACTTCCCACGGCCCCCGAATAGTCGATCATGCTGAAGGGCTGTCCGCTTTGAAAAATGACCAAACCTTGAACGGCCCAGCCATCGGCGACTTTGCCTTCCCAGGTGGAGGTTGCGAAGAACTTCGGTAGTTCATAATGATAATCGATGTTGACGACGTGTGTGCGATCGAAATCCGACGAGCCATACGCGTTACGAATATCCAGCGGATTGTTGCCGTTGAAGAACAGACCCAGAGCGCTCTGCTCGTCGAGGGAGTGCGAGAAGGTGTAGGAAACCCCCAATTGCAAGCCGTGGCTTAGCCGCTTTTCGATGTGCGCCTGTAGAGCGTTGTAAGCCGAAATTCCTTCGGCATCATACGACTCCGACTCCGCCCCATACCCTATGTAAGGGACACGCAGGTCTATATTCCCGCCTTCAGAAGTTGGCAGCATCGCCTGCCCATTTGGCAAATTGGCCGGGCAGGGGTCGAATTGCCCGGGAGCGGGAACACAGGTTTGAACCACATATCCGTATGTATAAGATTGCGCGAAGGAAGCAGTCGGCGTAGAGCATACGGGAGCTGGCCCGCACAATGGGTTGCTCGGAGTCGCGATCCTCGCCTGATTGAACGGGATCGGAATGACTTCATGGCGGCCTAGGCCATTCACATATCCAATATCAATTGCGAGGTCGTTGCGCGGCTGCCACTGGATGTCCAAAGTGCTGTTCATCGTATAAGGGAGTTTGTTATTCCGTGCATAAGCGCCCAGATAGAAGGGCGGAGCGCCAAACGAAAGGCCTTGTGCTAGACCTGGCGTCGTCGGAATAATCGTAGTCGGATCCCCTGTTGGCGGTATGCCTGGCGGTACACCCCACGGGAAAGCGAGTTGATTGGTACTTGTGCCAGAACCGGTGCAGGCATTGAAAGGACCAGCGAACGCCGTCGGACAAAACTGTGTGTTTATGAAGGGTTGCTGCTGATTGATTCCGAATGGACCGCCGTTTGTAATGTTCTGAGTTAGCCCCGGTGACAGATAGGAGTAAAGTTCGCCTCGGTCGTAATACATCCCCCATCCCGCCCTGACCACCAGTTTGCTGTTGAACCTCTTCGGGCTCCAGGCGACGCCGAGCCGGGGTGCAATTCCCCATTGGCGACCCGTCAAAGTGGTATCGGTGACGCCCTTTGTAGCGAATTTCGGGTTATTACCCGCGATAATCAAGCCATTCGATTTGAGGATGTCGTTCACGGGATCGTATTGGTATCTCGAAGGATCGAAGTTGAGCAGATTGCCGTTCTTCTCCGTCAAACCACCATTCCAATCAAAGCGGACGCCCGCCGTGACGGTAAGGTTGGGCCGGAACTGAAACTTATCCTGCAAATACTCGCCCGTCTCTCTCGCGCGCCAGTACCGGTTGGCGTTTCCGTTAATCGTCGCCGTTATGTTGTAAAGATAATCGTCGATAAGTTGTCCTTGCATGAAGGTAGAGAAATCCTGGGCCGCAATCATTCCCATTTGATCTCTCAAATCCTTCGTATTCATTTGTGTGTAGGCAAAACTGCCGCCAAATGTAAGGGTGTGCCTTCCCAGCGTCCAAATCGCGTTAGCTGATGGATTAAACCGGTTTTGAAAAACGCCGGTGTACGCACCCTGCCCGGCCGAGCCGGACCCAATCAAGGTGCTGTACGGATAGGAAGGAAAGATCGGCGAAGCGTTCACGATGCCGATTCCAGGAAAAATACTTGATCCGCTCAAATTGTGGATCAGCAGGTCATCAGTCGTTATCGCCCCGGAGGTCAGGGCACTCGCTATTTCCGGCATCTTCGCTGCGGCCGCGGCAAACGACTGCGGTGTAAATGGCTGGTCCATGGTGCTGAACGCTTTCTCCCGGATGAATCCGAAAATCTCAGTAATGCTCAGGTTGGACTTGACGATTTGGGTGTGGCTGAGGGCGATCACCTGGCTGCCAGCGTCGAGGTGCTGGGAAAAACCAGCCACTTGGGAATACGCGTAGGGAGCAATCGTCGGGTCATGCTGATAGTAATATTTGGCGGAAAAGGAATGGGACGAATTGGGGTTCCAATCCAGATTCGCGACGGCCTGATGGGCTAAGAATAATGCAGTTCCCGGAACCTCGGCATCTTCGGGAAACGCCTCGATCATAGCGTTTTGGACGGGCGTCAGGTTGAAGGGGTAATTTGGGCTCTGCACGATCTGGCTTACTACAGCGTTGGGATTGACTGAGGGGATCAGGCAGTTCTGAGGACACCCGTAATTAAATAATGCATAAGCAATTGGATTGATTTGGCCCGGTCCAGTTCCAATCGAAGCGGGCGATGTCTTGGCGACAGGGTCCGGGTTTGTGGGCAGCCCCGTGATCGAATCGGCGTTCGCGAGCAAAGCCAAACAATTGGCCGACCGGTCAGAACAGGTAGCGGGCCCGGTGGCCGTAGGTCCACCTCCGAGACCGAGCGGCACAAAGGCCCGTGAGATTCCAATTTCCTGGTCGGAGGCATGTGTGTACTGGTAGCTCCCAAAAAAGAATAGTTTGTCTTTCTTGATCGGCAAGCCGATCGCTCCTCCCGCAGTGTACCGGTGCAGTTCCGGGTTCTTTTCGCTCAAGGGAATATTCGGATCGGCATTGAAGAAATACGGATCGGCGTTCAACCAGTTGGTTCCGCGGTGCACATAGGCCGTGCCGTGAATGTTGTTGGTGCCGGAAGCGGTGCTCATATCGATGTGCGCGCCGCTGCTCCCGCCTTGCTGCGCGTCATACATGGAAGTGTTCACGCGCACTTCCGAAATCGTTTCCGGAGCCGGCGACGGAATGGACTCGCCGATAGCAAGATAAACGGAAGCGCTGCTCTGGACGGGAACGGAACTGAGGGCGGAAGTGGTGCCGATTCCCGTGTTATTCACAACGCGGGCCGAATTGACCTCGCTGGTGCTCTTCCCGTTGAATAAACTGTAAGCGCTGACTCCGTTCATCATGAATGTGTTGCTGGTGTCGCGCTGTCCATTCGCCCACATCGGCGCATTACCCAGGCCCGCATTGGCCCCAGTCCCGGAGGAAAGTTCTGCGCTCACGCCGGGAGAAAGAATCGCCAAACCCGTGAAAGAGCCGGTGGGTAGTGGAACCGCTTCGATCTCCAGCTTATCCATCACGTAGCCGTTGGTCGTGTCCACCATATTGATCAGTGGCGTCTCTTCGACCGTGATCGATTCACTCACGTTGCCGATTTTCAGCTCGGCATTCACGGTCGCGGTGCGGTTCGCCTGCACGGCGATGGAAGGAATATTCTGCGACTCGAAACCTTGCTGCGTGAAAGTGAGCGTGTAAGTTCCGATGGGCAGGTTCACAAAGCTGTAGGATCCGGCGGAGCTGGTGGTCTGTGTGCGGTTCAGTTTCGTCTGATCGCCGACCAGGGTGACCGTCGCGCCCGAAATTACGGCGCCGGATGAATCCGTGACCGTGCCGGTGATCCCTCCGAGTGTTTGCTGGGCGTGAGCATTCGGTATTAGAAGAATCGCCAAGGCGAGGAATGCAGCGAAAACCAATGCAGAACGACCGTTGCACATTTTCATACTTAATCCCCTCTCTTAAGTCGAAAATCGAAATCCAAATAAACCAATTGAGGGCATTTTTAAATGAGGCTGCACCCCCCTGCTTACTGCCACTCAAGGCCTTCAATATTTTGAAGGAACTTACGACATTCCCGCGCAGATGGAAAGCACAATCTTTTAATCGTCGCTATCAAACATTTGTATCTGTTTCTGTATGCACCGTGCCGGTCCAGAACAAAATATTGAAAGAGCCATTCCCAAAATAGGATTTGTCCGGAAACCGCAGTACGAAGGATTCGACCGGGTCTCACATTGCCGCGTTTTAAGCCTTGGTCTCTTTTCGAGTTTGCCAGAAAAACCACAACAGGCCCGCGCTCAAATAAACGAGGTAGATATACGGCAGCCTGCCGTAAGGACCCTCGGGTACAGGGTAAAGATTTCCGACCAGCGCAGAGAGCATGGCGATAAAGGCCAGCCACGGAATGACCTGCGCGCCGGGATGGTAAGCGCCATGATCGCGCAAATATCGCGGCAGCGCGGCGCAAACCAGGGCGTACGTCACAATGAATCCGTAGGTGGCAAGTGAGCCCATCCAGCCGTAAACATCGAGTCCGCTCGATCCGCGATAGGCCAGCACGGCTACAGGCAGAACGGCCGCGATGCTTGTGGCCAGGATGGCGAAAGTGGGGGTCTCATTCCGCACGTGTGTCGTCCGGAATGCGCCATGCACAAGATCGTTGTGGGCCATGAGAAGCAATACCCGCGCCGCGGCCGTGATGCAGCCCAGCGTTCCGGCGAACAGACTGACGGCGGCGCCAACGTCAATCAGTATTCCGAGTGCCGGCACATGAGCGACGCCGGCCAAAACGTGCATGGGCGCCTGGCTCGTGCCCAGATCTTGCCCAGCCACATGGAAGCCCAGCACTTCCGAGTAGGCCGAGACGATAAAAAATAATCCTGCGATAATCGCGCTCTCAATCACCACGCGAGGAATGGTCTTCAAGGGATTGCGCGCCTCCGCCCCCAGAGTGGTCGCGCTCTCGAACCCCACGAAACTGAATAGCGCCAGGACCAGCCCGAGCCTCAGGCCGCCGCCGGTCATGGCGGTTAAATGCAATTGGCCGGGATCCACATGAAGGCCGTGCCGCGCGAGCACGAGCACAACAACCGCAACAATCACGAGCAGGGAGATCGCTTCGATCCAAAGCATCAAACGAGCAGAGATCTTAATGTCGCGCCAGGCTATCCAGGCGGAGACGCCTGTGACGATCAGCGCCAAGGCGGCCCCCGAAAAACCGTGCCCCAGGACATCGACAAACAAGAAATTTGCGTAGTGATAGAAGCCGCCGATGACGCTCGACCCTGTGGCGACGTAGGCGAGCAAGAGGCTCCAAGCGGCCACCGCGCCCAGCCATGGCGGAAGAATCATGGCCGCGTAGGTATACAGCGAACCCGGCGACGCAGAATACTTCGCAAATCGGCTGATGCACCACGCCACCAGCAGAATCGCCACCATCGCCAGGAGGTAAGCCAGCCAGGTGCCATTGCCGGCAAGCGCAGCCACCAGCGGAATCGTGGCCGCGGGAGTGGACGTGGGCGCAATCGTGGAGACCGACTGCGCCAGCGTTTCCATCGGGGAGAGCGCCTCGCCGCGCAATCCATACTCCCCAACTTTGATCGGAGCCGATCCTGCCTCTTCGGTTGGCGTTGATTTACTCATCTTTTGTAACGCTCAGCGCAGCTGAGCATGCCGTACCATACCTGCCCGGCACGATCGGTGCAAGGTTTGGCGGCGGGCCAGGGCATTTGAAAAACTTATGGAAAGATCAGGCATCTGCAATTCGATCATCGCCGTGGAAAAAGATACCCTGTTCGTCTGACGTTCACCGTTGACGCAGCGGGTTGCCCCGGCCTATAGTGGCGCACTTTTCATCGAGGCGAGCATTGCTCGAACGAATTTTTCATCTCACGGAAAACCACACCACGGTGCGCCGCGAACTTCTGGGCGGACTGACGACCTTCATGGCCATGGCCTACGTGGTGGTGGTAAATCCGCGCATCCTTGGTGAAGCGGGCATGCCGGTCGAAGGCGTGCTCTTTGCCACGTGCATTTCGGCGGCGCTCGCGACCCTGGTGATGGGTCTGTGGGCTAATTATCCGATTGCACTCGCTCCGGGAATGTCTTTGAACGCGTACTTTACGTACTCGATTGTTCTTGGCCGGGGCGTTCCATGGCAGACAGCTCTCGGAGTAGTGTTCTTGTCCGGCACGTTGTTCCTGATTCTGACGCTCACCAACATCCGCGAGCACATCGTCAACGACATTCCGGATTGCCTGAAGCACGGCACCGCTGCGGGCATCGGCTTCTTCATTGCCTTCGTTGGACTTCGCAATGCCAAGATCATCGTGGCCAGCACGGCCACGTTTGTTGGGCTGGGAAAATCTTCCGATCCGCAGGTTCGCCTCGCCGCGTTCGGACTGATTCTGATTGCCATTCTGATGTCGCGCAAAATCGGCGGCGCAATTCTAATCGGCATTGTGGTCATTGCAATCGCAGGAATTCCTCTGGGAATCACCAGCGTGCCCTCGCACGTATTTTCATGGCCTCATCCGGGGGGCACATTCCTGAAGCTTGATTTTCGCTCAGCCTTTAAAATCGGGCTTGGCGATTTGGTCTTTGTCTTCTTCTTTGTGGATCTTTTCGACAACGTGGGAACGCTGGTCGGCGTCTGTGAACAGGGCGGATTTCTGCGCAATGGAAAATTTCCGCGCGCCAGCCGCGCATTACTGGCCGACGCCTTTGGCACAATGGCAGGAGCGCTGACCGGAACTTCCACGGTTACCAGTTACATCGAGAGCGCCGCCGGAGTGGCCGCGGGCGCGCGCACGGGACTCGGCAACGTCCTCATTGCCGGACTTTTCCTGGTCGCGATTTTCTGCGCGCCGCTCGTCGCCGCCGTTCCTGCTTATGCAACGGCCCCGGCCCTGATTCTGGTGGGCGCGCTCATGTGTGCGTCTCTCGCCAAAGTGGACTGGAACGATTTTACCGAAGCGTTCCCCGCATTTATGACCACCGTGGCGACGCCGCTCACCTTCAGTATCGCCACCGGATTGAGCCTGGGCCTGCTTTCATTCACATTCATCAAGATTGGCACGGGAAAAATTCGGCAAATCAGCCCCCTGATCTGGGTCCTCTCCGCCCTCTTTTTGCTGCGTTTCGCGTTCCTGGGCGCGGAGTAGGAACTCCACCCCATCCGCCAACGAGAGATAAAGGAGTGCAGGAAAAAGGACTTGTCTCGCGACTCTCCTCGAAGATGTTCAGGCCCACAGGAGGCAACTAAAGATATACTATTCTCCATCTACTTTTTAGCGGGCTTGCATCCGGGCGGATTCCGGCCGGAAGAATTCTTGGGAGCTAAATTCCGGCGAGTCCGGGCGCTCGTTGGTCGAGGAGAACTTGAAAAGGAACACCGCATTCGCTGCATTTTGTGGCCTTTCGTTTGTCATAGCCACCGGTCCTGCACGTTTGATGGCACAGGCGCCACCAGGACCGCTTCCGGTGCCGCCACAGACGACTGCTCCCAGATCGCGCCCAGCGGCCAAACCCAAACCGCCGGAGATTCCACCGCGGACGAGCCTCGACGGCCCGTGGAAATTAAACCGTGATGAAAGCGATGACACCCGCAGAAAGATTCAAGATTCCCGGGGCCGAGACGCCAATTCTGGTGGCGGCCGCAATGGCGGAGGCTATCCGGGTGGCGGCTACCCCGGCGGTGGATATCCCCCCGGAGTAGGCTTCCCAGGAGGCGGTTACCCTCGAGGCGGCCGGCCCGACGGCGAAAGTGGACGGAACACGGAGACGGACGAAAGATTGGAGGAACTGATTCGCCCCCCCGATACGTTGACCTTCTTGGTCAAGAATCCCGAGATAGATCTGACGGACGATCATTACCGCAAGCTTGCTTTCTTTACCGATGGGCGGCAGTTGCAGAAGCCGAAAGACGACAGCTATCAGGAAATCGCGGCGCGCTGGGATGGAAAGCTGCTTGTCACCGATGAAAAGACTCCCCAAGGCGCCAAGATGAGCCGGACGTTTGAATTGTCCGCGGACGGACGGCAATTTTTCGAAACCGTGCACGTCGACCGCGGCAAATCCAAGGGACAGCTGGTCATTCGATATGTATTTGATGTCGCCAGCTCAAGTACGGCGGCTGACCACCAGTCCGACCCCGACCAGCCTGTGCTGAAGCGGCATCCTGACAACAGTGATAGCACCGCAAGCCCGCAGGGCGCACCGACCGGCCAGGCATCCGATCCAGATCAACCAACGCTACGAAAGCGGCCCGATGAACCCAGCGGTCCACCGCAGTAACATAGCAAGCGCTCTTGCCGGTCCGCCTGCGGTTTTCAAAGTGAAATAAGAAACCTCGTTGAAGGAGATTGCCATGGGTGACCCGGCACCGGATGCAGCTTTATACAATCAAACCGATCGTTACGCGGGCTTAATGGACGTGGTGCGCAATCGCATGACGAACCGCGCCTTCGCCCCTTACACCGTGCCGCACCGGCACTTCGAGATGATCCTTGAGGCGGCTCGCCATGCTCCTTCGGGCGCCAATGCCCAGCCCTGGCACTATCTTGTCATCACCGATCCGGACGTGAAGCAAACCATCGGACAATTCTTCGTCGAGGAACAACTGCATCGCGCCCGACTGCGCATGGGTTTCCCGACTCCCAATTACAACGGCGTGAAAACCGCTCCCGGTTTGATCGTGGTGTTGGCCGATTTCCGTTTTGTGCGCGCTTTTCCCGTCTTGAATGACGGTTCGGAGCTCGACCGCCTGTATCACCAGAATGCCGAACGAATTCTTCTCCAATCCGTGGCTGCGTCAACCATGTTGGCCCACTTGGCCGCGTCAGCCCTGGGCTATGCCGTGTGGTGGATCACCGCCATCGGGCAGGAGGAGATCCAGCGCCAGATCAAGCCGCTGCTTGGCGTTCCCGAGGAACTTTCGATCATAGATCTCATGTGCTTCGGGCCGCCGGCAAAGCCGTCGTATAAGCGCTGGAAAAAGCCGCTCGATCAAATCATGAGTTGGGACCGCTTCAATCCAGCCTGCTCTGCCACCGTCGAGCAGATCGATGAATGGATCAAAACCATGCGCCACAAAGTGATGTATCGCGACGAATCCCAAATCGACTAAAGAAAAGTTCCGACCCGAGTGTCCCTTCCACGCTCCGCAGCATGGAAAGCGAATTCATTTTGTCGCGATCAGACTTTGACCTAAAATGCGCATCCCGAGAGGAGTATTCGCATGCCCGCACCGTTCAGAGCGGATCACATCGGCAGTTTTCTGCGGCCGAAGGAGTTGCTTGACGCCAGGAGTAACGCCAGTCCGGAAAAATTGCGGCAGCTCGAGGATCAACACATCCTGCGTGTGCTGGCCAAACAGAAAGACCTCGGATTTGAGGTTGTCACGGATGGCGAGCTCCGGCGTCGAAATTTCATGAGCGATTTCACCGACGCGGTCGAAGGCTTCGATTTGTCAGCCGGGCTCGGCCGGACCTGGAAAGGGGGAGAGGCGGCCGCGGCCGCCGCCATCCGCGTGACGGGAATTGTCACCTCCAAGCTGCGCCAGGTGCGGCCGCTTACGGGCCACGAATTGCCGTTCTTGAAAACTCACAGCCCTTTGCCGATCAAAATGACGCTGCCGAGCGCCACGCAATTTCCAGCCATCTCTTTCCAGAAAGGCCTCACGGACAAAGTCTATAAAGACCACTCCGCGCTGCTTTGGGACATCGTCGAGATCATGAAGGGCGACTTCCGCAAAATTTCTTCCGATGGCGTGAAATACATTCAGATCGATGCTCCGCGCTACAGCTACTACATGGATCCCAAGTGGCGGGAATGGATCAAGACGGAAATGAAAGCCGATCCAGAAGCGGCGCTCGATGAAGCCGTGCGCGCGGACAACGCCTGCTTTCAGGCGGCGCGCAAGGACGGCGTGACGCTTGGCATTCATCTTTGCCGGGGGAACAATCGCAGCCACTGGTACGCCGAGGGCGGGTACGACGCGATCGCGGAAAAGTTGTTCGGAACTTTGGCGGCGGACTGTTTCCTGCTGGAATACGATGACGAACGCTCCGGCACTTTTGAGCCTCTGCGGTTTGTCCCCAAGGGCAAAACAGTGGTTCTGGGGCTAATCAGTTCAAAGCTCCCGCGCATGGAAGACCCCGGCGTGCTGGCCAAGCGAATCGAGGAGGCCTCGAAGTACATTCCCATGGAAAATCTGGCGCTGAGTCCGCAGTGCGGGTTCGCTTCGACGGCGGAGGGCAACTTGCTGACCGAGGATCAGCAGTGGGCCAAGCTGAAACTCGTCGTGGACACGGTGCGCCAAGTTTGGGGTTGAAGAGCAAGGCGCCCCATATCTTCTGCCGCCCGTGAGAAGGAGCGAAAGATTCCCTCGCGGTCTGCCCTATCACCTCTTTGGACGAGCTTTTACCCAGCCTGATTTTCTTATCGCTAGGGCTCCCTTCGCACCGCCCACTGGTTCCAAAATTCAAACTGACATTGTATCCATTTTTCTTATTTTCTTATTGCTTGAGCTGCGTAGCTGATTTGCGCTAACGTGCCCGCTGGCAGCGCCTGGATCGAAGCGAAATACATATTTCAGCGAAGAGAATACCTGATTGAAAACTGGCGACGAAGAACAAACGTTTTGGTCGAGATTTACGCGGAGGCAGATCATGAAAAAATTTTCCAATTCCAAGCTTTCTGAAGGTTTGTCGCGCAGGGATTTACTTCTGGGCGCGTCGTCCGGCATGGCTGTCTCACTGGCTGCGGCAACGCTTCCGGCTTGGAGTGAATCGCCGCAAGCCGGCGCAGTCCCCAATCCGCCGGCGCAGAAGCGCTCCATTACTCCTGCGTCCATGCCCAAGGCATGGTCTGCCGAAGAGTTTCGCCGGCGTTGGCAAAATGTCCGCCAAGGGATGAAGGAAAATCATTTCGATTGCCTGATCGTGCCGCAACACAGCACGCAGGCTATGATTCACGACCGGCAGGACGGCGACGCGGACGTCCAATACCTCACCGGCATCCCGGCCGGATGGGTCATTATTCCCGCGGAAGGCAAGATCACCGCGATTTCCAACCGCGTCGGGTCGCTGCTCGCGGAAAAGCGCCCCATCCCCGGCCTGGTGATGACCACCATGTTCACGGACAACGCCGCGGATATCGAAGTCCGCTATGCGGATGAAGAAGGGCTTTGGTCGCCATCCATCATCGATTGCCTCAAGGAACACAAGATGGATCAGGGGCGCATCGGCGTCGGATCGCTCGCCAGTCTTTTTCGCAACGCGGAGGGCTCCGTCACCTATACGACGTATGACCGCGTGCGAAAAGCGTTTCCGCAAGCGCAATTCGAGTCGGCCGCGGACATCCTGTGGCGCGTGAAGCTCGTGCACAGCGCCGAGGAGATCGCCGTGCTCGAGAAAGCCACCGAAGTCAGCGAGGCTGGCGTGCAGGCCATGATCGAAACGACCCGGCCCGGGTCCATTCATCGGGACGTGTGGCTCAAGATGTACAACACCATGGTTCAAGCCTCCGGTGAACGGCCCTGGCGGCTGAGCATCAGCACGCGCGGGTCGGGAAACGCCAGTTTCGGCTTTCCTTTGGACGATGTTTTTGGCGCCGGGCAAATTCTCGGGCAGGAGTGCTCGGGTTCGGTTCTCGGATATGGTTCGCAAGTGAACCACTCCGTGTTGCTCGGATCGCCCGCCCCGGCGGATTGGACCGCGGCCGGCCAATACTGCCTCGATCTTTTTCAAACACTATTGGACCGTGTTGCTCCAGGAAAAAGCGTCAAGGAATTCTGCGACTTCTGCGGCGAGAAACTGAAAGCCCGAGGCGTTGCCAGACCCGGCGGCGTCCTGATCCATTCCGGCGGCCTGGCCGATCTGCCGCGTTGCGGTCCCGGCCGCATGGAAGGCGGCGACGATCTGGTATTTCAGGCCGGCATGGTGTTTGACCTGAAGCCCAGCGTGCCGGTCAAGCAAACCCCGACGCCCGCGGAATTCGGCGACTCCATCGTAGTGACGGAGAAGGGCGCGCGGCGTCTCGGCAAGCGCAAAATGGAGTTGATTACGCTGGGAGCGTAGAAATCGCGCGTGTGCACGAAGCATTCCATTCGCGTGGAAAAACAAGATGGAAATTTGTCCTCTGTGGAAATCCACTCTATGAAACGACCTTACTTAACTGCGAAGGCCTAGTACCGGTCAAAAATAAATTCAAAAATTACTTGACAAGTAAAACGAATGGGTGTGGAGTGCGCCTATTCGGCCTAGTCATCGGACCATCCGGGTTAGTGAGGTTTTCGGATGCTTCCTGCCAAAGCGGAATTCGAAGCGGTCCCCAGAACCAAACTCTACCAGAAAGTGGTAAAGCAGGTTCAAGACGTCATTCGTGACGGTCTGCTTCGCCCCGGCGACAAACTCCCTCCTGAACGCGAATTGGCGGAAAAGTTGCACGTCAGCCGCGGCTCGCTCCGCGAAGCGATCCTGGCGCTCGAATCCATGGGTTTGGTCGAGCCGCGTCATGGGGAAGGAACCGTCGTCCGCGATCTCTCAGCCGCTCCCCTGGTGAATCAACTGTCGGTCATGCTGGTGCAGAAGAAAGCGCTCGTCGGCGAGTTGCTCGAATTTCGCCTGATGATCGAGCCCACGCTGGCCGCTCGCGCCGCAGCCAATGCGTCCGAAGAAGAGATTGCGCAGCTCGAGGAAATCTTGAGCCGCCAGAAAGCAAAGATAGAGCGCGGCGAGTTGGCCATCGAAGAGGATTCCAAATTCCATTACACGATCGCTCAAGCGGCCCGAAACAGCGTGGTCCTGAGGGTTCTCGACGTTTTCATGGATTTCCTTCGAGACAGCCGCGAGCTGTCCCTGCAAGTGGATGGCCGCCCGCAAAAGTCGCTGAACAGCCACCGGCGTATCCTGAATGCGATCGCGCGAAGGAATCCAGCCGAGGCCGAGGCGGCCATGCGCAGGCACATCGCCACGATTGAAGGATTGGTACTGAAAAAGATGTAACGAAAAAGGAGGCACCCCATGGGCCGGCTATTCGCTGTGGAGATCGTCTATCGCGGAATTTATCAGAAGACTCTCGCCAAGAACATCAGCCGCGCCATTGTGCTGGCGGCGCACGAGGAAGGAAAGCCGGGGATCTCCTTTGGGCGCTACGGGGACAGCCCGGAACGCAACGGGATTCCCGCCAAGGCCTTTGCGATTGTGGCCACCGACAACCTCACGCTCGAAGAAGGAATGGCGAAGTACGAGCCGAAGGAAGTGGATATTACCATTGCGGTAGATGACACTTTATGCAAAGGAGTCGAGTCGTGGGCCTGGTATGGCCTGCAGCCGATCAATCGCCTGCTGAAACCGGACAGCACCCTGATCGTCACCTCGCGCGAGGAGCCCGAAACGCTGATCGCGATGTGCCACCGCAAAGAATTCCCCTACAAACTCGCGATTTTGAAAGGCATCCCGAGTTTTTCGGGCCTGTGGGTTTATAAGGATGACCACACCGACGCTCGCATTCTGGGCGCCATCGCCAAGCTCCTGCCGGAGTTGTTCAGCCTGGAGTCCGTGCAGAAAGTCATCAAGAAAGACACTGGCGGTGAATTGAAGGCCGTCTCCGCGGCTCGTTCCTACGAGCGGATTTCAACGGTCACCGTCCCGCCCAGCCAGGGCAATCCCGAAATACCCTACAAGTTCGATATGCCGAAGTGGCACGAGATGCGCGATGGAATCACCATCCCCAATATCGCGGCCGGGCATAAGATGACGGACCCCCAGACTCAGGTGGTCGGCGGCTTCCAGCCGGCGCGCAATCCCACGTTCAAGAAATTCACCACGCGGACGATGCGGCCCATCCTCAACTTCGACACTTGCATCAAGTGCACGCTTTGCTGGCTGCAATGCCCGGATTCCTGTTTTGACGTTACTCCGGAAGGACTCTACGACGCCAACATGGAGGCCTGCTGCGGCTGCGGCGTGTGCGAGGCGGTTTGCCCGGTGAAGGACTGCGTCACCATGGTCAACGAGGTCGAGTTCCACGACAACGCCAGCCAGTGGGAGATGTGGCGGAAGGATCAGCCAGGCTACCTTGCTTTCCTCAACGGCAAGATCGAGAACCGGCCGGAGCGGTCGCACGGGTTCCGTTACCGCGGCCAATATCAGGAGCAGATCGCCGAAATGTCCAAGCCCGCGCCTCCGCCCGCGGACTAGAGGAGTTTGCGGCGGTTGGTGATTGAAGCAACCTGAGTATGATTTTGAGGAACTGGGAGATTCTTTCAGCAGAAATTTTGATACAGGGAAGGAGCCAACATGGCAGCGCCATCCGTGACAATCGAACGAGGAAAAGGGCCCGAGGAAATCGCTTTGATCACCGGAAGCGAAGCGATCGCGGTGGCCTGCAAACTGGCCGACGTGGACGTGATTACGGGCTACCCGATTCGTCCCTACGACACCGTGATGCAATACATTGCCAAGCTGATCGCGGACGGAGATTTCGACTGCGAATATATCATAGCGGAGAGCGAACATTCGCAATTCGAGATCGTCAAGCACGCCTCGGTGGTTGGAGCGCGAGTGTTCTGCGGAAGCAGCGGCGTGGGCTGGATGTACGCGTTCGAGGCCCTCACTGTCACGCCCGCGCTGCGAATTCCGATGGTCGCCATGGTGGGCAACCGCGCGCTGGACGACCCCGGAGCGTTCGGCGTGGAGCACAACGACGCTCTGGCCGTACGCGACCTCGGCTGGCAACTGGTGTGGGTGGACAGCGCGCAGGAAGCGCTGGACACCGCCCTGATCGCCTACCGCGTCGCTGAAGACCGGCGCATTTTCTTGCCCTGCGCCATCAGTTGCGACGGCGCTTTCCTGACTCACTCGCAAGGCCTGGTGAAGATTCCCTCGCAGGAAAAGGTCGACGCCTTCCTGCCGAGGTACGATCGCGGCGATCTCCAGCTCCACCCGGACAATCCCATCACGATCGCGCCGCAGGCCAATGAAGACTGGCTCATGGAAATCCGCCGCCAGACCGCTGCCGCCATGGAGCGGTCCGCAGGCGTGATCCGCGAAGCCTATAAGGACTTCGAAAGGATCTTCGGCCGCAGCTACGGCAACCCATTCTTCGAGGAATATGAGACCGAAGACGCGGATGTAGTCCTGCTCGGCATGGGGACGCTTTCCACTCCGGTCAAAGTTGCCATCCGCAAAATGCGGAAGGAAGGCAAGAAGGTCGGCTTCGTGCGCATGCGCTGGTTCCGTCCGTTTGCCGCCGAGGAATTGGCCAAGTGCCTGGAGCGGTTCAAGGCCGTTGGGGTGGTCGACCGCGACTTTTCACTGGGCTCCCCCTTCCACAGCGGAGTGCTGGCCACGGAAGTGCGCGCGGCGATGAACAGCAGCGCAAAACATCCGCCGGTCATTGGCTTTATCTGCGGCCTTGGAGGGCGTGAAGTTTTGCTGCAGGATGTGGAGAAGATGTCAGGAATCGTGTACGAAGCGGCGGCGGGGAAAACACAGCCGCTAACGCAGTGGATCGGAGTTCGCGAATAACGGATTTCTTGCTTGTGCCGCCCCGGGCGGCGAGGAGGTCAGAGCAATGGCAACTATCGATGTAACTCTCCCTAAGCTGGATCCCATCAAGGGCCAGAAAAGCATTCCGCTCGAGGAGTTCTTCACTTCGGGTCACCGGACCTGCCAGGGGTGCGAGTCCGCCCTGGTAATGAAGATGATGGCCAAGGCGGCAGGCCCACGGACGATCGTGCTCGGAAGCACCGGCTGCATGTACGTCGCGAACACGACCTACTACAGCACCTCCTGGGTCATCCCCTGGATGCACACCCAGTTGGGGAGCAGCGGATCGGCCGCTCTGGGCACGGCCGCAGCTTTGAAATCGCTGATGCGAAAAGGCAAGATGAAGAAGGAGCCGATCAACGTCATCGCGTTCTGCGGCGACGGCGGCGGCGCCGACATGGGCCTCTCCGCGATTTCTGCGACCCTGACGCATCCGGACTATAACTGCCTGATACTGATGTACGACAACGAATCCTATGCCAATACGGACATCCAGCTGTCCGGCAGCACGCCCTACGGCGCGAACACCACCTTCAGCCCTCCGGGAAAACTAAAGAGGATCATGCATCACCGTTGGAAGAAGAACATGGCGGGAATGATCGCGGCCGGCCATCCCGAATGTAAGTACGTCTCGACCGTATGCATGTCTTACGGATTGCAGGCGATGAACAGCGTCCGCAAAGCCCTATCGATTGGCGGCCCAACATTCATCCATTCTCTCGATCCCTGCCCCAAGGGCTGGGACTACGACCCGATCCAATCGCACGAGTTAGGCGAGCTTGCGGTCACCACCGGCATTTGGCCTTTATACGAAGTCGAGAACGGAGTGCTCCGGCTCATCGGCAAGACCAAAGAGATCGCTTCCGGGCGATACAAGAGAGGCCCGGTAAAAGATTATTTGCTAAGGCAGGGCCGCTTCGCCCACTTCACGGAAGAGGATTTCGATTATTTCCAGAAGAAAGTGGACGAAATGTGGGAGAAGTGGCTGATTCCCGGAGTGATTCCTTTCCGTCGAGAGATCGAGAATTCGGCTCCCTGACGTAATCGGCCGATTTGCCGGGGATGCACAAGATTGTTTGATTGTTTGCGGAGCCGCCTTGATGCGATTCCCGTTTGGTGATCGTGCGAGGATTGCTTTCCAACCAACCCGACTATGCCGCTCGGCTTTCCTCAAATCGCGGGGGCCACTCCACCGAGCCCAACCTTCCACTTCGCCTATTGGATATTTTTCTACGCTACTTTGCCCTGCTTCATCATCTGAAGAGGCCGTAGACTGGCCAGGGCTTTCAGCAGGTTGAAGCAAAGCGGCGCGCCCAGGCAGAGAAGAACGACGGCAAGCAGCAAGCCCGGAAGCTCCTGCCCGGTGGGTTTCCAGCCCGGCCATTGCTCCGGGAGCACCCGAAACTCGGAGCGAGCCAACTGGCGCTTGATCGAGGCGGAATGATCGATCAGTTTATCTGTATCGCCAACTAATTGATTGTTTATTTCCTGCTCGTAGACGGCGACTAAATTTTCGACCGCGGGATCCCCTTCCAAAGTCGCCCGCAGCCACAGGACAGCATCTTCCCTGCTGGCAAAGCCTGGCCTGGCCTCCAGCGCCCTCGCCGCCCTGGCTTTCGCCTCGATGATTGCTTTGTCCTCTCCGGAAACAGGCGCGGGGGCGGATTTTTCTTGTCCTTTTGTGGCCGGCTTTGATTTTCCTTGCGACCCAGGCCTATTTCCTCGTTGCTTCGCTGCAGCGTCCGGAGATGATTGATTGGCAGCCGGCGCGGTTTGACCATTTTCCCCCACTGCCTGAGAAACACCAGTCGAAATCAAAGCATCGTTGGGCGCTGCTGAACCAGCATCGGAAAGAGGCTGGGATCCGCCCGAGGACGGCACAGCGCTGCCACGCGAGGAATGTCGCGGCTTTGGTTTTGATTGATCAGCAGTTGTGGGAACGGAGGCCAGAACAGCAACCATCGCGCTGCGGTAGACGTCAGGCACGGAAGATCGCGTACTTTCTCTGCCCCGCGGAAGCTGTTCCGCCTGTTTGAGCAGAGCATCGGCGCTCCCGGCCAATTGCGCTCGCTGCTGCGCATCGGAAGAAAGCATTTGGAAGAGACGAATCGCGTCCAGATGCGCGGCGAATACCAGAACGAGAGACAGAACTACTGTAATCACTCGGGCATGCAAAGTGAATCGTTGCGAGGCCCTGTGCATGGCGTGATCGAACCACAAATTCATGCCTTCCAGCTGCGGCTCCGCATGGCCGGCAATCTGCGCCACGGCCTTTTCCACGGCCACGGCTACGCCCCCGCCCTCGTCATCCGCGGCGTCCTGGAAGATCCTGTCAATTTGCGCGGACACCGGGCTCGTTTTGGGGCGCGGACGGTTGCGCGATTCCCCGGCGATCACCAGCATTGCGCGCTGCGCAGGGTCCGGCAAAGTGCCACCCGCCGGAGCGGACATCTTCTCCAGCACGGAGACGAGTTCATCGGGCTGGATGGTTGTCGCCAGACGCCAGCGGCTGATCAGTCCTCCAAAAATCGCTCCAAGGATTGCTCCGCTGCGCCAGGGATGTACACAGAGGTTGAGCACCGGAACATAGCTGGCGATGACGCTCGAATACGCACAGAAATCCAGGGTCGACAGGTGGTCGATCAGGAACAGTGTGGCAGGCCATAGAAAACTTCCGAAGAACGCTCCCAACAGCCAGGGTTGCAAGGGGATCCCGCTGCCTGCCCAGCGCAACTTCCCTGCTGCGTCCGCAGGCACGAACGGAAGTTCGTCCAACCGGATGCCAAAGCGCGAAAATGCGGATCCGGAAATCATTGGGTGACGCAATACTCGATTTGCGATCACTCTGGCATAACGTTTCGCGTCGCGATCCTGACTGGCCGTCTCAAATAGATCCGCGAGGCTCCTGCGCAAGTTTGCGCCGCGCAAACCGAGCAAGCTGATCGCCAGCTGTGTGCCGGCGGTAATCACCAGGCTGGCAGCCAGCATCACTGCCACAAACGCCAATACAGTATCTACGTGTTGGAGTGTCATGGTCTTCGACTGGTTCTTAAAAGTTTAGGCCAGGGGGAAGAGGGCGTGCAGAGAAAAAGCCCGAAGGTTGCCATTTTGGTTAAGCCCCAGCCGGCACAGCCTTCCCTGTGCCGGACAGCTATTCTGGCTGCCAGAGGCAAAAGCTGCTAGCATGCGCCTACCAGGCCAACACCGAACGGGATTGGCCAGTTTTGAGGGCGGAGGGGCTGCCGCACGAGTCAGGAGACTTATGAAGACATTCGTTCGAATGATGCTGTGCGGTTTTCTGGCGGCTTTGTGCGCCTCGTGCAGTCTCGCGGCCTCGACCTTTGTGATTAAAGGCGTCGTGACGGATGCTTCCGGCAAGCCCGTCCGTGGGGCGGTCGTCAGCGCCAAGTCAGGCATAAAAACGATTAGTCGCTTTTCCCAGAAGGACGGCAAATATGAGATTGCCGTCGCCGCCGGGACGTACAACGTCACTGTGGAGGCCTACGGCTTCGACGTAAAGAGAACTTCTGTGGACACTGCCAAGGCCGGAGAAACGAACTTCAGCCTTTCGGCGGCCAATCTGAGCCTTGGGCGGCTTACGGGTTCAGAATTGGAAAGCCTTTTGCCTGATACCCCGCAGACGAGGCTTCTGCGGTCGAGGTGCATTGAATGTCATAGCTTGCCGACTATCATACACAAGCGTGGTCAATCCGCTTCCGAGTGGAAGGATTTCCTGCCTCAAATGGCCAAAGGGGCCACCGACGAGCCCTTCGAAAATGCAACGCCGCAGGAACTCGATGCCCTGAGTGCGGCCCTGGAAAAATACTTCGGTCCCGCTTCGCCTTTTTTTAATCTGGAAGCAGATGCCTCGGAGCTGAAATCCCACGTGAAGCACGTTGAACCTTCCGACGAGGCGCTGCGCGCGACTTTAATTGAGTACGACGTGCCGACGAAAATTTCCCGCCCGCATAGCATCGAGATCGACCAGAGAACAAACGTCGCCTGGTTTGGCGAGGAATCTTTCTATGGTAACAAGGCGGCAAGGTTCAACATGGAGACGGAAAATTTTCAAGAATATCCGCTGCTGACCGAAAAGGCCCGCCCGCACACTGGGGCGGTGGCCGGCGACGGACGCTACTGGGTGGCCCTGGCGCACAGCAATGACCCCGCTAAGCTGGCCTCGGTGGATCCTGAGACGGGCGAAGTGAAGCAATATACCTGGCCGGAAAAGAAAGCTGCGGCCCATACTTTGACACTCGATCATTCCGGCAACGTCTGGTTCTCCGGGGGGACTTCGGGAGATTTGTGGAGCTTTGATGTAAAAAAACAGCAGTTTGCTTCCCATGCATACCCTGTCCCGTCGGCGTATCCGAAGGGCACCATGCAGGATTGGGGAGAAATCCCCGGAGAATCGCATCCTGCGCAGGGCAGATCCTATGACGTCACGGTCGACAACGAAGGGATGGTTTGGTTTAGTGAAATTGCTCTCGGGACGCTCGTCAAAATGAATCCAGCCACCGGAGAAACCAAGGACATTCACCCCGAAGGCACGGTGAGCATTCGGGGGATTACGGTTGATCCGGCGGACAATCTTTGGTTCGGTGATTTCCTGGGGCATCGTTTCGGCAAATTGAACGTGAAAACGGGCGCCGTAAAGTTTTACAAGCCGCCCACGCCGAACGCGACCGTCTATGGGGTCGCTTACAATCAAGTCGATGGAAACGTCTGGTTTGCCGACATGAGCGGAAACAATATCACTCGGTTCGATCCGAAGGCCGAACAGTTCACGGAATATCCGATCCCAAGACGGCCGGACCTGTCCTACGCGCGATTCATTGGCGCAGACGTCAAAGGGAGAGTTTGGTTTACGGAATACTTTGGCGATCGAATCGGTTTCGTCGATCCTACGGGAGAGAGCAGCGGCTCACAGATTACTTCCAAGCGGGCATCCGCGCAGTAGAGATTTGAGCTGAGGCACTGCCCGTGAGTTTGCATTCGAGGAGGTGGCGCCGTGCTTGCAAAGAACAGGTTGGGAAGTTCGACCGGTCTCGCATTGTTCGCCGGACTATTGGCAATTTTTGTGTCCGGCAATTCCCCGGCAATTGCGGCCCCCTGCGAAAGCCTGGCTTCTCTTTCACTGCCGAACGTGAAGATCACGCTTGCCGAGAGCGTTGCTCCGGGGGCCTTCACGCCGCCGGGCGCCGGCGGAATTGACGCCGCAGGCGCGCCTGCCGGTGCCGTGTTCGGCCGTTTGCCTGCCCTCTGCCGCGTTGCGGCGACACTGACACCGTCAAGCGATTCCGACATCAAGATTGAAATTTGGCTACCGGCATCCGGATGGAACGGCAAGTTCCAGGCCGTCGGTAACGGCGGCTGGGCTGGTTTCATCAGTTACAACGCGCTGGCGATGGCAGTGGCAGGCGGCTACGCCACGGTCAGCACGGACACCGGGCACACCGGCAACACCGGAAGTTTTGCCTACGGGCATCCCGAAAAGATGATCGACTTCGCGTACCGCTCCGAGCATGAAATGACTGTCGCGGCCAAGGCCATCCTCACGGCCTTTTACGGGCGTGCTCCAGAGCTCTCCTATTGGAATGGATGCTCGACGGGCGGCCGCCAGGCGCTCGTCGAAGCGCAGCGATACCCTGCGGACTTCAACGGCATCATCGCTGGCGCGCCCGCCAATAACCGGATCCACCTCTACGCCTGGTCCATTTCGGTGGCACAAACCGTTCACAAGGAGGAAGCGAATTACATTCCCCCCGGCAAATACGCGATGATCCACAAAGCCGCCTTGGACGCCTGCGACGCACTCGACGGGCTGAAGGACGGATTGATCGGCGACCCTACACGGTGCCATTTCGATCCGAAGGCGCTGGAATGCAAAGGTGGCGACGCCCATTCGTGCTTGACTGCGGCGCAGGTGGAGACTGCGCGCAAGATTTACTCTCCAGTAAATAATCCGCGCACGGGGCAGGAAATCTATCCGGGATTGCAGCCCGGAAGCGAACTGGGCTGGGCCATTCATGCAGGCCCGGAACCGCTGTCGTATGCCACCGACGGTTTCAGGTACGTTACGTTCAAAAACCCGGCGTGGGACTACCGGACATTCAACCTGGATCGCGATGTCGCCCTGGCCGACAGCGTGGACGACGGCATCACCAGCGCCATGGACCCAAACCTGAAAAATTTTCTGGGGCGCGGCGGAAAACTGCTGATGTACCACGGATGGAGCGACCCCAATGTCTCGCCTCTCAACACGGTGCACTACTACGAAAATGTTCTGAAGACCATGGGCAGTGCAGCCGGCGATTCGGTCCGTCTGTTCCTGTTTCCCGGCATGGGCCATTGCGGCGGCGGAGAAGGACCCAACTCCTTTGACGCCATGGCCGCGATCACTCAGTGGGTTGAGAAGGGGCAAGCGCCGGAGCAGGTCCTGGCGTCTCATCGCGTTGGCGGCGCCGTGGACCGCTCGCGGCGCATTTGCGCGTACCCCAAGGCCGCCGTCTACAAAGGCTCCGGGAGCACAGACGATGCGGCAAACTTTGCGTGCCCGGCGCCGTAGTTGCAAATGCCACAAGCACACGCAGTGAGCCAATCACACAACCGAAGCCAATCTAACACTGTCCGTCAAACCGTTTGGGAAGAAAAAGAGGATTGATAATGAACCTCCCATTCAAACCCCAAAGATGGGGTTTATCCTTACTCCGGGTCGCAGCTCTCAGTTTGCTCGTGACCGCAATTGGACTAACTCAGACAAATCTTGATAACAAATCAGCCAGTAAAACATCCGGATCGGCCAAAGTGGTGCTGTACGCTGCTGTAGGTCCTGAGCTCACGCAATATGATGTGGATGTTGACTCTGCCACACTGACTAAGCGTGGTTCGCTAACACTTCCGGCCAACGTGCAGGAAGCAACCCCTCACCCTTCGAAGCAATACGTTTATATTGCCTGGAGCAATGGCGGGCCCAGCAATCTCCCACAGGGCAGCGCTGCGCCGGGTGGCAGCCAACACGGCCTCAGCGCATTCCGTATCGATCCGGCCAGCGGGGCTTTGCTTCCCCACGGTCAGCCTGCACCCTTGCCGTCGCGCCCGATCCATATCACCACAGATATCCCCGGGACGCACGTGCTCGCCGCATATAACGATCCCAGCGGCGTTACGGTTCATCGGATCGAGGCCGACGGAACCATCGGTTCGCAAGTAAAACAACCGCAACCGCTGGACGTGGGAATCTACGGGCATCAGGTGCGTGTGGATCCTTCGAACGAAATGGTGATTCTCGCGACTCGGGGGAACGGACCCACTCCCACCAAGCCGGAAGATCCTGGCGCGCTGAAAATATTCAGTTACAAGGATGGCGTGTTGGCGAACCGGCTTTCGATTGCTCCTGGAGGAGGCTTCAATTTTCAGGTTCGGCATCTGGATTTTCACCAATCGCGGCGATGGGTATTCGTTTCGCTGGAGCGGCAAAACAAACTTCAGGTTTACGAGAGATTGCCAGATGGAACGCTGAGCAGAAATCCATTATTCGCCAAGGACACGCTGGCGGATCCCGGCAACGTACGACCAGGGCAGGCTCTTGGAACCATCCACATGCACCCGAATGGCAAGTTTGTGTACCTGGCAAACCGCGCCAGTGGCACCGTGGATTCCGAGGGCAAGGCCGTCTTCGCAGGCGGAGAAAACTCCATCGCTGTATTTGCAATCAACCAGGATACCGGCGAGCCAACGCTGGTTCAGAATGTTGATACGCGGGGAATTCATGTGCGCACGTTCGCACTCGACCCCAGCGGAAGAATTCTCGTTGCGGGCAACATGATGCAGCTCGCCGTGCGCGGCAAGGGCGGCATAAAAACAATTCCCGCCAGCTTAGCCGTATTCCGTGTGCGAGGGGACGGCAAACTTGAATTCACACGTAAATACGATCTCGATGTGGGCAGCCGCAATTTATTCTGGATGGGGATTGTTGCTTTGCCCTGACGCGGCGATGGCCGGCTTGCTTAAATGCATTCACCCATACCGAGAATCCCGGTTTCCTCTGCAACAAGTGTGGTGACGCTCGGATCGAGCAATCCCGCTGCCTTCCGCAAATAAATCTGCTCCAGGTACTCGTTTTTCACTACAATCACATGTTCCGCAAAAAAGATTCGAGGGTGTTTTGGATTCTTTCGGCAAACTTCTGCGAGCGAAATTGGAAGAGCGGCGGGGCCTGTTGGTTCCGGGCGCGGCCGACGCGCTGGCCGCCCGCGTGATCGCAAGTCTGGGCTTCGAGGCGGTCTATATCACGGGCGCAGGAGTGACGAATACGTTCCTGGGAATGCCCGACCTCGGATTCATCAGCTTGCCGGAACTTGCCCAGCAAGCATCGGCCATGCGCGAAGTTGTCGAGCTTCCCATCATCGTCGATGCGGACACAGGCTTCGGCAATCCTCTGAATGTTCGCCACACGGTTCAGGTGCTGGAGCGGGCTGGGGCGAACGCCATTCAAATCGAGGATCAAATTTTTCCCAAGCGCTGCGGGCATTTCAGCGGCAAACAGGTAATCGCGGCGGAAGAGATGGTGGCCAAAATAAAGGCAGCCGCCGACGCCCGGAAGAATCAAGATTTCCTGATCGTTGCGCGTACTGACGCTCGCGCCGAGCACGGTTTTCAGGCAGCCATCGACCGCGCGGCCATGTGGATTGAGGCCGGAGCGGACGTGACGTTTGTCGAAGCGCCCGAAAGCCTCGAGGAAGTGAAGCGCATTCCAACGCTCCTGAGCGTTCCCCAGCTGATCAATATGGTGCCCGGCGGGAAAACGCCGATTGTGGATGCGGCAGCGCTCGCCTCCATGGGCTATGCCGTTGTGCTGTATGCCAATGCCGCGTTGCAGGGAGCCATAGCGGGAATGCAGGCTGCGCTGTCAGAATTAAAGGCGCGCGGTTTTCTGGACGAAAGCGGCGGCAAAATCGCGAGCTTCGCGGAGCGGCAACGCCTGGTGCAGAAACCGCTCTTCGATGAATGGGAGCGGAAATATTCTCCCAAATAGAACCCGCTTAGCCAAATGGATAGCGATTCCATTTGAACGTGGATTGCCCGTTCCGTCCCGAAATGCATGGGACGGAACGGCCGCTACAAAACCGTCCTACTATTTTTGGAGTGGGTTTTGTAGAGGCCTCCCGAATTACGGGCGGGCAGTTGTTGAGTTTGTTGTTCTCTGGAACAGTCATTTGTAGTTACATCCAAGGACTCTTATGCAATGGCACCACGTAAAGGTGCACGCCTCGGCGGAGAATCTTCCGAGGGAAGTACAGCTCGCCTGGAAAATCGCCGAAGTTGCCGCTGATCCCGTCGGCGTCGAACAAGACGTTGCGGAAATGATCGCCAACCGCTTGATCGACAACGCGGCCGTCGCAGTTGCCGCGTTCAATCGGCGGCCGGTGGTTTCTGCGCGCTCCATGGCGCTTGCTCATCCGCGCAAGGCGGGCGCGGCAATTTTCGGCGTCGAGTCCGGACAATCTTTTTCGCCGGAATGGGCCGCCTGGGCCAACGGCACAGCAGTCCGCGAACTGGACATGCACGACACCTTTCTCGGCGCCGATTTCGGCCACCCCGGCGACAATATTCCGCCGATTCTTGCCGTGGCGCAGGCCGCGGACAAATCCGGCAAGGATTTAATTCGAGGGATTGCGACCGCATATGAAATCCAGATGGATTTGATCCGCTCCATCTGCCTGCACGAACACCACATCGATCACATCGCTCATTTGTGCCCGGCGCAGGCTGCGGGGATTGGAGCGCTGCTCAGTCTTCCCGCGGAAATCATCTACCAAGCGATTCAGCAGGCAGTGCATGTGAGCTTTACCACGCGCCAGTCGCGCAAAGGAGAGATCAGCAGTTGGAAAGCCTTCGCTCCCGCGCATGCCGGCAAGCTGGCCATCGAAGCCGTCGATCGCGCCATGCGCGGGGAAGATTCTCCGAGCCCGATTTACGAAGGCGAAGAAAGCGTCATCGCGACAATGCTCGGGGGGCCGCAATCTGAATATTCAGTCCCATTGCCGGCGCCGGGAGAACCCAAACGCGCCATCCTCGATAGCTTCACGAAAGAGCATAGCGCCGAGTACCAGGCGCAGGCGTTGATTGATCTGGCGTTCACTATGCGCGCGAAAATCGCCGACCTTTCTCAAATCGAAAAAATAATCATTCACACCAGCCACCACACGCACCAGGTGATCGGCACGGGCTCGAACGATCCCCAGAAAATGGATCCGCGGGCGAGCCGTGAAACGCTGGATCACTCGGTCATGTACATTTTCGCTGTCGCGCTGGAGGACGGCCGGTGGCATCACGTGCAAAGCTATGCTCCTGAACGCGTCGGGCGGCCGGGCACAGTGCGCCTGTGGCGCTGCATCGAGACGCGCGAAGATCCCGAATGGACGCGGCGCTATCACTCGAGCGACCCTGCGGAGAAGGCATTCGGAGGCAGAGTTGAAATTTTTCTGCGCGATGGCACGCGTGTCGCGGACGAAATTCGCGTAGCCAACGCTCATCCTTTGGGCGCAAAACCGTTCGCGCGAGAGGATTACGGGCGCAAGTTTCAATCCCTCACCGACGGCATACTTTCTCCACAAGAATCGCGAAGATTTCTTGCCGCGGTGCAGAATTTGCCGGCATTGCGCGCCGGAGAACTGCGCAACCTAAATCTCGCTGTTTTGGAAGAGAAACTGATTCGAGGCCAGCCGGGCCTTTTTTAAATCAGGTAGAGCCGGCATTATTCGAGAAAATAAAGAGAAATTCCAGGCGAAGCATCACGGAATGAGGGCATGACCGCAACGCAACAACCAGTGGCCGGGCAAGCAGCAGCCGCGATCAGCGCGCGGCTGGACCGTCTTCCCGCGACGCGATACATTTGGCAACTGGTCCTGCTTCTCTCGCTCGGCGGCTGCTTTGAATTCTACGATCTTTTTCTGACGGCCTACATCGGACCGGGACTCGTCCGCAGCGGGCTGTTCTCCGGGGCATCGGTTTCCTTCTTTGGCTTTAGCGGCCTGGCCAGCTTTGTCGCCGCCACATTCGTTGGGCTTTTTCTCGGGACGCTTGTCTTCGGCTTCGCGGCTGACAAATTCGGGCGGCGTCTGATTTTTACTTCCTCTTTGCTCTGGTACGCGAGCGCGACAGCCGTCATGGCGTTTCAAAACACCGCCGCCGAAATTGTGTTGTGGCGGATGATCGCGGGGATTGGCATCGGGGTTGAGCTGGTAACCATCGATACCTACATTGTCGAGCTGATGCCCAAGGAGCTTCGCGGCCGGGCTTTTGCCGTCAATGAATTGATCCAGTTTTCCGCCGTCCCGGTGGTCGCCCTGGTCGCCTGGCGCCTCGTTCCACTAAGCCCCTGGGGATTCGATGGCTGGCGCTGGGTGGTGCTCCTCGGCTCGGTCGGCGCTATTTTTGTCTGGTTCATCCGGCAGCGCATTCCGGAAAGCCCGCGCTGGCTGATCGCCAAAGGCAACCTCGAAATGGCAGAGCGCGTGACCTGCGAGATGGAGAGGCGCGTCAGCCAGGAAACAGGAACAACGCTGCCGCCGCCAATAATCGAAACGACGTTTGAACAACACGGCAGCTTTCTTGAAATCTTCGGGCCGTCCTACGGCCCGCGCACGTTCATGCTGATGGTTTTCCACTTCTTTCAAACCATCGGCTATTACGGATTCGCGTCGTGGGTGCCCACCCTGCTGATCGCCAACGGCATCGGGATCACTTCGAGCCTGCAATTTTCATTCATTATTGCGATTTCCTCTCCGTTTGGCCCGCTGCTGGCCATGAGCGTCGCCGATAAATTTGAAAGGAAATGGCAAATCGTGGTCACCGCAATTCTGATCGCCGGATTCGGATTGCTCTTCGCCCGCCAGCGCGATCCTCTCTGGCTGATTGTGTTCGGGGTGATGCTGACCTGCGCGAACAACTGGATGTCTGCCAGTTTTCATACCTACCAGGCGGAACTTTTCCCGACGCGAATTCGCGCTCGGGCCGTGGGCTTCGTTTATTCCTGGAGCCGCCTGAGCGCTGTTTTTACCAGCCTGATGATCGGCTTCTTCCTGCGCGACTTCGGAGTCGCCGGAGTTTTCACCTTCATCGGTGCGTCCATGCTGGTGGTGGTTCTGTCGATCGGAATTTTCGGACCGCGCACGCGCAACCTGGCGCTCGAGGTCATTTCGCATTAACAACCGCTACCTGCCCGGCGCGCGAAAAATCGGGGAGGAGCAAAGATCAGGACCGGGGGCATCCCTCGTTGGCATACGAATACAATGCCGCCCTCAAAAACTGATTACGATTTTCCCGAAATGCGAGCCGCTTTCCATATATCTCAGCGCCTCCGGCACTTCTTTGAAGGAAAAGATTTTGTCGATCACCGGTTTCAGTCGATTGCCTTCGATGGCTTTGTTCATTTCTTCAAACATCTGGCGTGAGCCAACGAGAATGCCTTGCATCCGAACGGCTTTCATTAAAACGCTTCTCGCGTCAAACTCTCCGGCGCCCGCGAGGACGCCGATCATCACCACGTGGCCGCCGATGCGGACGGAGTTTATTGATTTCGACAAAGTTCCCGACCCTCCCACTTCCACGACGTGATCAACGCCGATTCTGTTCGTCAAGCGCAGTACTTCCTTGTCCCATTCCGGAGTCTTCTTGTAATTGATCAGTTCATCGGCGCCCAGACCTTTGGCTTTTGCCAGCTTTTGGTCGCTGCTGGAGGTTGCAATCACGCGCGCGCCGTGCATTTTCGCAAATTGTAAAGCAAAGATCGAAACGCCGCCGGTGCCCAGCGTCAATACGGTGTCGCCCGCTTTCAGATTTCCCGAAACGACCAGCGCATTCCATGCCGTGACGGCTGCGCAGGGGAGAGTAGCGGCCTCCTCGTAAGAGAGATGCCGCGGGACTTCAACCAAGCCATCTTCGCCAAACACGCCATACTCGCGCAGAACACCATCCAGATCACCAGCTCCCAGAGTGGTTCGCCGCTTCTCAATGGAAAGCTGCCCATCAAGCCAGGCCTGCGTGAATATGGGACAAACGCGAGCGCCAATTTTCCATTTCTCCACGTCCGCTCCGACGGCAACGACTTCACCCGAACCGTCTGAAAACGGCACGGCCGGCAATCGCGCTTTCGGGTTGTACGCCCCTTTGACAAACATCAAGTCTCGAAAGTTCAGAGACGCCGCGTGAAATTTGACGACGACTTCATTTCCCCTGGGTTGCGGCTCCGCGCGATCGGTAAGAACCAAATTTTCAATCCCAAATTGCCTGACTTCGTAAGCCTTCATATTTTTCCTTTTCCATCCCCTGGCTGGCCTTATAACCGATATTTGTGCAATGCAAAATCGCGCCCAGACATCGACCTATCATGCTTTTCTTTTTATCTAGAACGGAGCGCAAATCTAAAACAATTCAAGCGTGGAAGCCTGAGTTAGGAGAAACGGTCATTCCTCCCACTTCCAGTCTGCGTACTGTTCACGCAGAACGGTTTTTTTAAATTTGCCCACGGACGTGCGTGGGATGGCCTCAAGAAAAACGAACGCGTCGGGAAGCTGCCATTTGGCGAAACTCTGGGCCAGGAAGGCGCGCAATTCTTCCGGCGTGGCTTGCGCTCCCTCTTTCAGCACCACCGCTGCGAGCGGCCGCTCCTGCCATTTGGGATGCGGGATGCCGACGACGGCGGCTTCCTTCACGGCAGGGTGGCCCATCAAATTATTCTCGATGTCCACGGAGCTGATCCATTCGCCCCCGGATTTGACCATATCTTTCGCGCGGTCGACAATCTTGAGAAAACCTTCTTCATCCAGCGTGGCCATATCTCCGGTCTTAAACCAGCCGTCTTCCGTCCAGCGGTGCGATTGATCGGGCGCGCCATAATAACTTCCCGCCACCCAAGGTCCACGCACCTCAAGTTCCCCTGTTGTGACTCCGTCCCATGGCGCTTCGACAGGTTTCCCATCAAGGACTTCCGCCTGCATCACACGCAACTCGACAAAGGGCGCCGGCCAGCCTTGTTTGGTGCGGATTTCGTATTGAGCGTCCTGCGGCCAGTCGCGCATGTGGGCCTTGAGCTTGCCCAACGTGGCGAGCGGCGTGGTTTCTGTCATGCCCCACAAATGAAGCAGCTGAATCCCGTATCTGTCCAGCCCGCGCATGAGCCGCTCCGGCGGCGCCGCGCCCCCGCATACGATGCGAATGGGCCAGGAGAACTGCCAACGGCCGGGATTTTTTTCGAGCGCGTCAAGGACTCCGAGCCACACAGTGGGTACACCGCAGGAGGCGGTGACGTGTTCCTGCACGATCAGATCGAGAACACTCTCCGCGTCCAGATTGGGCCCGGGCAAAATAATACGGGCGCCGGCCATCGTGCACGAGTACGGAACGCCCCATCCGTTGGCATGGAACATTGGAGCCACCAGGAGAACCGTGTCGTGATGGCTGATCGCAAACGCATCCACCCCAAGTTCGGCGAAGGAGTGCAGAACAAGCGAGCGGTGCGAGTAGAGGACGCCCTTGGAGTTGCCCGTGGTGCCCGAGGTGTAGCACATCACCGCGCCGTCGTTTTCGTCCATTGCGGGATACTGAAAATTGTCGCCGGCGCCGGCCAGTAGCTCCTCATAGTTCAGGGCGCCTTGCACCATGCCGCAACCGCCGTAGGGAACGACAATCACTTTCTCAAACGGAGCGTCTTTCCGGAACTTCTCAAGAATTGGAACGAGGACATCATCAATGATGAGAAATCGGTCGCCCGCATCTCTGGCGATGGCTGCAATCTCGTGCGGATGCAATCGCAAATTCAGAGTGTGAAGAATGCCGCCGGCGCATGGCACGCCAAAGAAAGCCTCCAGATGGCCCGAGTGATTCCACATCATCGAAGCGACGCGATCGCCCGGCCGGAGTCCCAGTCTTCTGAGCGCGTCCGCGAGACGCCTCGCGCGACGGTACAACTCTCCGTAGCAAGTGCGGATGGCGGAGCGATCCTGCCGGCGGGAAACGATTTCGACGCGGGCAAAGAGCTTGCCGGCACGCTCGAGTATCACCGGGAGCGTTAGTGGAAACTCCATCATCGTGCCGCGCATTGTCCCTCGCTTTTGGGAGGCAGATTGCTGGAATCCTATCACCAATTGGGATGATCACGGCGAAAGACGCAAGAGTGGGGTCGGCTGCAAGCAGGAAAGACAAGCATTCGGACTGCCGGCGATGGGCAGGCGCCTACTTTTTCGAATTGATACTTTTGGGCCCTTCAATAAATTCAGGTTTTTCACGCAGTAGAATGTGGATTGCGACGCCCAACTTCCCTTCCGGCAGATGATCGATCCTCACGATCTGGCCGGTTTCTTCAAGGTTGGTGAGGTCATCGGTTTGAAAGTTGCGGATCACGCGCACCTTCCAGTTGTGAAAGTATTGCTCCAGGTAGTGTCTCGACTTGGTCTCAAAATAGATCCCTTCCCGGGAAACATTCGTTGTCTTGCCAAGCTCTTCAGGCCAGTTCGAGCCAAAGCAACGGACTCGGACCGGCAGAGACACCCTGGCGCGTGGTGCGCTACGGCGATTCTTGATCGGCGTTTCCATATGGATGATTCCTGTCTCCGGACAGGGACAAAAGAATCGTCAAATGAATCGGGCCCGTGCCTTCCCTATCCAGTTTTGATTTCTCCCGAGCGTAATTTCCTCAATTCGGGAATTGCCTGCCCGCAAGAAGATTACCCTCGAACCTCGGCAGCCTGATTGGGCGCCAGGGTTTCGGAAAAACACGCGCTGGTGTGCCGCATTTGCAAACTGAATATACCACTCTTAGGTTCACACGAGTGAGATTCGGGCGGGACACGCGCCGCCCTTTCAGCTGCCTGAGTGTTGCCGAGCACTCCCCGATGAAATTGAACGCTTTCTACACCAGGAATCATGTCTCGCAAAATGAAGCAATAGGAACAAAAAGGAAGATCTAAGAAGTTAAGCATATGCGCCTGGTTACGGATTTGAGGCATTGCGTGAAAATCCGAAGCAAGCGGGAGACGCAAAGGAAAGGCAGCGCCGCAACAATCTGATTGCTTCCGGTAACTCGCGGAAGAATCCCTAGCGAATATTTCGGAATGGAATCCTTTTAGCTTCATTCGAGATGGGGTCCGGTGCAGCTTGGGACCTCGCCCCTCCTTGAAGGGCGTCGCGCTCGGCAGCAGAGAAACGCAACGGTTCAGAAGGATTTGATGTTGGCTTGTCCGTCTCGCCGTCACGAGTGTAGGGCCGGTCCTGTAAAGACGCGGCGGCCTGCTCGGCGTCCTGGGGGCTTGCGTCAGTCACGAAGGAATGATTGACGCAGAAGAGCGCCAATTCCAGCCGGTTGTACACGCCAATCTTGTCGAATATGCTGGTGAGGTGGTGCTTGACGGTTTGTGCGCTGACGCCCAGCGTTTCGGCTACCTCATTATTTGTTTTGCCGGCCACGACCTCCGCGACGATCTGCTCTTCACGCGGCGTCAATCGCCATTTCTTGTTTGGCGTGCTTCGAGATACTGCGCTGGAGCCCTTTTCGACGGCGAGAGCCAAGTCCGTTACTCCCTCCCGCTCGATCCAGTATTGACCGGCCATCACCGTGGAAATACTTTTGCGAAGCAAATGCGTGGCGGTTTCCTTCAGCACAATTCCGGAGGCGCCATGGCTCAGCGCCTCGATAATTTCCGGCTTGCGGACTTCCGTGGCCAGGATCAATATCCGCGCGGGAAGAGATAGCCGCTGAATCAGTCTCAGGGCCTCCATCCCGGAACAGCCCGGCATGCGCAGGTCCAACAAGACCAGGTTTGGCTTCAGCTCGCTGGCCAGCCTTGCAGCCTCCTTGCCGTCGGAAGCTTCGCCCACGACTTGAATTTTCGGGTCCGTTTCGAGGAGCATCCGCAAACCCTCTCGAAACACGGGATGGTCATCGGCGACCAATACTCGAATATTCTCGGTTATATTATCCAAGGGCATCCTTTGGAAACGCAATCTCCAGGCGCGCACCACGCCCGGGAATGGATTCAACTTCAAGCTCACCGCCAAGCGTGGAAACCCGTTCCCGGATCACATAAGGTCCGCGGTCCTCGGTTTCCAGATCCAGCATGCACAGCCTTCCGGAGAAATCAAATCCCTGGCCATCGTCGTCGATCAGAAGTTTCCACCTTCCCTGGGCCGCGCCGAGTTCGATGGAAACATTGCGCGCCCCGCTGTGTTTTTTGACGTTCAGCAAGGCCTCTTCCACGATCCGCACAACTTCACCGGCAACCGCTGGAGACGGTGAAATATGACGGTCCGCGGAGACAAATCGAGCCGAGATCCCCGTATCCTGTTGAAACTCAGCGGTCAAATCAGCGAGGTATTGCACGAAGCTTTTGGGGCCAAGATCGGCAGGCCGCCCCTGTTCGACAATTTCGCGTAACTCGGCCTCGCTTCTCCTCACCAGACGCTGCAGCTCCCCGAGTTCTTCCGACATTTCGCAAGACATGCCGGTGGATCCGCGCCGCAACTTCTCCAGGCGAAACTCCACGGTAAATAAGCACTGGATCGCGCCGTCGTGCAGCGTTCTGGAGACGATCGCACGCACGCGTTGCGCCGCGTGGGCGGAACTTTCCCAGCGCTCCGCCGCATCCGTTTTGGTGAGCTGCCACAGAGTGCCCGTGGCAAATAAAAAGAATCCAGCCAGGGGAACGTAACCCGCGCCCGGTCGAATCGCATCCGGGAAATTGGCGTGCGGCGCGACAGACGGAATCAGGAGCAGCTCGGCAATCAACAGCACTACAACCGTTCCCGCCGTCCAGAGCATGCGGCTCGGCCCCCAACGTTGCGCGGAGGCAACCAGCACAAACAGGAGGAGCAAAAAGAGAGCGGCCTCGGATTTGCGCACCAGCAGAGCCACGCTGGCGGCGACGAAAACGTCGACGCAATGCAGCGTGAGCCGAGTCGTGTTTGGCCATGTGCGATGTTTTCTGAGCAGAAGTAGCGCCAGGAGGCTATAGGCGAGGTACGCACACGCGGAAAACAGCGCGTATTTTCGCTGCAAATCAGAGAGAGAAAAGTCCGAAGAGACGAGTAGAAGGACGCCCACGGCGGCCCAGACGCGCCCTAAACCGATCGTTCGTTCCGGACTGGGCTCGCTGTTTAAGGCGCACCAGTACTTGAAACGAGTGGATCGAGCGCTGGGAAGCAGATCCATACACAAGTCCTGTGAATGCGCCGAATTAGAAATAGCAGCAATAGGCTGGCATCCTCTCAATCCAAAGAAATTAAGAGAATACGAGCGAACGCATTCCAAGACGACGCTTACGAGTTTAAGTTGGTTCGTTTATTGCAAGGCCTGAGGACGGAGGCCCTACCCGTGCCCTCCATTGCGAGGTACCCGGCACTAATAGAAATACTTCGGAACGCTCCAAAAGTCAACCACAAAGATTTAATCCAAGTGATTTGTTTTCGGCGGTATCGGGGGTATTGGGGGCGCGAAATTCTGCGTTGTGTCCAAAGCCGTCATCGTTCCGCCGATGCGGCACTACTCCCTCAGTAGGAAAACCCTTTCTTCGTGAAATGAAATTCACCGTGGCAAGCAAACGGCGCGAACCCGGAGACCCGCATGAAGCCGGATTCGTGACAGGCCTTGCTCCGAAACCAGTTTGCTTGACGATATGGCACCTTAGTGCCCCCGGGCCATACACCTTCGGGCCATTGACGATTTCTGAAATTCCCGTAGGATCGGCGTTTACATGAATCAAAAATTTTTCGCGCAGGCGTGGACAACGCGTTCGAGCGGCGCTTACGAGTTGAATTGTGATCGCCACAAGTTACAGACGAATGAATGAAAAGTTAATTTTAATGACCAAGGTATGCAATTCCCGGCGATCGCAACGCTTCCCCATCAGGATGCCGCTTCGCTTTCGAGTTTCTGGCGATGGCGAGTGGCGGCAAGGCCGGACAGTAAACGTCAGTTCGGCCGGAGTGTTTTTCCGCTGCCAACTGTCGGCTGATTGTGGGACGCGAGTGGAGATGAATTTCATATTGCCCAGTTCGCTGGCTAAAGATTCCGGTCTCGAAGTGGCCTGCAAGGGCGAAGTGGTTCGACTGGAGCAAGTGGCGGGCGCGGAAGGTCAGCCCTCGATTGCCGTGAAGTTCAGCGACTATCGGCTGTTCCCTCTCGTTCCAGGCCGCACAAATCTCCAGGATCCATTCGGCGCTGCCAAAGCCGAAGAATGATGCTGGACCGCCTCTGAAAGTGAGGCGGGAAGTTTTTAAGCAGCAAGGCCCGCGAGTTTTGTTGGAGGCAAGATTTCCGCTGGCAATGCGTTTTTCGCGGCGCCAGTCCAGCGGGCGATTAAAAAAAGAGTTCCTGTAAGTCACAGGACGGAGGTGTATTCGCATGATTCAGTCGGACCCGGCCCACAGGAAATGCGGACAGGCGGACTGGTATGCGATTTACACGCGCCATCAGCACGAGAAAATCGTTGCCGAAAGTTTGTCGAATAATGGAATCGAGGTTTTTCTGCCGCAGTATCGCGCCACCCGTCAGTGGAAGGACCGGAAAAAACATCTCCAGTTGCCGCTCTTTCCAAGCTACGTGTTTCTGCACGGAGGTCTGGACCGCCGGGTGAAAGTCTTATCCACCCCGGGCGTTTACTTCATCGTGGGAAACGGCGGCCAGCCTGCGGCAATTCAAGAGACTGAAATAGAAGCAATCCGCAGGGCGGTAACAAGTGGGCTCAAGGTCGAGCCCTTTCCGTTTTTGCAATGCGGTGACCGGGTCAGAGTCAAGGCCGGTCCGCTCGCGGGGACCGAAGGCATTCTAATTCGCAAGAAGGGTTCGTTCCGGCTGGTTCTGTCCGCTGAATTGCTTCAAAAGTCCATGGCCGTGGAGGTGGATGCATTCAGTGTTGAGCCCGTGACACCTCGGGCTTCTGCTAGTCCATTGGCATCCTCCATTCCAATGCCGCCAGATCATTACGAACTCGGGGATCGAGCCCAGCAATTGAAGACTGCGTTAGGTTGAGGTGAGCTTCCCATGAAGAATAATTTTCTTTCCCGAGCGTGCGCGACCGCATTTCTTCTTGCAGTGAGTTTTTGTCCGGCTTCAGCCCAAAAGAAGCCAACCGTTCCGGCAACTCAAACTGCTCAAACTCCTCAGGCCGCGCAGGCGCCTCAGTCTGCTCAGGCACCTGAGTCTGCTGAAACCAACGCGGCGGAAGCCCTGCCGGAAGCCAACTCGACAACCCGGCCAGCCCTGGCGCAGCGATATCCGCGCTACTTGCTCAGGCCGAGTGATTTACTCCAAATCACCTTTCCCATCTCTCCGGAATTCGATCAAACGGTGGCCATCCAACCTGACGGCTACGTAAGTTTGCGCGAGGTGGGAGATTTATATATCGCAGGCAAAACGCTTCCGGAGTTTTCGGCGGCGCTGCACAAACTTTATGGGAGTTTCCTGAACGATCCGATCATCAACATCGAGATGAAGGACTTCGAAAAGCCCTACTTTACCGCCGGCGGCGAGTTCGGCAAGCCGGGAAAGTACGAACTTCGCGGGGACACGACTGTCGCGGAAGCGGTGGCCATCGCCGGCGGTTTTACCGAAAAAGCGAAGCATTCCGATGTATTGATCTTCCGGCAAGTCCCAGGCGGCTGGGAGGCGGCAAGACGCCTCAACGTAAAAGAAATGATCGCTAAGGGAGACCTGGGCGAGGACATCCACCTCCGGCCCGGCGACCTGATCTACGTCCCCAAGAACAGATTGGCCAAGGTTAAGGACATTAAGGATTTACTCCCTTCTGGAATCGGATTTCCAATTCCTTAAATGCGGCGCGCTTAGAAGCAAGGAGATTTGATATGGAAGACATGCCCATACGCAATAAGAATACGCGGCCACCGCTCATTCAGCTGCGCGATCTGCTGACCATCGGTCTGAGGCATCGCCGCCTGGTGACCCTTTCTTTTGTTGGATTGACGGCGGGTGTGTTCCTCTCCCTTTTCTTGTTGCCGCCTCGCTATAAGGCCGCCACCAAGATTCTCGTCAAGCGCGAGCGCGCGGATCTGGTGGTGACCGCTGACACCTCGAACGCGCAGCAGCAACCGCCCGCGGCCGTGTCAGAGACAGACCTGAATTCGGAGATCGAGTTGATGAAGAGTCAGGATCTGCTGGAAAAAGTCGTCACGGCTTGTGACCTGCAGAAACTGATCAGCCGCTCAAGCTTGTTCACCTGGCTCCATCTGTCAAAGGGAGCGGACGATTCCAACAAGATCCTTGGCGCCGCGGTTCGCAATATACAAAAGTCCATGGACCTGGAGCTTCTGCCGAAGACCAGCCTCATTGCGGTCACCTACGAGGATACCGATCCCCAGCGGGCTGCTCATGTCCTGGACACGTTCGTGAATTCCTACATGGAGAAGCACCTAGCCGTGCACCGGCCGGCCGGAACCCTGGCATTCTTTCGCGAACAGACCAAGCAGTACGAGGATGGCCTGAAAGCGGCTGAATCCCGTCTGAGCGAATTCAGCCAGACCCAGGGAACGGTTTCGCCGGGCCAGCAGAAGAGCTCGGCGTTGCAAAAGCTTTCCGAATTTCAGGGGGAATTGAAGGAAACACAAGCCGCGATCGCTGAAACCGAACAGCGGATTCACACCCTCGAGGGCCAGGCTTCCACCGTGCCCAGCCGCCTGACTACGCAAGTCCGAACCGCGGACAATCCTCAGCTCATCGAGCAACTGAAAACTACGCTCCTGAATTTGGAACTGAAGCGCACGGAATTGGTTCAGAAATTCGATCCCTCTTATCGCCTGGTGCAGGAAGTCGACACGCAAATCAGCCAGACCAAGGCTGCCATTGTAGCCGCTGGAAGTTCCAAGCTGCTGGACGAAACGACCGACAGCAACCCGACCTTCGAGTGGGTGGATTCGGAGCTGGCAAAAGCACATTCGCAATTGGCCGCCGAGCAAGCGCGCGCCGCGGCTCTTGCCGGCAGCGTGCAAGCCTATCAAAAGCAGGCCAGTGAGTTGGACCAAAAGGAAGTCGTACAAGAAAGTCTTTTGAGGGATAAGAACACGGAAGAATCCAACTACCTGCTTTACATGAAGAAGCAGGAAGAGGCGCGTATCTCCGATGCGTTGGACGAGAGCCGGATTATCAACGTAGTGGTGGTCGAGCCCGTAACAGTTCCGGTCGTGCCGTCCCGATCGCGTCCGTTGGTTCTCATTCTGGGATTGTTGGCGGCGCTCGTCCTCAGCCTGGGAGTCGCGGTTGTGGCCGAGTACTTTGATCCGTCACTCAAGACTTCCGAAGACATCAAGGAATTCCTGGATTTACCGGTGCTGGCATCGGTTTCGAACTCCGGACGGTAAGGAGACTAGATGTTTCTTGAATACTACGGACTGCGCGAACAACCCTTCGGGGTCACGCCGGACCCGCGTTTCCTCTATTTCGGCGAGGCGCATCGCGAGGCCCTGGCTTCCTTGTTCTATGGAATCGAATCTGGCTGTGGATTCCTGAGTTTGATCGCGTCCCCTGGCATGGGCAAGACGACGCTCCTCTTTCACTTGCTCGAAAAGTTGCGCAATTCCGCTCAGACCGTGTTTCTTTTTCAGACGCAGTGCGGTTCCAGGGAAATGTTCCGCCACTTACTGAACGATCTGGGCATCGATTCGGCCGAGATGGATCTGGCGGGCATGCATGAGGCGCTCAACTCCGTGCTGCTCAGCAACGCTCGCAAAGGCCGGCGAGTCATCGTAGTCATTGACGAGGCGCAAAACCTGAAGGATTCGGTACTGGAAACCGTGCGGCTGCTTTCTGACTTCGAAACGCCGCAATCCAAGCTGCTGCAAATCGTGCTCTCCGGTCAGCCCCAACTCGCTGACAATCTTTCCCATCCCGGGATGACGCAGCTCCGCCAGCGTATTTCCGTGATCGCTCGCTTACATCCGTTTGCGCGAGTGGAAACTTTGGTGTACCTGGAATATCGCCTGTGCAAGGCCGGATATTCGGGACCCCCTCTATTCACCTACGAGGCGGCTGACCTGATAGCTGTAAAAAGCAGGGGCAATCCACGAACTATAAATAACTTGTGTTTCAATGCCATGACGCTCGGTTTCGCCAAGCGCCAGAAACAAATCGACGTCGCCACCGTTTCCGAAGTGTTGGCAGACCTGGACCTCGACGGCCTCAGCACACATAATTCGGCCTTGCCGGAACTTGCCGAAGATTCGCCATATTCGTTTGATGGGATTTCACCGTCGAATGACCTGACCTACCAGGATTTCCACGATGCCGTGCGCGCTGCTTGGGGAAATGGCACACCGGTGAGAATCGCAGATAGACCCGCGCAGGACAGCACAAAGTGGACGGAGCCGAACGGCACGCCGCCTCCGGCTGACGCGTCGTTCCGGGCAAGCCTGCAGGCGGAAGGAACAACAAGGGCACCCTACGAGGCGGATCAAACCCACAAAAATGGGAATGGTGATACCTCAGGTTCTTTGCCCATTTCCACGAATTCGCCGGCAGCCTTGGCCGCTCGGGAATACCCGCTTGCACCTCAGCAATTTGAAAGTCAGAACTCGCCTGTGGGCGCCGCGGAAGTGGAAAAGTCTAATGCAAAGGGGAACCCGTACAAACAACGAGTGGGGCGCCCTGAAACCAAGAATGCCACTTCCTTAAGCGCGCTTCAGCAGGCCGGGCACGCCACATCTTCGGACGCGACAGAAAATACGCGCCGTCAAAGCCTGACTGAATCCGATCCATCCTCCGCTTCATCTCCTGCGGGCCTGACCGACGCGCCTGGCCTGGGCGGCGAAATCCTGAAGGCCACCTGGGGGGCAGTTTCCCGGGGCTTGCAAGGCGTCTACAAGAAAGAGACCGACCCCGCCGAGGAAAGTCGAGCGATCCGTGGAGGGACTTTAATCGCCGTTGCCTTCGCATTGATTACGAGCGGGCTGATGTTCGGTTGGCGTCACCACGAATTTATGCGGCCAACGTCCCACTATCGCTCGGTCGCCTCGTCATCGGTTTCAGTCTCCTCGTTGCAGCCATCCTCATCCTTATCCTTGCTAAAGAGCACTCCCTCCTCCGGGGAAGTTTTGAATGGCACCGAGGCGCAGCGATGAGCAAAATGTTCGAATTGCTGCAACAGGCACAGCGGGATCAGGAGCTTCTCAGACAATCCACTCCCACTCCCTCCATTCATAGCCGGAATTTAGATGTCTTGCGGCGGACTGGAATGGATGAGCAACTATTTGACATTCCCGCAATGCCGGAGAAAGTGGAGGCCGATCCGGCGCCGCCAATGTCCGGGGTCTCGAATACGGAAACCCACAAGCTCGTGAAGCAGCTCTTTTTAAGCGTGAACCACGCGGCTCCCCGGGCGGTTGTTTTCTGCGGCGTGGATCTGGAAAGAGGGCGCGATTGGATTTGCGCACAAACCGCCGAACTATTGGCCAGCCTCAAGCAAGGATCCATCTGCCTGATAGATGCAAACATATCCAGCCCATCGTTGCATACCTATTTTGGCGTCGCGAATAGCCGGGGATTATCGGCCTCTTTGGTCGAAACAGGCCCAGTGAAGGAGTTTACGCAGGAGGTGGGCCGCACGCACCTCCGGCTCATGAACGCCGGCGAACCTTCCATGGGATTGAGTTCCGGACCAATGTTGGCTTCCACGCGCCTCGCTTCCCGGTTACGCGAACTCCGCGGGGCTTTTGATTACGTGCTGGTAAATGCTCCGCCGCCATCGCGCGACTCGGCTACCGGCTATCTGGCCTCACTGGCCGACGGCGTTGTTCTGATTGTTGAGCCGAGTTTCACCTCGCGGCAAGCCACGCGCGAAGTTAAAGAAGAAATCGAAGCTGCCGGAGGGCGAATACTCGGGGTGGTCCTGCACCGGCGCGCGCTTTCCATTTCGGACAATAAAAATTCGCAAGCGTAACGACCTGTAAGCGGCCGCGATCCCCGGCCGCGCTTCCCAACAACCAATTTTTGAAACTAGCTGCACTGAGAATGGCTGAGGTGTCAACGTGGGTATGACGCGGCGCTCCGTTCTATTGATTCTATTCAAGCTCTTTGATGCGACGCTCCTGGTGGGCTCCTTCATTGTTGCCTCCATACCGAGATTGCGAGGTGTCAGCGCGATTTCGTTGACCGAGTTCCTTGCCATGCGAATCTCGGTCCGCAACTTCGTGCTTTTCGTAACCATGGTGCTGCTCTGGCACGCACTGTTTTGCTTTCTCGAACTGTACGAATCCAAGCGGCTCTGGGGCCAGCACACCGAGGCCGTGGATGTTTTGGAAGCAACTTCGCTGGCCACCGCCGCGCTCTTCGTGGTGGGCAGCTTCTTCATTCCGAGCGTCACCGATCCTCAATTCCTTATTCTGTTCTGGTCCGTCAGCACAGGCACGGTCCTGTTGAGCCGGCGAGTCCTGCGTTTCATTCTCAGGCAGATCCGGAAGCGGGGACGCAATACCATTCACATGTTGATCGTGGGCACCAACCCGCGCGCCATCCTGTTTGCCAAGGAATTGGAATCGCAATCCGAACTGGGTTACCACATCCTGGGTTTTGTCGACAAGAGCTGGCCGGGAATGGACGAGTTTCGCAAATCGGGATTTGCCTTCGTGAGTGACTTCAAAGGTTTGCCGTCCTTTGTGCGCGCAAATGTGGTGGATGAAGTGGTCATCGCGCTGCCCCTTAGCTCGTGTTATGTCGAGGCCTCCCGCATCGTGGCCCTCTGTGAGGAGCAAGGAATCGTTACGCATTGCCTTTCTAATCTTTTCGATCTCAAATTGACGGGCGCCAAAGCCGAACCGCTGGATTACGATTCCCTGATCACTTTCCGTGTGGGAGGTATGCAAGGTTGGGGGATTATCTTCAAGCGCTTCCTGGACATTGTAATTTCTATGGCAGCCCTCATCCTGTTGGCGCCTCTTTTCCTGATCACCTCCGCTCTCATCAGGCTCACTTCCCGGGGGCCGGCCCTTTTCGTCCAGAAGAGACTTGGCCTGAATAAGAGAATCATCGGCGTCTATAAGTTCCGGACGATGGTGCAGGACGCCGAGAAAAAACAGGCCGAGCTGGAGCACTTGAATGAAGTCAGCGGCCCGGTGTTCAAAATCAAGAATGATCCACGCGTCACCCCGATCGGCAGATTTCTAAGAAAGACCAGCATTGACGAGCTTCCGCAGCTATTTAACGTGTTGAAAGGCGACATGAGCCTGGTGGGTCCGCGGCCGCTGCCGATTCGCGATTATCAGGGTTTCAACAAGGACTGGCAGCGACGACGATTCAGTATTCGTCCGGGGATCACCTGCCTCTGGCAGATCAATGGAAGAAGTTCGGTCCAATTTGAAAGGTGGATGGAATTGGACATGGAATACATCGATCGATGGTCCGTGTGGCTGGACATGAAAATCCTTATTCGGACCATCCCGGCAGTTTTGAGAGGGTCTGGCGCGGCCTGAGATTTTCCGCGAGGCATGCAGATTGAGGCTGTTTCCATAGATTGGCTTCGTCCAAGAAATATATGAGCTCAGAATCACACATACCCATGGCGGTTGCTCCCCGGTTAAGCAGTCCGGAGGCGCGCTCCGACGAATGGCCCGCGGATTCATGCGGTATTCCAAATGCGGTTTCACACTTGTTGGAAAAACTCGCCCTGCGCTATTGCCTGCTGCGTGCTCCGCAACCAGAAACAAGCGATACGCCTGCCGGCATCGAGTTGACGATTCATCCAGAAGACCGCCAGCGCTTGCCTGCATTGATTCAAGAACTGCGAAACGCGGGATTTTTCCCCGTCCAGCGTATCCCCCTGGCAGCGAATGATTGCCGTTATGATTTTGCCACCGCCCTGGATGCGGATACCCGCTTCTTCAGCATAACGGTACGAGAGATCTTTCCTTCGGGCCATTTAATCGCCAGGGACGGCGAAATCCTAGGCCGGCGCCTAAGGAAGGGAAATTTCTGGGTCCTCTGCGAAGCCGATGAGTTTTGCTACCTGCTGTCGAAAATCAGTCTCGAAGGCAAGGTCTCGGAGAGCGACCGCCACCGGCTAAATCAACTCGCCAGGATCCTAAGGCCTACCGCTGCCGGAGCCATCGCTGGCGACCTCTTCGGCGATGGGTGGCAAGAGCAGGTGCTTGAAGCGTGCGCCGGCGATTCGTGGAACGGAATCTTGAAGCAGCTGGGAGCACAAGTTCGAACGGCGAGCTACCGCCGGGCGCCCATGGGCCGAGCCGTGCACGCGCTCTTGCAATTCCGATGCGCGCTGAGGCGCTGGTATCGGCCCAACGGAATGTACATCGTCTTACTCGGGCCGGACGGATCCGGGAAAAGTACCATGACAGAAAGGATCCTCAAGCTTTTGGGACCTCTGTTCCAAAGCTGCCACGTCATGCAATGGCGCCCGCAGATCCTCAGGCCCAGGCAGCAGTTTGCTCCCGGTTTCAATCCCCCGCACACCAAGCCGTCTTACGGAACTCTCAGGTCGATGGCGCACGTCTCGGCCGCGCTTTTGGATTACTTTGTGGCTTATCCGATAAAGGTCATGCCATTTATGGCCCATCGCGCCCTGATCGTCTACGACCGCGATTTTCACGACCTCCTCGTGGATCGCCTGCGCTACCGGTATGGCGGCCCGGAATGGTTCCTTAAAGTGGCTATCGGGCTGTGCCCCGCGCCGGAAACCGTATTCCTCACACTGGACGCAGAACCGGATATCATTCTGAACCGCAAGAACGAAGTCGCCCCGGAGGAGCTCCGCCGGCAGCGTAAGGCCTACGCTGACCTGGCCGCCAGACTCCCGAACTCAACCTTGATCCGCACGGACCGAAGTGTCGGGGCCAGTATTTCCGCAACTTCGAAAGTGCTATTGAAATATATGGCCGATCGCTTTGAGGCTCGGCAACACGCTGAACAGGTGCCTGTGCCCCGCGCCGCTGAAAAATCCCAGGCGGCTCAGCAAGAAGCTGTCGAGAAAATGCCCGAAGTTTCCGAGTTCCCTGCCGCTGCCGGATTCCTGAATAGTTTTTGGAGTAACCCGAAGTCCTGGATGCTGAAGTGTTCGACTGCCATGATGGACCATGGGCTCATCTCCGGGTCGAATTTTCTGCTGGGGATCGTCCTGGCCCGTTATTTGGGCTCGGAGCAATATGGAGCCTTTGCGCTGGCCTTTTCAACGTTTGTCCTGCTCTCTTTGATCCATTCCGCCCTGGCTATGGAACCCATGTCGGTTTTCGCTCCGTCCATTTATCGAAAAACCCTCCCGGAATATCTGGGGCTGTTGTTATGGTTGCAGGTTGCGGGAAGCGTAATCATAGTGGCCTGCGCGGGTGCGGGCGAAGTTTTTTTCCGCATGGCGGGAATGCAAACCCACCTCATATCCGCATTCGAAGGGATCGCTCTCGCCTCCCCCTGCGTCCTGATATTTTGGTTTGCACGGCGGGCGTTCTATCTGCAATTCCGGCCATCGAGTGCGCTGATAGGTTCAATCGTATATTCAGTTTTCCTGTGCTTCGGAATCTGGGTTTTAGCGGCCGGTCATAGGCTTTCGCCCTTTGCAGCTTTCGTGGTCATGGGAACCGCCGCCCTCCTGACCAGTCTGCTGCTCTTATTTTTGTTGCGGCCGGCAGTCAGCGAAAAAGCGATTTTCAAAGTGCTTTCAATGAGAGAAGTTGTTATGCGCCACTGGCACTATGGACGCTGGGCATTCGCCAGCGCCCTGTTTATCTGGATTCCATGGAATTCGTTCTACTCTGTGGTAACTCACTATTCCGGCTTGGCCGAGTCCGGGACTCTAAAAGCGCTCCTGAATCTGGCCATGCCGATGACGCAGACCTATGCCGCATTTTCCTTGCTCTTCATTTCACAGGCGGCTCGCCTGGGCCACGATAAAGGTTGGGATGCAGTCAAGGTTTTGGCCTGGAGAATTGCGGGGCTTTATGCGCTGGGTTCGAGCGTATATTGGATACTGGTATGTCTGTTCCGCAATCAACTCATTAATCTGATGTACGCGGGGCATTACCGGGAGATGGTCCCGCTCATACCGGTCGTTGCCGTTGCCTCGATCTTGTCGGGTGCAGCCATGGGTCCAACCATCGCGATTCGGGCTATGAGATCACCCGCCAACGTGGCTGCGATTTACTTCGGGTCCAGTCTGGTATCTCTACTTTTTGGAATCCCGGCCTGCCGGGCCTGGGGAATCCGCGGGGCCGTCTTTGGCATTTTGCTCTCCAGCATTATTTCCGTATTGACCGGGTTCTTGATGGTCCGCTCCCGCAATCTCCGCAAGCGGATGTCCGCGGCCAATCCAGAGCACCTTCCTGCCGAATCCGTTTCCGCAGGCGACTAGCAAGCACACAAAATATTTCGGCGACAAAAATGGCCACTTTCACAGCTACCAGGAGTCTGGATTCGCGGCTGAATACGAAATTCGTATTCGGTTTCGCGATTGCCGTTGCGCTGGGCGTGCTTCTGGCCGCCTACCCGCTCACGATTTTAGGTGTAGTGGCTTTAGGCATTGCTGTGCACGGATTTTTACAGTGGTGCCGAGCGCGCATGCAATGGTGGCAACTGTTGGTGCTGTTAGCACTGGCGCCGACCTTTGTCCTGAATTATGGGTTTGACAACTTCGCAGTAGGCGCCGGGGGATTGAAATTCCCGGCCGGCGACCTGCTGATGTTTCTCGCGCTGCTCTTGGTTACGTTGCGAATCGGACGAAGCGGCCTGCAAAACATCTTGGCCGATCCTCCCGTAGCCTGTTTGATGGCCTTGCTGCTGATGACCTGCTGCCATTTGCTGATCGACGTTCCCCGCTATGGATTTTACGCCGTCCGGGACGGTTCGATGTTCTTTGAAGCGGTCATTCTCCTGCTGGGCGTGACGTGGGGTCAGGATTCGCAAGACACACAGATGTTGAAGCGCTGGCTCTTTTACATTTTCCTCGTCAACCTCTTCTACAGTTACACGTTCAGCTGGGGCGAAAAAATACAATCCATGTCGCCCAAATTTGGACTGTTTCATCCGGTTCCGCTGTTCGGCAATTACCAGCAAAGCGCCCTTTTGTTGCTTCTCGGAGCGATGTACTTCGTTTGGATTGCCCCCTCCGCGGTTCGCTGGCCGCGATGGATCTTGACGCTGCTGTCTGCGGCTCAACTGGGCGGTTTGGCCATCCTGCAGGCGCGCTCCATGTACGTCGGAATCGTCCTCATACTTCTGGTTCTGTTTCTGCTGCACGAAAAAAGGAAACTGTTCGGGTTTGCTTCCACAGTCGGATGGGGCGTCGCGGTGCTGCTGTTATTTCTTCTGGTCATCTCCGGACTGGGGATCACCATTCAGGGACGCATGGGGCCCGTCAACCTCTCCTTTGTCGTAGACCAAGTCAAGACCGTCCTGGCAATGGGCCACACGAATACGCGCAATGCCCACGAAGATGATCGCGCCGATTGGTACGGCCAGGTCTGGGATCGCGTGCGTTCCAGCCCCACAAATATGGTGATCGGTGAAGGGTTCGGGCAGGCCCTGATTAATTTCGAAAATGAAGAAGGCATCCCGGTCCGCCAGCCCCACAATTCCTCACTCACCGTGCTGGCGCGCCTGGGGTTCGTTGGCTTGTCGATTTGGATTTTGTTTATCGGAATTGTTCTGGTGCGCTTTGCTCGCTTCCTGCGGATGCGGGCGGCATCAGAGGGCGTGAATAACATGGTTTTGTGGTTGTTTCTCTGCTTCGTGCTTTTTATCGAAATCTCCAGCGTGCAGCCGGAACTGGAGTTTTCGCATGGCACCATCCCGTTTTATTTCCTGCTGGGCCTGGGTCTCGGCATCATGCGCAATATGAAGAATAGTCCCCATGGTGGACGAGTTAGCGTGCGCCCGCTTCGCACGTGGCCCGCTGAGGAATTGCAACTCCGCTGATAACCGGGCTGAATTTTTGATGGGAGAACAGTCCGCCTGACCAGGTCAGTAAGCCATGGATGCCGGGAAGCCACCGCGAACACGCGTCTGCCCACAACGAAGTGATATGAAAAATGTGAAGCGAGAGCCGAAGATAAACCCAACGATCGTCACCACCAGCTGGGACGACGGGCACCCCTGCGATCTCCGCCTTGCGGAAGCCCTCGGTGAAAGCGGCATGCCGGCGACGTTTTACGTTCCCCTGGTCGGCGAGGGTGGAAGGGCGGTGCTGCATACGGCGGCCCTTCGGTCTTTCCTGGACCAGGGATTTGAAATTGGTGCACACACAGTAACGCATCAGATCTTGCCCGAACTGGATAGCACCGCGTTGTTAAAGGAAGTATTCGGGTCCAAGCAGCTTCTGGAGGACGAGCTCGGCCGGGAAGTCAGGATGTTTTGTTATCCGCGAGGCCAGTATGACAGCAGGGTCATCCGCAGCGTGCGGCTGTCCGGATTTCTGGGCGCTCGGACCACACGCATGCTTTCTCATTCGCTGCGATTCAGCCGATTTGAAATGCCGACCACGCTGCAGGCTTTTCCGCACCCTCCCATGAATTACTTGAAGAATCTGGGCAAGCGCCGAGATCTGGTGGGAATTGCCAGCTACCTTTCCAAGTACTCCAAATGCAAGAACTGGGCGGAGATGGGAAAGATCATGTTCGACGACGTCCTACAAGAGGGCGGCATCTGGCACCTCTACGGACATTCCTGGGAGCTGGAAGAGCATGGACTCTGGGATCAGTTGCAGGATTTGTTCAACTATGTGGGCAACCGGCCCGGCGTGATCTACGCCTCCAACAGCAAGGCACTCGAACTTGGGGCGGAAGCGGCATGAAGATCATAATGGTTCACAACACCTACCAGGAACCAGGGGGCGAGGACATCGTCTCCCGGAACGATTGCGAATTGCTGAGGAGCAATGGGCACGAGGTTGTCGAGTACCGTCGCAGCAATGACGAAGTGGAGAAATTCGTATCGATTCGCCGGCTGGCTCTAGCCAAGCAAACGATCTGGGCCAGCGACACCCGGCGGGAATTCCGCGAATTGCTCCGCCGGGAGAAACCGCAAATTGTGCACATCCACAACACCTTTGTAATGATCTCGCCGTCGATCTACTGGGCGTGCCGCGAAGCGCGCGTGCCGGTGGTGCAGACTTTGCAAAACTATCGCCTGCTGTGTCCCGGAGCGCTTTTCCTGCGTGATGACAAGGTCTGCGAAGAATGCATGGAGCATGGGGTATGGCGGGGGGTGCGCTATGGCTGCTATCGCGGTTCACGCACAGCCACCGCGGTCGTGGCTGCCATGGTCTCGACGCATCGCTTTCTCGGCACATGGTCGCGGTTGATCGACTGCTACCTTGCCCTGACCGAGTTCGGGCGCCGCAAGTTCATCGCTGGGGGATTGCCCGCGGACAAGATGTTAGTCAAACCGAACTGTGTGCAACCCGATCCCGGTGAAGGTAATGGGGACCGCAATTACGCCCTGTTTGTAGGGCGGCTATCTTCTGGAAAAGGTCTGAGAACGCTCTTAGCCGCGTGGGCCCGCCTGAGTGTGCCCATACCCCTCCAAATCGTTGGCGACGGTCCTCTGCGGCCAGAACTCGAAGAATCCGCTCGGCAACATGGCCTTGCGAGCGTGTGCTTTCGGGGAAGGTTAAAGAGGGAGGAAACCATGGCCATGATGAAGGGAGCACGCTGCCTGGTTTTCCCCAGCGAGAGCTACGAAGGTCTGCCCATGACAGTGATTGAAGCTTTTGCCTGCGGCACACCAGTCATTGCTTCGAATATAGGAGCCATGCAGGATCTGATAGCGGATGGCCGCACAGGATTCCACTTCACTCCGGGTGATGCGGAGAACCTGGCGAACAAGGCCGAGCACGCCTGGACGCACCCGGCAGACATGGCCGCATTGGGAAAGCAGGCCCGGCGGGAATTCGAATCAAAATACACGGCCGCCAGCAACTACGAAATCCTCCTAGGAGTTTACCAAAGGGTGCTGCGGAACAGCGAGTCCCGGCACGCGAGCCTCGAAACCGGTTTCACCAGGCCAGCGGAGCATTTCGAAAGTTAAAATTCTACGACTGGTCGGCTCCTTCAACTTCATAGCGGTCACACCCTGTAGATCCGGACAGATAGAACTGCCCATGAAAAAAAATAACAATGCGGAAGCGGACCTGCGCGCGCTGTCACTGCTGGTTTTTTCTCCAGAGCGGTCCGCCGAAGTGGTCCAGCATGTTGCCGGCAAGGATGCGGCAGGGAGAGCGGAATTTTTTCGACTGGCGGATGACCATCACGTAGTCATCCGAGCGTTGCAACCATTGCAGCGGCAAGCGCGAGCGAATGGTGACGCAGAACTTGCCGCCCTCACGCAGGCCGTGCTCGACTGCGAGCAGCAGCGTATCGCTCACGCACTCGCGGGCCTTGATAGGGTTTGCACAGAGCTCCACGCGGCCGGATGCGCGGTCACGGTGATGAAGTCGCTGGATCACTGGCCCGACTTCGGCAGCGATCTCGATCTGTTCATCATGGGCGACGAACATCGCGTCGTCCATGTGCTGAAGAACGTCTTGGGAGCGCGCCGCTGCATGCTCACTCTTTCAGACCATATCGCCCACAAGCGCAGCTTCGCTGTTCCGGGGCTGCCTGAGCAAGTGGAAATGCACATCAACAGGCTGGGTCATGTCGGCGAGCATATTGAGCTCGCCCGGCGCTTCAACACCCGCCGCCAGGCTGTAGATTTCAACGAATACACGTTTCAGCTCCCCGCTCCCGAGGAGCGAGTCATCGCCGCAACTTTGCAGCGCATGTACCGCAGCCTTTCCCTGCGCCTCTGCGATGTCTGCAATACCGCCGGCTTGATCGAAAAGCGGATGATTAATTTCGGCGAATTGCGCGGCGCGGCCGAAGAAGCGGGAATCTGGCCGGGCGTGGCCACGTTCCTGACGCTCGTGGCTGGTTACGTCAAGAAATACCGCGGCGACACTTTGGAAGTCCCGGAATACGTAATCGAGTCCGCGCGCTTCGGATTTGACCGCACATTTGTGCGCGGGAAGTTTTTCACATTTCCCGCCATGCCGTATGGCTTGTCTCTCTATTATCGCCAGCTGCGGCACGTGGCATATCGAGGGGACATCCCGGGCACCGCGCGTTTGAGTCTGGTGGCTCCTCTGGCTTCAATCGGTGCGCTCGCCGACGCAGTCATCGGCAACAGCGACCGCGTCTGGTAACAATAATCCTTATCCCAATTCTGCGAGGTCTACTTTGAGTACTTCGACGACGATCTGCCGCCCGATTCCCACCTTTGGGGTAGCCGAACGGGCTGCGCGTAAGTGGCGTATAGCGCGCCGCCTGTACCGGGCGGAGGGGGCGGTGCCGTTGCTTGTCGAGATCTTTTGCCAGATCAGCAAGCCGGCACTGTCGGTATACGAATTCTGCAAGTGGATGTGGTTTCGCGCCCGTGGGCACGAGTCGCTTAACGTGTTGGGGCATCAGATCGCCGTCTTCCCCAAGGATCCCGGGATTTCGCGCGAGTTGGCCCTGTACAAAGTTCATGAGCCGCTGGCGACCAAGCTTCTGATGGAAACCCTGAAACCGGGCATGAACGCGGTCGATATCGGCGGAAACATCGGCTACTACGCGATGCTGGAAGCGCGCCTGGTGGGACCCCGAGGCAAAGTGATTGCCATTGAGCCCATGCCTGAGAATTCCGCGCAGCTCTGCAAGAACGTGCAGGCCAATGGATACAAGAATATCCACATTCATAAGGTGGCTATTGGGGACCAGGATGGCAGCGCTCTGATCTACATTGCGGGAAAATCAAATTGGCATTCCATGAGGCCCACCCCGTCGACAATTGGAGAATTGAAGGTTTCCGTCGCCACCTTGGACTCCCTCCTGGCGCCTTACGATCTTCCCTCGGTGGATCTGGTGCGCATGGACCTGGAAGGCTACGAGGTCACTGCGATCGAAGGCATGAAGCGGACCCTTGTCAAATACGGCCCGCGTCTGCTGGTTGAGCTTCATCCGCATCTGGTGGGAACGGCAGCGATCGAGAAATACCTCCGCCTCCTGGCGAGTTTGGGCTACACCATCGAATGGATGATCGAACAGGACCGCGACTTGCCCTGGCGTTGGAAGTTCCTGAAAGTGGAAAGGCCGACCATGAAGGAACTCATCAACGATCCTCGGGTCTGGGAAGATCCCAGGTCATTGACCGTGCTTTTTTCAAGGCGATTTACCGCGGCTCGAGCCAACTCTGAAAACGCAACCCGGCAGCGGCTCCATGCTTCGGCGCGTCGCGCAGTTTAACCACCAGGCCAAACCCAAACCGGTATTTTGACCGCAACAAATCTTACTTGAAGTGGGTGCTCTTTTCCGCAGAAGACGCCTCCGCTAATTCTGGATGTTCAAGAGTTTTAACTAAGAAAATCAAATCCTAACGGAGGAAATCATATGACTGGGAAACGCATTCTTGTGACGGGCGCGGGAGGCTTCATCGGCCATCATCTTGTGCACCGCCTGAAGGCAGAAGGCAATTGGGTTCGCGGCGTAGACATCAAGGCGCCCGAATACGAATCGTCCTCTGCCGACCAATTCGAAATTCTGGATTTAAGGAGATTCGACAACTGCCTCATCGCCACCCGCGAGATTGACCAGGTCTATAACCTCGCAGCGGACATGGGCGGCATCGGCTACATTACCGCCTATCTTGCGCAGATTTCGATCAATAACACCCTCATCAACGCCCACATGCTCGAGGCCAGCCGCCTCAACAACGTGAAACGTTTTCTGTTTTCCTCTTCGGCATGCGTTTATGCCCAGTACAAACAGAAGAGCGCCGAGGTGACGCCACTCAAGGAAGAAGACGCCTTTCCCGCCGATCCTGAGCCCGGCTACGGCTGGGAAAAACTTTGGGCCGAGGAACTGTGCCGCTATTTCGCGAAGGATTACAAGATGGAAACGAGAATCGTGCGCTTCCATAACGTTTACGGCCCGCTCGGCACATACGATGGCGGCAAGGAAAAATCTCCCGCGGCCATCGCCAGAAAAGTTGCGCTGGCACAAGACGGCGGCGAGATCGAGGTCTGGGGCGACGGCGAGCAGACCCGTTCCTACATGTACATTCATGACTGCGTCGAAGGCTTGATCCGCCTGATGGCATCGGACTGCGGCGACGCGCTCAATCTCGGGACCGAACAGTTAGTTTCCATCAACGAACTCGTGGACATCATCTGCGGGATCGCCGGAAAGACCCTGCAGAAGCGCCACGACATCAGCAAACCACAAGGCGTGCGCGGCAGGAACAGCGACAATTCCCGCCTTCGCAATGAACTTAAATGGGAGCCCTCGATTCCCCTCGAACAAGGTCTGTCGGTCACCTATCGCTGGATCGAAGGAGAACTTGAGAAGCATGGGCGGATTCGCGCGGCGAGTGATCAGGAGCATGGGCAACGGTCCAATCCAGTCGTGGGCGACTGAAACGTTTTGATCTACATTTCCAACTTGCTTTTACCTGGAACCGGGCCGGCCTGTTCAGGCTATCAGTTTACCCCCGACCGGCGGGATCTGAGGATATGATCGATTCTGAGGGCGTGATTCAGGATCCCGCCTTACGGCTGGTGGGTCCGGACAAGATTCTGGAGTGTGGAGCAGCGTTGAATTCTCGTTGGCAATCCAACGAGACGGAAATGCTGACTCAAGATGAGTTCCTGCCCGAGTGTGGGGGGGACCAATCACTTTGCGATTGGAATGACACTCAGGCGGAAGTCCCGGATGCTTGCGTCCACGAACTGTTCGAACAACAGGTGGCTCGCAATCCAGGTGCGGTCGCCGTAGTTTGCAATCAACGGCAGCTTAGCTACCAGGAATTGAATCAGCGGGCCAACCAGGTGGCCCGCTACCTTCGCCAGCGCGGGGTAGGACCCGAAAGTTTGGTCGGCGTTTGCTTGGAGCGCTCCCTCGAGTTGGTGATAGCTCTTTTAGGCGTTTGGAAGGCAGGCGGCGCCTACTTGCCCCTCGATCCTGCCTACCCCAAGGATCGGTTGTCGTTCATGGTAGGCGACACGGGGATGAAGGCTTTGCTGACGGACGAAAAGTGTAAGAGCTTGTTTCCGCCGGCTATCCACCATGCGATTTGTGTAGATTCCGACTGGCCGGTCATTGCTCTAGAAAAGACCGACAATCTGGCCGCGGGGGCGAGACCTTCGAATCTGGCCTATGTGATGTATACATCGGGATCGACGGGCCAGCCCAAAGGAGTGATGATTCAGCACAACGGTCTGGTGAATTATTTGTGCTGGGCCATCAAAACGTATGAGGTTGAGGGCGGGGGCTCTGTTCCCGTCCACTCTTCGATCGCCTTTGACTCCACAGTAGCGAGCTTGTACCCGCCGTTACTGATTGGGGCGCAAATCGAACTACTGCCGGAGGATGTGGCCGCGCAAAAGCTGTTGGCGGCGCTGCACCGGGTGAAAAACCGAAGTAAGGTCGTTGTCACTCCCACTCACCTCGAACTGCTGAACCAACAAATTAGTCCGGAAGATCTGGCTGGCATGACGAAGGTACTTGTCATTGCGGGCGAAACACTTACGGCCGAGAAACTGTCCAAGTGGAGAGATTTTGCTCCTGCAACACGCTTGTTTAACGAGTATGGACCTACGGAAACGACTGTAGGTTGCTGCGCATACGAAATCCAAGCTACGGATTCGCGCCAAGGCCCCGTTCCCATCGGCCGCCCCATTTCCAATGCGCAGCTGCACGTCCTGGACGCCAACTTGCATCCGGTACCGGCTGGTGTGATTGGTGAACTGTATGTCGGGGGCGCCGGTGTAGCGCGCGGATATTTAAACAATCCGGAACTGACGCGTGAAAGGTTCCTGGACGATCCGTTTTCTGGCCGGACGGGCGCCCGCCTGTACAAGACCGGGGATCTGGTCCGCTTTCGCGAGGATGGGAATCTGGAGTTTCTGGGCCGTGTAGACGAGCAGGTGAAGATCCGCGGATACCGGATAGAACTCGGAGAGATCGAGTCCACTCTTTCGGCCCATCCAGGAGTCCAATCCTGCACGGTATTGGCGCGCGAGGATACTCCCGGAAACAAACAATTGGTGGCTTATGTGGTCGCTCGTGATCGTGAATCGGTCGATGCGGAATGCGTAAGGAATTTTCTAAAGCGCAAGCTCCCGGATTACATGGTGCCTGCCTATTTTGTTTTTCTTGATTGCTTCCCTCTCACGCAAAACGGAAAGGTCGATCGAAAGGCACTGCCGGCTCCGTCATATAGAGACACTCATGCTGCCCGGCAATTTGTCGCTCCACGCACGCAAGTCGAGAAGAAACTCGTAGCCATTTGGATGGAGTTGCTCGAAGTGGAGCGGATAGGGATCCACGACGACCTTTTTGAATTGGGAGCGCACTCCTTGCTGGCGATCAAGGCGCTATCCAAGATTAAGGAAGTTTTTGAAGTACGCCTAAGCATGCAGACATTGTTTCCTAGCGCCACGATTGCCCGGCTGGCAGAAGCTCTCGAAAGTCCGGCAGAATCCACGGACCGGCTGGCCTATGCGACGGCTGCCCAGATCGGCGGAAAAGAACCATCCTTGCATTGGATAGGGACGGGCGCCCAGGTGAATTCACTGTCGGGTCAGCTTGGACCTAGCCAACCATTGTTTGGAATCGGCTTCGAACCCCAGATTGTTGACCGGATAAAAGCACCCTATCGGTTGGAAGAAATTGCCAAGCATCTTGTGTTGGCCATTCGTGAGAAACAACCTCAGGGGCCATACCAGTTGGGTGGATTTTGCATGGGCGCAGTCTTGGCCTATGAAGTTGCGAGGCAGTTGACGATGCACGGCCAGGATGTCGCCCTGCTCGTTCTGTTTGAGCCCTTGAACCCTCTTCAAAGTGCAAGCGTTCGATTTGCCACTTCTTTGAGACGCATGAGCATTCGAATCGGTTATCGTTTTAGCCAGTTGCGCCGGCTGCGCATCGGAGAATTTCCCGCATATGCGCGCTCGCGATGGAATGGCCTGAAGAGCTTATCGACGGATATGGTGTGGCGCATGTCCGCGCGTTCCCAAATTCTACAGCGCCAGGTCCGCTCGCCTGACTTGGAAAAGATCCTTTACATTGCGTCGAGTTCCTACGAGCCAAAGCCATTAGAGAACCCGACTGTCATTTTCCGTTGCAAAGACAGGCCAATGCTGTCCGCCGGCGATCCTTATTTCGGGTGGCGCGAATTTCTTACCGGCCGCATCGAAACCCATGAGATTCCCGGGGATCATTCGGATATGTTCAGCGGGCCGAATCTTAACGCACTTGCCGAGAAACTGAGAATTTGCCTTCAAAACGCACGGCGAGCAGGTATGCCCTCATAAGGCATGCTCGTTCATGGTGCCCAAACGCCATGGTCTGCTTAATTTCGTCTTGAACATCCTCGCTTCCAATTTTCCAAGCCGGGCGCTGGGGTAGGGCATCCGTGAGGTTTCTCGATCGATTCGAGACCACCTTCAATTCACGCAGTTCTTTTTGAAAATTGTTATCTAAGGCCGGCAACCCCAAAAAGAGAGAAGAGGAGTGCATAAACATGGCGGTCAATTATCCCAGTCTGCCCCGCGTCAATATCCTGGGGGTTGGCGTCAACGCAATAGACATGCCCCAAGCTGTGGACCTGGTGACTTCCGCCGTGTCGCAGTCCAGGAAGGGTTACGTCTGCGTGACCGGCGTGCACGGGATCATGGAAGCGCAAAAGGACCCTGCCTTCAGGTCCATTCTCAATCGTTCCATGTTGACCACGCCAGATGGCATGCCCACCGTCTGGGTTGGGTGGATGAACGGGCACTCACAGATGCGGCGCGTTTATGGCCCGGATTTCATGCTGAATGTTTGCTCGGTTTCTGTTCAGAAAGGCTATACGCACTTCTTATACGGCGGGGTTGACGGCGTCGCCGATCGGCTTAAAAGTGAACTAACAACTAAATTCCCTGGCCTGCAAATAGTGGGCACATATACACCTCCGTTCCGGCCATTAAACAGGGTCGAGAGCGCGGACTTGCAACATAGAATATCCAAATCGCGGCCTGACTTTTTTTGGGTGGGCCTCAGCACCCCCAAGCAAGAGCGCTTCATGGCGGAGTATCTTCCCAAACTGGATGCGAAGGTCATGGTCGGCGTGGGCGCCGCCTTCGACATTCACACAGGCAGGGCCAAGGATTCTCCGGACTGGGTGAAGAACGCAGGCTTGCAGTGGCTCCATCGGCTTCTGCAGGAACCTTCCCGCTTATGGAAACGGTATCTGATTAACAATCCTGTGTTCATGTATAAGATGACCTCGCAGCTTCTCGGACTCACAAAATACGAATCGCTTTGATCTTTGATTCGTTCGCCCCAAGGCCTACTTCATGTTCGCCTTGACGGGATTAATTTCAAATTGAATTTCAGCTCCCATGGTTTGCGACTTCCAATGCACTAAATTTTCTCATTTAGTCACAGCGAGTTTCGCGCTTTTTTTGAGAAAACATCCCTTCAGTGCCGTCCTTTCCTGCCAATTTACAAATGACCTTGTCCTCGCCGCAAGTAACCCGGCAGAAGGTCGCAACATTCCTTTTTTTACCGAAATGATTTCAGGAACCGACGTCGAACAAAAAAGTTGAAGGGAATAGAGATGCTCCGGCAAAGTAATCGCCGACGGCCAAGGTGGTCCATCTTCCTTGCCGTTATTGGGTTGATCTGGAGCTATTCATTAATCGGTGGCGGAAGTGGGAATTCCGTCAATGCGTCGAAGTCTGTCACGGAAACAAAGCCAACTCTCGCCCCAGCCTCCCCCGCAAACTCGAAGTCCCCTGCTCCCGCTGAGTCTGTCCCTCCGCGGCCAGTCCCGAAATCCTCCAAGAAGAAGCACCAAGACATTAAAGCGCAACCGACCCCTAAGCTTGTTCCCGCCCGTGCCACCAAATCGAGCGCGGGTTTTTCCATCAACGCGCCAAAAAATGCCCCAATCAATGTTGGTCCCGCGGACGCCTCCCTGGCGTTGGGACCGGTCTTGAATCCCAGCGCACTTGAGAAGGCGCTCCCTAGCAAGTTGAGCCCGCCTCCGCCGCCCCAAGGTGGCTCGGGCTCGCCTCCCAACCCTCCCACAGCAAATTCGCCTGCCAACGGCGCCACAGGGGTTTCTAACTCTCCGACCCTCAAAGTCAACGTTTCCGATCCCAATTCCAGTAACGTGACCGTGAATTTCTATGGGAAACTAGTCCCAGCCACTCCCACAGGGTCAACTTTCTCGATCATCGCTCTCCCCGATACGCAGTACTACTCCTCCAACCAGTCGAACGGCACGCTGGCGATGTTCAATTCGCAAACGCAGTGGATCGTCAACAACAGGTCCGCTGATAACATTGCCTTCGTCATCGGTCTCGGAGACATCGTTCAGGACGGAAACAATAATGGAAACTTTTCCGAGTGGGTCAACGCGAACTCTGCCGTAAGTTTGTTGGACAATCCCGCCACCACAGGGCTTCCTCAGGGCATCCCCTACAGTTTCGGCGTAGGCAATCATGATCAAGGGCCGACTGGCAACGGCTCACCGGACGATACGGCCGGATACAACCAATATTTCGGCACCTCGCGCTATAGTAGCAAGTCCTATTACGGCGGCCACTACGGCACGGACAACGATAACCATTATGAATTTTTCAGCGCCGGCGGGATGGATTTTATCGTCATCAATATTGCGTATATGGACCCGGGGAGCAACGGCACGGAACTCAACAGCGTCCTGGCCTGGGCGAATGGTTTGCTCCAAAGCAATAGCAACCGGCGCGGAATCGTAGTCAGCCACTACCTGATCAACGATGGTTTCAATGCGAGCTGGGGCAGCCAGGGCCAGGTAACCTACAATGCGCTGAAGGGAAATCCCAACCTGTTCTTGATGCTTGCCGGGCACTTGACGCCGCCGGAAGGTCAGAGGGCGGACGTTAACAATGGCAATCGAATCTTTACATTCCTGTCGGATTATCAGGAGGACGGCTTTGGGGGCGATGGCTGGCTCAGGATCTTGACCTTTGTTCCCTCCAGCAATCAGATTCAAGTCCAGACCTATTCTCCCTTTATCAATCAGTCGGAGAACTCTTCGTCTGGGAGCTTCACTGTAAATTACGACATGCATGGCAATGGCAATAATTTTACCCTGCTTGCCAGTCAACCAGGCATTCTTTCCGGCGGGACTGCAAGTTTCACCTGGCCAAGTCTCGCCGCTGGCTCCATGTATGAATGGTACGTCACAGTCAGCAATTCAACGGGAACCGCGGTTGGTCCACTGTGGAGTTTTACGACCGCGGGGCCCCCGCCTGTAACTCTTTCTCCGGCAAGTCTGACCTTCCCGAATCAGTTGGTGAACACGACCAGCGCGACTCAGTCCGTGACGCTGACCAATTCGGGGACCGCTGTGTTGAGCATCACCAGCATCGCGGCCAGCGCGCAGTATGCGCAAACCAACAATTGCCCCGCAAGCCCATCGACTCTGGCCGTGAATGGAACCTGCACGATCAATGTAACTTTCACGCCTACTGCTGCTGGCAGCCAGCCCGGCACGATTACGGTCACTGATAACGCTACCGGAAGTCCCCAGACCGTCACTCTCTCCGGCACTGGAATCGCGCCCAATGCCATCTTTGCGCCAACCACCCTGAGCTTTGGCAATCAGAATTTGAGCACCGCCAGCGCGGCGCAATCCATCACGCTCACGAATTCAGGCACTGCTACCCTCAACATCAGCAGCATCGTGGCCAGCGCGCAGTACGCCCAAACCAACACCTGCGGCGCTTCCGTCGCCGCCGGCGCCAACTGCTCCATCAGCGTCACCTTCACGCCCACAGCTACTGGCAGCCAGCCGGGCACGATTACCGTCTCCGATAACGCCACCGGAAGCCCCCAGACTGTGGCTCTATCCGGTACCGGACTCGCAGCCACTATGAGCGTGGCGCCAACCACGCTGAGCTTCGGCAATCAGAATTTGAATACCACCAGCGCCGCGCAAACCGTAACTCTCACCAATTCGGGTACCGGCGCCCTGGTCATCAGCAGCATCGTGGCCAGCGCTCCGTACTCGCAGACGAACACCTGCCCCGCTTCCATCGCCGCCGGCGCCAACTGCACCATCAGTGTCACCTTCACTCCCGCTTCAAGCGGTAGCCTGCCCGGCACCATTACTGTCACCGACAACGCCACCGGAAGCCCACAATCGATTGCACTCTCCGGCACCGGGGTCGCCCCCAATGCCAGCTTCTCGCCAACGAGCCTGGTCTTCGCAAATCAGATTTTGAACACCACCAGTGCCGCGCAATCCGTCACGCTGACCAACACAGGCAACGCCGTGCTGTCCATTACCAGCATCGTAGCCAGCGCGCAATACTCGCAAACCAACAACTGCCCCGCGAGTCCCGCAACGCTGGCCGCCAATGGCTCGTGCACGATCAGT